>Ga0180007_10004032_pt1 | contig 15823 bp, 14 predicted proteins | sample MM_PC_MetaG_FD_121122 | JGI IMG/M metagenome (GOLD analysis project Ga0180007, IMG submission 121122) | Groundwater microbial communities from the Aspo Hard Rock Laboratory (HRL) deep subsurface site, Sweden - MM_PC_MetaG | ecosystem: Environmental > Aquatic > Deep subsurface > Groundwater... | reverse complement strand
CAGCTTGTGGATGAGCAATACAAGTAAAAATAGCATCCACTAAATTTCCAATATAAAGAAAACTGCGCAAATTGTTAATACCCTTAAATGGTAATGGCAAACCGCTACCAGCAATTTTAATCAAATTCTTAAAATTAGCCTTCACCCCCGGCCCATAAACCAAAGGAAGCCGTAAAATTACTACCTGAAGCCCAGTTTCCGCGGCTACAGAAGCTAATATCTGTTCAGCCTCTCGCTTACTAATGCCATAAGCATCTTGGGGTTTAGGAACATCTTTTTCTGTATAAGGCAGATGAGAACCTTCCCCGTTTACCTTAACCGAACTGATAAAAATAAAACGCTTTACTCCCGCCTCTGCAGCCTGCTCTGCCAATCGCTTAGTACCCGAAACATTAACCCGATAATATACAGAAGCCGGATCACTTTCTTGTTCATTCATCACATGCGCACGACCGGCTAAATGAACAACAAAATCAACATCTTGAAGAACTCTTGTCCAATCGGTTGACTCATCTATATCCCCCACTTGAATATAATCATCTGCCCCAAAGACATCTCGCACATTATTACGCACGGCGCCTCGAACAAAATAGCATTTTTCTTTTAAGAAAGTGCACAGATTGCGACCAATGAATCCATTCATTCCAGTAATAAGAATTTTTAGCAAATTATCTCTTTTCATGGACTTTGAAAAATTCAGTAATTTTTAATAATTTAAAAAAAAGATATTTAATAAGATTAAACTGTCCGCCATTTTCGATTATAGCTCTTTTCATTTCCCGAGTAATAACAACTGTGCTTTTAATGCCTCGGTTACTCACGCCAGAATCCCTCATCCGAACAAAATCTGCATTGATGTATTTGCTCCGGATGTGATATTTCTGCAAAAAACGGTACATTAATTCTACATCTGCGGCAATCCTAAAATCAGTTCTATAAAGACCAAATCGTTCGTAAATATCTTTCTTACAATAAAATGTCGGATGCGCAGGTGTCCAGTTCTTTTCAAATAGTCCATCACAAAATTCCCGAGATCTCCAACGCCGCGTTATGCGAGCGGCATTTTGGCGACTAACATAGACAAGATTACCATAGACACAGTCTATCGCATCGCTTGTAAACGCTGAAACAATTCTCTGGATCGCGATGTTATCATAAAATACATCATCGGCATTCAGAAATCCAACTATATCTCCTGAAGATGCTAAAATCCCTTTATTCATAGCATCGTAAATCCCCTTATCTGGCTCACTGATGAATTTAGTGATTTTCTTGCCATAAGATTTAATTATTTCAGTCGTTCCATCCGTCGACCCACCACCGACAATAATATATTCGACATTCTTATAAGTTTGTTCTAAAACACTCGTTATCGTATCTTCTATTGTTGATCGAGCGTTTAATACCGATGTAATAATTGAAGCTAACATGCTTATTTTACCTCCGTGAAAAACCATTTTGCCGTTGCTTTGATCCCATCATTCTGGGTAAAAGGCAGCTGGCCGCAAGCAGCTTCAGTGCTTGTTAGATCAAATACATACTCGGTAAGAATGTTGTTGAGCCGAAACGAGTTAAAGGGAAAACTTTTTAACCCGCAGGCATTAAGGATATCTCCGGTACGAGCCAGGATCCGGGATAGTCCTAGAGGAATCGTGAATATCCTAGGCGCACCCATTTCATAAGCAAGGCCATCGGTATATTCCCTTAATGACAATGGCTGATAGTCAGCAAGATAAAAGGTCTTACGGTGTATTGTCGCAGCCTGGGTAGTAAGCAAGCGCACATACTGATAAGCGATATTTCCGACATAAGCATATGACTTGTAGAATTTGCCTTTACCACAATGAAAATATTTTCCTTTGCGAATAAGCCGCAGCATATTTTGATAGTGCGGACTCATTTGTGGCCCCCATACAGACGTTGGCCGGACCAGACACCATTCAACTCCACCCCCGTCCTCTTCACGTACGATTTTTTCAGCCATGACCTTACTCTGGCCGTAAAGCGTATTAGGGCAATACTCCGTATCAGAGACTGGAACATATCCGACGTGGCAGACCAGCTGCGATGAAGTATAGATAGCTCTGTGAATGCTCGGAGTTTGCTTGACCGCTCTAATCATATTACGCACTCCATCGATATTGACAGCATATCCGTTAAGATTCCTGGTTTCATTCAGGTCTATCCGTGCTGCTAAATGGATCAACGCATCCGGAGCAACCCGGCGTACCACTGCTATCAAAGCTGACTGATTGAGAATATTACAAGTGACCTGCTCATCTATATTTGGCACAGGAGAAGAATTTTTATCCAGACCGATCGTCTGATGCCCTTCTTTTTTTAGCCACTCTGCTACCCAGCGGCCAATCAACCCGGAACTTCCTGTGATCAAAACTTTCATTATAACCTCTCAACTGTTGAATAGTTGTCTATTGCATAAAGATGCGTATTTAATTCAGTATTCAAAAAACTTGTTATTACTATTGAAACATAGATATCATACATATTCTTACTTTTCCAAAACCTCATGGGGCCGAAACTGCCTTTTGAAAAACTTCGATAAATTGTCTGCACACATAAATCCAATTAAATGTTTTCAATACATACTCTTTGCCACGATTCCCCATTCCTCTCAATTCTTCCCGCTTTGACAATAATACTCTTAGCCCATTCCCTATGCCTTCAACACTAGCCTCCACTGCTAACCCACCACCTACTTCCTGAAGTTCATCAAAACCACATTGCTTTGTCAACAACACGGGGGTCCCTGATGCAGCTGCCTCAAGGGCAACGATTGTCATTGTGTCAAATCTAGAGGGGATAACAAACAGATCAGCTGAACGATATGCTGAATTTTTCTCTATACCAAAAATTGGACCTAGAAAAGTTATTTTATTGTTAATTTTATAAAACAGTGTGAGTCGTTTAAGTTCATCAAGAAATCCATAGTTATTTCCGGCAATCACTAATTGATAATCCGGAAAATCATCAGAAATTGCCGCAAATGCCTTAATCAACAAATCAGGCCCCTTAATAAGATTAAGCCTGCCAATAAAAAGTATAATTGGTCGGGAATCGATATGATAATGGAAACGAAATATTTCATCATTATGTTTAACTACGAACGGGTCTACAGTTACGCCATTCGGGATTAATGAAATTTTCGATAGGTTAACTCCAAAGCTCTCGTAATCATTAACCTCTCTTTTTGTGATGGCAATACATGTCTTTGCGTGTCGAACCATGGACTTCGTAAAAAGCACCCGATATATATACTTAAAAAACTTAGAGCGCCCGTCAATCGCCAACCAACCCATTGCCGAATACACATACGGACGTTTATAATATCGTAAATACAGATATGTAATTACGTTAATCATTGTCCAATTCATCGCAAGATGAACAACATCATATTCAAGCATATGCTTCCTGAGCCAGATAAAAAGGCCCGTGGGAATTTTGAAACGCTCGGAAATATATGACAAGGCGACTACCTTAACATTGCCGAGCTTATGAACGTATTCTTCATTCCACCCCTGCTTTGTTGTTAGGATCGTGCAGTCCTCCCCACTCAGAGATAAGTACTTGCTGAGCTGATAAATTCGTTCTACCGACCCTCCGCCACCAATTGGATCCAAACACATTATTACATTAAGAATGCGCACTCTTTGCCTCCAATGATACTATTTCTGATATTGCTGAATTCAATGTAATTACTTTTCTGTAACCTAATGAGGCTATTTTGGAATATGAATAAATACGATTTGGGGGAGCATGGTTCGGCAGTAGTTTGAATAAAAGCGAGAGAAAATATCGAGGTAATCCAATAGCAAAAGGATATACTTGCTTACGCTTAAAGTTTGAACTGATAATCTTTTCTACTGATGCATAATTGTTGTCAGCGTCGTCATCGTCAGAAATATTGTAGCTCTCGCCCATTTGCTTAATAGGCGTAGATGCCAGTAGAATTAACGCTGCCACAACATTGTATACACTAACATAGTTGAAACGCCTGGATTCTAAAATACAATGATATATAAAGTTTTTATAGTTTCTCCCGTAATGGAGCCTTTTAATCATCCCTTGCAGCCCCTGCCCGCCAGGACCTATGATTTCGGTAGGCCGTAAAATCGCAAGTTCAACATTTGGCGGTAATTCGACACGCAATATTTCTTCAATTCGGTACTTCGTCTCTTGATATTCACCTTTAGGCGCGGGCATTGTATTCTCCGTAACAATTCCCTTCGCATTAAAACCAACTACTACAGCAGTGCTACAGTAAACCACTCTTTTTACGCCTGATTGTTTTACGGCTTCTATAAGATTCAAAGTCGCTTCAATATTTGCAGCCACGGCATTGTTAATATAGGCCAAATGTATTAGCGTGCTATTAGGCTGTAAGAAACCTTTTAAGCTCTCGGGTATTAGTATGTCTCCATCGCAGATAGTTACCATATTACTCTGGAGATGCTCAAATGTATTTTGATTACGCAGCAGCAATCTTAATTTAAAGCGGCCCTGTGATATACATTCAGCAACCAGATGCCTTCCCAAGAAACCAGTTGCCCCTATTATTGCCAATGTATGCATTAAATCATTACTTTACTTTGCCTTAAAGAAGCTATGATATTGACCAACGCCCATCTCTTGTACCAATCCTAAATAGAGTTTACACATTTACACTTCAGGCAAAATATGCTGGGGCGGCATAAAAGTAGAGCTAATATTTTTAGGCATAGAGCTGATAATTGCAAGCAATAGCCAAAACTGTATAGAATGATATCCGCCCATTCTTAGCAAATAACAACATACATAACCAAACGCTGAAATAATGATTGCATAAAATAATAAATAATAATTGTTATGAATATACTTTTTATAATAGGTGAGAGATTTATGCGCTTTAAAAAATATAACCACAATAAAACTAAGGAAAATAAATGTACAAACTAAACCTGTTTCTGCAAGCATACGCAATAATAAAGAACATGCATCTAACACATTAAGCTTATAAAAATTCTCAGCACAGGCAGGCCTGTATAAATCAAATGCTAAAGGATACATCCCGATTCCTACTCCAAAAAAAGGATGGGCTAAAATTGTATTGATAGCAGTACCCAAATGCACTGACTGATTTACAGTTGAAAGATTAACAGCATTGACCTCTCGATTATTTTCAATAAAAACAGATTTTATTGTCCTTGTCTTTTCATAGAAAGCATTGCCAAAAGAGAATCTCATACTTATCATGATTAGCATACAAGCAACTGCTACTTTCAGTACATTCGCAATAGTAATCAACCTTCTTCTAAGAAATAACACATAGCAGGATAGGATAATAAATAAACCAAAGAAGCCGACCAAAGAAAGGGATGTTAAAAATGCGAACATCATACAACAAGCAAAGAATAAATTAATTTTCCTATTACAACCTGGAAAACTAAATTTATCGCTAATTATTAATATAATGAAACCCATTATACCAAGTATAAACTGGGCAAAATGCGATGGTTCATGGGCGAAAGATAAAGTTCTTATAAAATTACCCATACCTCCCTTTTGCCCTCCCCAGCCGCTGATCGAAGGATTTAAGCCCGATGCCCACGACCAATCAGTTAAAAAATTAATATGCAGAAAATTAGTTGCGATAGCCTGCCATATTCCAAACAACGCAAGCACAATCATACCATAATACATATATTGGCTTAGCTTCCATAGTATATTCTTTTTCTCAAGTAACCTTTTTGTAAAAATAAAAAATAAAATCATGACGATAAGACTGGAAAATTCAATATATGACTTCACACTTAATGCGGAATCCAGTTCTTTAATTAATATTTCTAAAAAAACATAAATAATAAACCACAGACTGAGTATTTCAATCGTATCAAACTTTTTAAATATAAATTTTTTCTGCATCAAACACATTAAAGAAGAAAATACGAATAATAAAACTAGCAATAAAGACGGCTCTATCCCTATATTGTATACCGGTATGCCAAAAAGCTGGAAAGGAATAAAAAAACCAATATAAAGTAAAAGAGCTACTCTGAATGATATTTTTTTTAGCATTTTTTTAACTGTTTCAGTTTATAGATCACTTTATGAAAAAACGGTTGAATATTTCTAAGCCTTAAATAAACCCGCGTGAGTTTTTGCACAACAGAATTCTCTATCCCTATAATATCGGGGTGAAATTGTTCCCTTATCAAGATAAGTTCTTTTTTGTTCTGGTCGGCATATTTTAAGGTTAAAGAACCCTTATGGATTCGCTGGCGGGCATATATTCCCTTCACATGTTTGACATGACATTTTTTTGCCACACGCAAAAAAAATTCGTAGTCTCCCGCCAATTTAAAATCCGGATTAAATTTGCCGACTTTGTTATGTACGCTTCTTAGCCAGAAACTTGCCTGCTGCGGAATTAAGCTCCATCGGACAGAGGCGAATATCTTAAGATTAAAATCTGGGTATTCATACCGGGCTATAAATTTTGAATCATGGTCTATTAAATCAAGGCCGCCGAAAATGAAATCTATCTCGCTATTTTTACTAAAATAATCAACTGCTTTCTCTACTGTATTGTTGTAATACAAATCATCACTATTTAAGTAAGCGATAACATCACCCCGCGCCATATCAATACCTTTATTAATCGCTTCATACATGCTCTTATCGGGTTGTGAAACTACCCTGAGATTGGAATATTTAGATATTATCTGCAATGAATTATCTGAAGAACATCCATCAATAACAATGTGTTCAATATTGCGGTATGTTTGAGCCGCAACCGAATGTATTGTCTCCTCAATGTATCTCTCACTATTAAAACTAGGGGTTATAATTGACACCTTAAGCATAGAAGTCCTTATTTCGAATGGCAACTTATTTTACTTTTCTTATCCAAAAGCCCACCGGACATCATTTGCAATTATTTGAATTAGATGTTTCCAAAAATTAAATATTTTAAAAAAGCTAAAACTCTCCTATAAAAATTTTAATAAATTTTATAGGCGCCCTCGACGTGTTTCATAGTTATTTACGCTTAAGTATCACTAAATCTTGCCGATGATCAATAATACCCTCTACTATATCAACCACGTCAAAATAATCCGTATTCCATTCTTTTAGAATATACTGTGGAGACAAAACAGTATTCCCGTAACTGTCTTGAGACCCTAAACAAACGGCGTATCTCTTTAAAAAGTTTTGCATTCTTCTATTTTCTTTAAAAAAATCATACTCTTTATACAGAAACCCTGAACGTTTTAACTTTTCTTTCAGACTATTTTCTTCAATACTAAAATCCAAAGAAAGGTACTTTAAAGAAGTTATGCCTTCCGTGGTAAGAAAACAAATACCGCCCGGCATTGTAATGCGCCCGAGTTCCGGAAGCCATTTTTTCTGATCTTCCAGGCAAAGATGAGAAAATATAGAAACGGAATAAATCATGTGAAAAAAACCATCTGGGTACTGTAACAAAGGCTGGGGCTTATTGACATAGACATTAACTTTTGGATAATTCTTCTTTATAAAATTGACCGAGGTTTCATCAATATCGCAGGCATAATATGCCGGTTTTGGATATAAACGCGTAAAATGCAGCAACTGCCGTCCTACACCACAACCAAAATCAAGAATACGAATATTTTCACTCAGTTTTATATTCTCACGAAGAGCGCATGTCGCAATAGGTAAATATGTGCGTATGCCGGAAATATAATAATGACTTATAGACCGGCTTGATGTTTTGCGCATACTTGAATTCAGCGGCACAGGAAAATCTATTAAATGTAAAACTTTTGCAAATAGAACAAAAAACGATTGAATACAATCTAATATAATTTTAATTATTGTTTTTAAAACTATACTTGCCCTAAACAAAAGGTTCATTTTTTACTTATTCCCGTATTGTAAGAAATTCTTTTGGTGTTTTTTTTGCCTACAACAAAATAGCTTATCGTTTTATATTATTCTACAATTTCAATTTCTAATGCAAGCGTATCTCTTAGGATTTTTTTCATCTGGATAATAAATTCCATCGCTATTGCAAAAGTAAGATGCCCCCGGTTCACTAAGCAATTCAATGTTTTATCGGAATATGGTTTTTCAGAAGCATAAATCAAACGGAAATATTTAATGGTAAAATAATTAATAATACGGTTATCCTTCCCGCCATTAAACCGGCTAACTTTACGCAAAAACCACAATAAAAAAGCATACCCTGGGCTTAGGCGTGCAAGATCACCGTATATATCCTTGGTCTTAAATAAACTACCCAAATTCGGATACTTTTTTTCTTGGTACACACTTCGGTTATTTTGGAAAATTTTTATTTTTCTATTAATTTCATTTTGATCAGCGGAAAATAAGTGGAACCGCGCTGATAGTATAACCGCGGATTTAAATTCTTCCTGAAAAATAGAGTTTCGAAAAGAAAATCTTGCTTCTGTTTTGGAAATATTATTTATAACTCCGCTTCCATCTAGGTATTTAATATCCGCCAATTTATCGGCTATCTCGTTTCCATAAGCACCGGCATTCATTCTAAGTGCGCCGCCAATAGTACCGGGTATTCCGTTTAAACCTTCAAATCCCGTTTTACCTTTTTGGGAAACAATATTAACAAATAGTGGCAAAAACATACCAGCTTCAGCATTAACCATATTATTTTCTTCATCAATCACTATGCGATTTAATTTTTTTAAAGAAATAAATATCCTTTCGATATAACCTTCTCCGAATAAACAATTGGAACCATTTCCAAAAATTAAATAAGAACAGTGATTTTTCTTCAAAAATCTAACAAAATCAACCACCTGCTCTTCGTTTTCTGGAATAACAAAAAAAGCCGCTAAACCACCGATTTTAAGATAACTTAGGTCGGCTAAAGATAAATTCCTCTGAAAATAAATGTGTTTGGTTTCTAAATATTTTATAATTAGCTCTTTGTTATCCATATGGCCGCAAACTATCCTTTCAGCGCAGTTAACAAATACTCTTCAGACTTAAGCCGATCTTCAAGCAAAAACGCCTCAACCTGTGGATAGTCAATTTTCTCATTCATTGTTTTGTCCAAACTTCCCTCTGCATTATATATTCTATCGCTAAGTTTAAGACGATTAATAATAGACAATTTATTTACACGGTAAGGATCGATAATTAAAGAAAACCTCTTATGGTATTTCAGAGAAAACAATACACCATGATACATACTGGTGACAACTTCGGCAGCTCGCCTGAAATAACTTAAAAATTCAAATGGATCTATGGCAATTACGTTGATATCGCAAAATTGATTCCACCAGCCGACAGAAATCAGCTTCATATTCTTACTATCCGCATACGACCTTACTTGGCGTTGAATATCAGCATTAAAACCAGTACTGTAAACCATAATAAAATTACTATAAGGGCATTTCCTTTCTAAATTTGAAAAATCATATAACAAAGTTGGATCTAAGGTAATCGGTACCGATTTTGGATAAATATTCTTAAGCATGTTTACGGAATTCTCGTCGCGCACAGAAATGCTGGTAAACTTTAACAACAATTCTCTTATATCATTGTCAATAACAGTTCCACTGGTAATATTACCAAAACTTGTTGAGTAGGCAATAAAGTTATCGGCCATTAGCCCCTTTCCGAAATAAAACAAGTCCTTACCGGATAAAGCATTGTTAAAATTCCAAATTTCATCGCTACCAAAGACAATCGCCTGATAATGTTTCTGTTTTGCTACTTTGGGATTAGTGAAAAACTGTGTTTGCTTAAATCTTCGTTGTTCCTGCTTAAACTTATATATCTTATAGATATTATTTACGAGTAACCGCGGTCGCTTAGTGTGTAAGAAAAATTTATATTCATTAAACCAATGCCGCCTACTCTTATAGTTTATTATCTCATTGTCTATCCCCTTAGAAGTTAAGTATTGCTGCAATGCGTAAACCTGTAAATACGCCCCGAAATTGATACCATCATGAAAAGTCACAATTCCATACATGCTCTTTACCTGTTTTGCATTAAGTATTGATAAATATCGTATGTTGCTTTAGTAGTTTTACTCCAGCTAAACTGCTTATTCCGGTTTAATCCTTTTCGAATTAGTTCGGTTCTTAAATCCTCATCTTCGCTCAATTTATTTAATGAATATAACAAGTTTTCAATGGAATTCGGATCAAAATACATACCTGCATCACCAGCCACTTCCGGCATGGATGCGCTTTTAGCTAAAATTACTGGTGAAGCACACGCCATAGCTTCCAAAATCGGAATACCAAATCCTTCGTAAAGAGAAGGAAAGACAAAAACTAATGAAGCAGCATAAAATAAGCGCAGTTGCGAATCATTTACACAGGAAAAATGCTTAACAGAAGAAACAAGGCTTGTTTTACGAATAATAACAGATTCCTCTCTTTCCCAGTTTCTATCACCACCTATGCAAATCAAATCAATATCTCTATTTTTCTTCCATACAGAAAACGTTTTTAACAGCAATAAAAAATTTTTATAACCTCTTCTCTGTCCAACATAAAGAATATATGGTCTTACCAAATTATATTCCTTACAAAATCTGTTTTTTTCTTCTTTTTGAGCAGGATAAAAATTATGGCTTGCGGCAAGGTGCGTAACATTTATCTTATCTTCAACTACATGGTAATAATTCAGGATATCCTGCCTAGTGTTCTCGGAAATAGCAATTATCCGATCAGCAGTTTCAATACTATGCCGCTTTTGTCTTAAATGATAAGCGGCTTTTAAAAAATATCGCGGATATCTTTCATGAATCATATCGTAAACTGTTATCACATTTTTTATCTTATTCGATTTAAATATTCGGTAATACGTCGAGTGATATATATCCGGTTTATACGATTTTATTTCAGCAGACATAATAAAGTTATCGACCTCTCTAAAAATCCTTCCGATTTTCGGAGCCAAAAAATATTCTCTTTTCATAAAAGACCTTTTGAAGCTATCGGGAAATCTATGAAGATACATTTCAACATTGTTGTCAATTCTGGACAGCCTTGCAATTATTTCTTCGAATATACGGTTTACTCCACCTTGCCATTGATAAAGGAATATAACGCCGTCATAAAATATTTTCATGTTATAGCTCTTAAGTGAATAAGATTAACTGCCATTAGGGCCGATTACATAAAAAATAGTAAATTCGCCCAACCCATTCGTGAATCGCATAACTGCTTATTTGAAAAACATCAACGCATGGGATAAAATCTCTAACAGTACATGCTGGTGAAAAATAGATGTAATTAACGGGAATGAGAACTATATCCTCCTTTGCAAACTTCTTTCTGAAAGCGTATTCAGATCGCGCAATATGCATAGCAGAAGTCACTATACCAATCCGTTTTTTGTGTCGGCGGAAATAACTTTGCAAGTTCACTGACTTGTTCCATTGTGTTACGAGAATTTAATTCAGTTACGATCTTTTCTTGTGGAACTCCTAAGTTTAGAGCTAAACTTTTCATAACATCAGCCTCACATTCCTTTTCACGGCTTAACCCCCCGCCAGAAAAAACCAGTATCTTTGCGCTGCTTTGCTTAAACAAGACAACGCCATTATATACCCGTGAATAGGTAGCGCCCGAGGCTTCCGGATAAGCCCTAAAGCTTCCTGAGGGATAAATTCCGCCACCTAGAATTACCATAACGTCAAGGGTCGACAGCAACCTTTTCGAGAAAGATTGATACCTATATTCTAAAGGATACACCAACAGATTTGCAACAGGTTGCATACTTAATAAAAAAATGAGTAATGTCGCTAAAAATATTAGCCACCATCCGAATCTTCCCCTAGACTTTTGTCGAATATCTCTCGTGAGCAATAACCCTGCAAACAGGAAAAATATGATGCACATTATAGGCGTTAAAATCAATTTTAAGGATTCAATCAAAATAATGTCCCTTTATGCATATACAAAGTTCACTTTCGTATTCATTTATTTTATAATATTTCTGCGTAAAAACCAAACTACTACAAAAACCAATAATGGGCATAGTAATTGTCATAATTATCTTGAAGATAGAAATTTTTCCATAATCTTCCGGATTTGAATTGTTAGTAAGAATTAGCAATAACAAAAGTGGCGCAGACCGATTAACTATCAAAAACATATATGTTCCAATATTTTTAATAAAAATTGTAAAAGGGCTAATTCTTTGCATATTTTTTCTTTGCTTTTTCGTCCCATCTTTTATAGTAGATCTTTTTTTTATTTTTATTGAGGTCTAAATCGTAGATCTCCATATCGCCTATCAAATTTTTTCTTTCGGCAAAATCCAAAATGTTAATTTCTCTATTTTGTTACTTTTTGCTAAATATTATTTTTTTCAAACTCTCAATCTCTTTACTGCTAAGCTGTTCGTTTTGCAACCACAGTAAATAGTTTTTGTTTTCTTCCAAATAGCTCATGGAAATGATAGGTAACCTTCGTTTCTGTAAAACCAAGAATTCCGAGAAAATTTATAATTATATTAGGCGATAACTGCCACCAGACATCCTTATGCTCAAGCGTCCTAAAATTAGGAAGAAATTTCATATAAGGAAACTGAAGATTTAAAGCAGCAGAATGTTTTCCCAATAAAACAAGCTTAGCCAAAGCACGAAGATAGTTCCCGAACCCAAATAAAGAGAAATAGAAGCTATCGGGAGCAAGGTCTGTAACTATGATGGTTTCTTTTACCAATTTCGCAGCATTCTGTAATGCAAGAAAAGGATCTCTTAAATGAAGTAAAATTGAACAAAAAGTGGCTATATCCACAGCCCCGATTTCCTCGGGGATATTATATATCGAACCATAAACAACTTTTGCGTATGAATTATTTGCTTTATGCGCATACCAGTATGCATTTTTCAATCTTTTACAAAAAATCCTAAACTCATCTATCTTCTTTTTGTAATCGTATTGAACAAACGGAATAATATCCCACTCTTGATCCTCTCCTATGTCAAAAGAAACTACATCAGCCTCTCTCTTTTCCATCTCAAAACAAAGAAAACCACTTGCCGTCCCCAGTTCCAATACACGCTTTCCTGAAAAATTCACGCCACCGAGGTACTGATCTACGCCATCCCTGAGGTCCCACTTACCTCCGCAGATTCCCACCCCTGGAACTTCCATTACATGGTAAAACTCGCACTCGTCTATAGTATTCACTACCATAGGCTTTGCATACAATTCTTTATACGAACTACTAGTCATATCGATTTCCCCTTTCATTTTATTTTATCGTTATGCGATGCATCAATGACATTCTCACGATCGCTCGGCCAATCTTGAAAATCATCACAAGTGTCAAGTCCGAAAAGGCGTGATTGCGAACGATTTATTACACTCTCTTTGAGTTCATTCTCGCGAATAAACACATCATCAACATCAAACAGTTCCATAATTTGCGAATCAAACGCAATCCTTATTTTATCCCTCTGTATCAGCTCCCTATTTCGGATTATGATCGACTTGATTCCTTTTGAAGTCCTTTGTAATATCTTGCGCCAATAATTATCAGGCGTATCTAAGTTTATGTAATCCGCGTTCGAAGCACCATCGAAAGAAACTCTTTTTGCGCTAATGGAAAGAGACCACACCATGAATAATTCTGCTTCGTGAGCATTTATCGGAGTCACAAGATACTTTAAAAAAATCTGAATTTTCTTTCGCTCAATCAATTTCTCGACAAAAGTAATGGTCTTGCTCAATTCAAGCCCCATTATTTTCTTGTACGTCTCCGGTTGGAAACCAACAAATGAAACATAAGCTCTATCAAACAGATCCTCCACAATGGCCAACTTGTCACAACTTATATTCCCGTTTGTAACTACATATATCTTCATATCAGGATAGCTTGTTCTAAGTTCGGAAACCCATTGGAGGGTTTTCTCTTGCACCAAGACCTCGCCGCCCTGTATGAGCAGTATTTCGGGTTTCGTGTGTTCGATCAGTGTTGTTAACGCTTTGTAGTAATCGTAGCGCCCTCGCCAAGATGGCGCCCCGACACAGCACATGGCACAGTCTGCTTGACATGCCAATGAAACCTCGACGCTTAGTAAATGATATTTTGATTTCTCGTCTGGATGAGCTCTTCTTAACTTATAGAAATCACAAGAACAAGTTTTACCGTACGATTTGATCATATCGAATATCTTAGGATCTTCAATATGACATATTCGCAGAGGTTCAATATTTCTGGTATTACAGCATGGGAACACTTTCCCATCATACCTAACGAATAATCCCAAAAAATGGCAGGGAATTAACCGGCCATTTGCTCTTTTGTACCGAATGTTTCTAGACAATAAATCGTAAACGGCAGGAAACGTTTTTCCTACTGCTTTCTTTAAATAATAACCCAGCATGATCACCTACTCATTTTATTGATGCAGCGCATAAATATCTTTAAGTTCAAACATATGATGCCGTTTGGAATCAATAAACTCATTTATAATGACAACAGCTTTTTCGTGTTTTTCTTGGCTACATTCGCTTAAAAAAGCATTAAATGCAATAGATGCAGACAGCTTATGCGCTGGTAAGCTTAGGCAATGAGCAAGGAATGAGGGAAATAGTAAATCATCAGATTTACATAAGCGATAATGAACAAAGTAGAACTCATACATTTCTTTAATGCGTATCGGTTTTGAAAGCGTGTGCAGATTCCGAAGGTAATATTCGTATTCTTCAAGTGAACGAGCATGCAAATTGAAGTCATATGCGATATGTGGATTGAAGCCTGCATTTAAAACTTGTACTCCCAATGCCGGGTATTCATGGCCTACAGAACCATGGATTGTCGTAACAAAATTGAGTCCTTCTTTTGCTAACTGGTGTGGATTTGAATCATTCGGAATTAATGTTATATGAGGATAACGTCGCAGAAATGCACTTACAACGTCCATGGTCCCTGGAAGGGGATCCAGATGTATTTTAATATACCAATCATAGTCACATTCGCGGGAAATTGCCCCAAGATACTCAAGCCATTCGTAGAAGTCGACAAAGGGTAGTTTTGCATAAGCATGTGGATTATCGTAAAAACAATGACTGCAAATCAGAACTTTTAATTTGTCGCTTTCTTTTAATATGCGCTGCTTTTTTATTTCAACCTGAAATGTTGTTTTCTCGGCAGGATCATTAGCTGTACTGTTTTCCCCTATACGCCTTGCAAGAAGATCCTTGCCTATTAGCAATCCTTCTTCCTGTTCTCTCTTATTAAGGAGAGAAAAATATTTGTGATAATTACTACAAAACGAATAGAATGTAAACGGGGTGTTGGAGTAAGTAGGATAAATTAAGTTAGGCATATAAACTGGAACATTATTTGCGTATGCAACTTTAACTAGCACATTAAACAAATAACAATCATGGGAGGCTATTACCGCTGAAACCTTATTACGATTAAAGTATGCCGTCCAAAACTGAACCAGTTCTATTGCCTTTGTAAAAAGCATAAATACTTCCGGATCCTTTAGATTAGCAGTAGGCTTTCCCTCCTGCAAATATGATTCATAAATGTCTATGCCAACCCAAATACCCTCGTACTTAAAATCAAGAAGATCCCGTTTAGCTTTAATTTTTTTCCAAGCTTTCATTATTTCGATGTGATTGTTTTTCTTTATTTTCCCAGGCAGATGAGGACGGACAATTTCGACCATATTAAAAGAAGCAAATATGCGCCGCCATGCCATGCTACCCCATAACCTGGAACTGGCAACTCCAACTATCTTCGAATTGTGCTTCCTTGCGAGTATATTGGCAAAATATGAGGCAATAGGCGTGTATAGACTGGAAGGAAAAAT
>Ga0180007_10004031_pt1 | contig 15823 bp, 17 predicted proteins | sample MM_PC_MetaG_FD_121122 | JGI IMG/M metagenome (GOLD analysis project Ga0180007, IMG submission 121122) | Groundwater microbial communities from the Aspo Hard Rock Laboratory (HRL) deep subsurface site, Sweden - MM_PC_MetaG | ecosystem: Environmental > Aquatic > Deep subsurface > Groundwater... | reverse complement strand
TAAGCAAAAATCTTATGCGGTATATTGCTGATCTGCACATCCATTCAAAATATTCTCGTTCATGCTCAAAAAATTTGACATTATCAAACATGAATACCTGGGCACAGGCTAAGGGTATTGATGTTTTGGCGACCGGTGATTTTACGCATCCGGCCTGGTTAAAAGAAATCGAGTCAAAATTAAAACCAGTCGAAGAGGGATTATTCGAACTAAAGACAGAGTTTCAGCGAGAAGATGGTTTGAGCAATTACGTGCCGGCCCCTCGGGTCGTCGGTCGACAGAATACTCGCTTTATTCTCTCGACTGAATTGTGTTGTATTTATAAAAAAAATAATCGAACCCGCCGATTGCATTTGGTTATTTTGGCACCGACCATTTCCGCGGTAAAAAAAATTGTCGCCTATCTGGAGAGGCAAGGGAAGAATTTAAAATCCGACGGCCGACCAATTCTTGGTTTAGATGCCAAAGATGTGTTGAAGATGGTTCTTGAAGCAGATTCCCGCTGCGAAGTTATTCCGGCGCACGCCTGGACACCCTGGTTTTCAATTTTTGGTTCTCAGTCTGGATTTGATTCTTTGGAAGAAGGTTTTGAGGAGCTGACACCACACATTCACGCGATTGAAACCGGTCTTTCTTCTGATCCGCCGATGAACTGGCGCTGGTCAGCCCTTGATAAGGTAGTGCTTGTCTCAAACTCCGATGCGCATAGTTTACGCAATTTAGGGCGCGAGGCCAATGTTTTTTCTTTAGATGAATTAAGCTACGATGCCTTGTTGGATCCGATCAGGAAACATGATGTCGATCGTTTTAAATATACAATTGAATTTTTTCCAGAAGAAGGAAAATATCACACTGATGGACACCGCAGTTGTAAGTTCACTTGTGATCCAAAAGAAACGGAGCGTTTGAGTGGTCGGTGTCCAAAATGTGGTAAACCACTGACTCGAGGTGTTTTAGGTCGGGTTCATGCGCTGGCCGATCGCGATGAAGAGGAGCGACCGGCTAATTGCCCGGATTTTAGACACATCGTTCCTCTAGAGGAAATCATTGCTGACTCCCTGAGGAAGACCAAGTCGGCCAAAATTGTTTTCGCCACCTATAAAGAGATGATAGAGCGACTTGGTTCGGAGTTTGATTTATTGCTGGATATACCGGAAAGTAAATTATCTGGTGTTGCCCCAGAAAGAGTGATCGAAGGAATAATTCGTATGCGCCGTGGAGATGTTTACATTCGTCCAGGTTACGATGGTGAATACGGGACCGTACGAGTTTTTGAGAATAAAGACACCATTGCTCAAACCATGCTCGATTTGTGATTATTCGGAATACTCAATAATTAAATCGTCACAGAAACAAAACGACCATCCCCTCAGGGATGGACGTTTTGTCCTAAAGAACTATTTCCGCTTCTTAGCGGCCTTTCTCTTCGCTGGCTTCTTGGCCACCTTCTTCTTGGCGACCTTCTTAGCCGGTTTCCTCTTGGCTACCTTTTTAGCTGGCTTCTTAGCAACCTTCTTCTTGGCTACTTTCTTGGCTGGCTTTTTGGCAGCTTTTCTCTTCTTGGCTGGCATCTTTATCACCTCCTCCCTTAGCGGGTCATGCGAAGAGCATCGCATTAAAACCCGTTAGTGATAATTTTTTTTACGCTCTTGTAGCAAGTATAGAACTTTTTTTCCTTGCAAGCAACAGAAAATGACTAGTGGATAAAATTAGTGCGTTAAATTTATAGCAGTCAATATTATTTTCTTTAAAATTTTTTAAATTTTCGTTAGTGGTTTTATTAAAAATAACTTAGCAAAGTTTTTTGTAATCTTCTGCCCGGCGTTCAGGTGTTTGTTCGTTTAAATTAAATAAAGAATCGTCACATTCACTAATTATCATTCGGCAAGCATCTTTTACAAATAACCAGCTTCAGGTAATCATCATAAATTTGGCTAAGCTGTCACGATTTTTAGCTTTATTAAAATCAATAAATAATTGACTATGTAGCCAAAAAAATGTTAGTATAATCGCCGGTGCGGGCCCGTAGCTCAGTTGGTAGAGCAGCGCCTTTGCAAGGCGAAGGTCAGCGGTTCGAATCCGCTCGGGTCCACCAAATTTATTTCTAACCGTTTGTATTTACATTCAATCATGACAGTTGCTGAATTTCGTTCCAGGGTTGAACCCGGCATGAAGTTATCAGTCGACGGTAAAGACTTTGTGATTAAGGAGGTGATAAAATTCCGGCTTGATGACGGAAGTTTTTATTTTAAGTGTTTTTTGAATGATGGGTACGTAATCGCTGACGATTTAAGTGAAAATACTTTTCTTCTAGTCAAAGAAATAAAAACTTTATTTCAGCCGCCGTTTTCTTCTGGGCTTGATTTTACTGGTAAGAAATTTCGACTCATATTTACGGCTCATGCCACAGCCGAAGAAATTCACGGAGAAGATATTTTCAAACAGGGAGACAGTGAGAGATTTTGGGATTATCAGGTGGTAGACGGTAGTTATTTGAGTCTTGGGTTCGCTGATAGTACCAAAGAGAGGTTCGATTTTTATGGAAAAATTGTGGCCAATGACACGATTAAATTAGCGTAAGCGGTCACTACCTAGTCTTCGGTTAAAGATGTTTTAATCAAAAAATCCCGACTTGACGCGGGATTTTTAGATATTGAACCTAACGCGTTATTAGTGCTTTCCAGGATCACGATAACGACCCAGTAGTTTTGCTGGTTTGATGCGATACAATCTTTTAATCAATGGTTTGACGACCAGGAAGATTATTAAGCTGGCCAGTAAAGCTAAACCACCAAATTTATATAGAGCCGTATAATCAAATGAAGACAGCAAGCCGTCGAATAATTCATTTCCATTAGTGTCTAAGAACATGATACTGGCACCGGCGATCGAACCCAAACCGATAATCGTGGCCACGGCACTGATCAGGAAAATAAACTGTTGAATTCCAATCTCCTTTTGCAAGTTTTCCTGATAGAAGAATCCGGTAATTTCGACCGTAGAATCCAAGTAGTCTTTCAGCATGTCCCACAATTTGGTGGTGTAGTCAGTCGCACTGATAAGTTTGTCGAAGCGATAAGCCTCAACTGATCGCAGAGTTTCGGTCAGCCCCAAATCATCGATTTCACTTTTTCTTTCGTTCAAATAAACTAACATCTGCCCGATTCGCGCTCCGGTAATTGCCACATCGCGTCGATAGTTCAACAGCTGATCTCGTATCAGGGAGAGTTCAGATGAAGGAATGGCTTTGCGTTCTTGTATGGTCGTTATCTTATCCCAGAGAGTTCTGTATAACTCTAAGAAATCACGCAGTCGACGTTCGTAGGAGCGAGCTAAAATAAGGCTGTCGGTGACCTGAATCGTACTGCTGACACCACCGGCACCCTCATCGATAATTATAATTCGATCCGCAAAGTAAACCGTTCGATCCGCGTGTCGAGCCACAAAATGAATTTCATCTCCTTGCTCAAGGCAGAATTTTTCCAGCTCAGCCTCACTGCTATTTTTGGTTAAAACGATTGTGGTGTTCTGGCTATTACCGCTCATTCCGTAAGAGAGCACCGAGGCTCCTTTAGCAAATAACAGTCCAATTAACGGTGTGAGCTGAGCTTTAATAAAAGTTTGCAGCTGATCAGTGCTTGGTTGGTATTTAGATGTTTCGAGCGAGGCGGTCAACAATCCGTCTTCGTGATAGGCAATTGTCATCTTTCCAAAGTCAGCCTTCACACAATCAAAACGTCCACCAATATAGCGCACGTTTCGCGGTTTTAATTCTTCTCTAATCTCTTTAAGGCGCGTGAGATCCAAACCAGCATTGGCTGTGCCATGTTTTAATAAATCAAAATACTCTTTCAAATGAAGCTTTGTTCTGGGGAACCAGTTGCCGATTATAACGCGGGTTATTTCCATGGGTTTATGATCACTTTAGAAATTTGTTCTTCTGAAGGAAAATTTTCCAGCAATCCGCGTTTAGCGCCGACTTCCTGGATGCAACCAGCTGAATTCCAAAGACCGACCGCCAAGCCATAACGCACATCATTTTTTTGCATCAGTCCGGCAATGAATCCGGAGCCAAAAGCATCCCCGGCACCGGTGACGTTTATTCGCGGCACATCAAATGTTTCGACTTGCCAGCGCGAGCCATCAGCTTCCACGGTATAAGCTCCCTTCGAACCATCGGTAATGACTAACGATCGCTTAGGAAGATTTGATAATTTTTCGGTGATCCCAGTCAGATCATCAACTGCCAAGCCGGTCAGCAAAGCTGCCTCCTCGCGATTTAAATTTAAGACATCAACTTTTTTAATCAGTGGTTCGAGAACTGATAGACCCAACTTTAGCTCAGAATTCCCCGGATTCCAGGCGATCTTAATTTGATTGTTTTCTGCGTGTGTTAAGGCTCTTTCCAATAAATCCAGATTGCCACCGACAGAGGTCAAATAAAACCAGCGAGTGACAATTTTTTTCCAGGGCACAGCTGCCGCGTTAGTTAATTTAGCGGCACCGCGATACACCAGAACAGTTCGCTCGCCACTACCAGCGACGATAATAATTGAGTAGCCGGTTTTAGAGGTTGTTGTTTGTTGGACATAACCGGTGGCAATGCCGTCCGTAGTCAGAGTCTCGATCACCTCTCGTCCGTTGAAGTCATCGCCAATACTACAAATAGTGGCAGTCTTAAAGCCTAAGTGTGCCAGCGTTGTCGCCACATTGGTGGCGCCACCGCCGGTTTCAAACACCAGCTCATCAATATCGATTTTAGCTCCCAGCGGAAAACAGGCTTCTAGCACATGTGACCCCACCTCGGATTCCTGTAGATCGAGCGCTGAACATTTTACGAATACATCCCGTGTAGCCGAACCAATTGTAATAACGTCAAACATGTTTAGATGTAGTCAAGTTTAATAACTACGAAATAGCTATAAGAGCCAATCTCTTCTTTTTGTTGCTCGGTTAATTCGTTCAGAAATGGGTGATCGGCCAGCGAATTAAACCGTTCAATGGAAGAAACACGCACTATTCGATTCCAGGGAGTTTTCAAAATATTGCCCACTTCATATTTTTCTACCTCATCAGATGCACGAGTTGTATAGGCAAAGCCAAAATGTTCAAACTGTTGTTGAAGACTGGCATGTTCCTCTTTAGGAAAATCAATTAGCATAGTTTTTCATTACGCTTTTCCCCGACTGCCAAAGACACGCATCCGGCTACGCACCGTATCTTTCATGTACCGTTTAGCGGGAGCCAGGAGCTGGCGTGGATCAATGGTGTTTTTCTCCGAGTTGATAGCCTCACGGATACCGGCCGTAAACGCGATGCGCAGATCAGTATCGATGTTTATTTTTCTGATGCCGGCTCGAATAGCTTGGTGAATTTGTTTATCTGGCACACCACTGGCTTTGGCCAGTCGATTACAATCACCGAATATCTTGCATGATTGTCTGGTTTTTTTCACCATATCTTGATTGACACTTGATGCACCATGCAAAACCAACGGCACCTTAACCAAGTCATTTATTTTTCGCAGTCGTGGAATGTCCAACCCGGCTTCGCCGATAAATTTGTTTGGTCCGTGGGCTGTTCCGATCGAAATAGCCAGCGCATCACAACCTGTTTCCTGCCAGAATTTTTTCGCTTCAATTGGATCGGTGAAGAGAGCTTGTTTTTCACTCACTGTTACATAATCTTCAGAACCACTAATCGCACCAATTTCGGCCTCAACTGACACACCTCTGATCCGTGCCCAACGCACTACCTTTTGAGTATTGCGGACATTCTCCCGATAGGGGAGAACAGAACCATCATACATGACCGAGGTGTAGCCTGATTTAATGGCCTGTCGTACGTACTCCAGATTTTTGCCATGATCTAAATGAAAAGCGACCGGAATCGGTGACTTGGCAGCAATTTTAACCATAGCAAAAAGATAATCCATTCCAGCATAATCCACCGCACCCTCACTGGTTTGTACGATAACCGGAGATTTTTCTTCGACCGCCGTTTCAATTACGGCCTGAAGGATTTCTAGGTTATTGATATTGAAAGCACCAACCGCGTATTGATCGCGATCTGCTAGTTTCAAGATTTTTTTTAGAGTAGTCAGCATGCTGATAAAGTTAGATTTTTTCCGTCTTTCGTTTCAGGGTTCGGCGCACAGCGTTTTCGATGTGATCAGACGTTAGGCCGTACTCTTTAAGTAATTCGTTAACTTCGCCCGATTGACCAAAACGATCCTGGGCGCCAATAAATTCAATCGGAGTTGGTATGTGTTTCGCTAAAAGTTCAGCCACTGCCGAGCCCAGTCCGCCACAAACTTGATGATCTTCAACCGTAACCAGAGCACCACATTTTTTAGCGGCTTGTAGCAATATCTCCTCGTCTAGTGGTTTTATAGTGTGCAAGTTAATTACCTGGCAGCTGATTCCCGCACGCTCAAGATTCTCTGCTGCTCGCAATGATTCTAACACTTGAGGACCGCAAGCTACTATAGCTACATCGTTTCCAGTTCGAAATGTTTGTGCTCGGCCGATAGCAAACGGTGTTTGCTCGGTGGTTACATTGAATTCTTCTTGTCGACTTAGACGAAGATACACCGGACCAGGCCATTCAGCCGCAGCCAGCGTTGCCTTTCTTGCCTGTTCAGCGTCACAGGGTACGACGACAGTCAGGTTGGGTAGACAACGGGTGATGGCAATATCTTCGAGAGCCTGGTGAGTGGCACCGTCTGGACCAACGGACACTCCGGCATGGCCACCGACGATTTTAACGTTGGTGTTATTCAGGCAGACATTGGTTCTAATCTGCTCCCAAGATCGGCCAGGTGAAAACATCGCGAATGAGGCTACAAAAGGCACTTTTCCGCCTAGTGCAAATCCCGCTCCAATAGCTACCAGTGATTGTTCAGATACGCCAATGCGTACGAATCGTTCGGGAAAGTTTTGCTCGAAATCTTTCAGGCGCAGCGATTCGGTTAAGTCAGCACAAATAGCGATTACGGTTTCATTAATTTTAGCTGCTTCAATTAAACCTCGACCGAAACCATCACGCGTGGCTGCGCGCTGACCCTGACTGATTTTGTCGTTTAAATGTAATTCCGGTTCCGACATATTAACTCATTAACTTCGATCCGACTTTAGTCTGGTGGCAATTTTTTCCAATTCGGCCAAGGCTTGATCAGCTTCTTCTTTGTTCGGTGCGCGACCATGCCACAAGTGATCATTTTCCATAAAGCTGACCCCCTGACCAGGTGTGTTGTGAGCAATAATACAGGTTGGTTTTTCAGTGATTACTTCGGCTTCGTTAACAGCTTCGATAATTTGTCGAATGTCATTGCCATCAATATCTATCACGTGCCAATTGAACGCCTCATATTTTTCCTTGAGCGGTTCGAGAGGCATAACTTCTTCCGTTGTTCCATCAATTTGTATGTTATTGCGATCTATAATGTTAGTCAGATTATGCAATCGGTATTTACCGGCGAAGAGAACCGCCTCCCAATGCAGACCGGCGCCATGCTCTCCATCGGAAGTCACAACATAAGTACGCCATTTTTTCCCATCCATTCTGGCTGAAAAAGCCAGACCAGCTCCTTGTGATAATCCGGCACCGAGCGGGCCAGAAGTTGATTCTAAGCCAGGTAAACACATCCTTTCCGGATGACCTTGCAGGCGGGAGCCAAGTTTACGCAAGGTAAGCAGTTCTTCTTTTGGAAAATATCCGACGTGAGCCATGGCCGCATAACGAACCGGACAGATGTGTCCATTTGACAGCAATAACCGATCCCGATCCTCCCAGTCCGGCCGTTTTGGATCATGATGCAGAATATGAAAATACATGGCAGTGAACACATCAGCCATGCCCAATGAACCCGCGGGATGACCAGAGCCGGCCGCGAGCAGCATTTTAATCACATCTTCGCGAATTTTTACGGCTTGCAGGTTTAATTCCCAGACCTTATCGTCGTGTATCTGACTCATAAAATTGTGTGGCTGAGAGCCATTTCTTATCTAATTATACCACAATTTTGACCCTCCGCACCATGCTGCTTCAGGCGTTTTTAGCTGGGTTGAAATAAAAAATCCCCCAGATTAGTGAGGACTTTCATCTATATATTGGTTGCGACCTACTCAATTTTTCTCAGTTGAAGTTGAAATTCCCGCTGGGCAGCTTTTGGGTCAGTAGCCTCAGTTAACGCACTACCGATTATGGCCGTATTAGCTCCGGCGGCGGCTAAAGACGCGATATTTTCTGGTTTAATACCTCCATCAACGGCGATATGTAACTGAGGGTGTCGATGTCTGATGTTTTGTATTTTTTCCAAAGCTACTTCGTTGAATTTTTGTCCGCCTCGACCGGGAGTCACCGACATTATCAACACCGAGCCAATCAAATCAAGCAGCTGATCGATTTTATCAACTGGAGTTTCTGGGTTAATAACCAAGCCAAGTCTTTTTCCATCTTCGATCACTTGAATAACTAGTTGATGATGTTGAGTTGATTCGTAGTGAAAATAAATTTTATCAGCACCTGACATTAACCAAACTGGAATTGCCTGTTTTGGATTTGCCACCATTAGATGGACGTTGAATTGTAAGCTATTCATGATTTGTTTCATTCGAGATGGCTCAGCCCAGGTTTTTTCTGTGACAAAAATTCCATCCATTGCGTCCACGTGAACACGCAAACCCAGTGAGCGCACCCACTCGACCTTCTTTTTGAATTCGCTTTCGTTCTGAGCAAGTATAGCCGGACAAAGTTCCATGAAATTTTTAGTTAGTCGTTTTAAACCAGTTTATTTAGACCAAAAGATAGAGATAATCAATATCTTCCCTTTTCGTAATTTTGAATTTTTTTCAAACGTCGTTTGTGGCGGATCGCCTTCGAGAAAGTTGTCTGAAGCCAGGCTTTAACTATCCGCTTGGTTAATGAAAAATCTTTGGTCGTCGTTTGACTACCCAAACACAAAACGTTGGCATTGTTATGTTCGCGACTCAGGCGGGCTGTATAGATATCATAGACCAGAGCCGCTCGGGCACCGTGTACTTTATTAGCGGCGATGCATTCGCCGATGCCGGTTTTACCCATGACAATGGCCACGGTTTTTTTAGTTACCGCAGCCTCTGTGGTTGGAATTATATAATCTGGATAATCGGAAGGTGAATCACTGAACGCTCCAACATCTATCACCTTGTATCCGATTTTAGTCAGATATTTATGCAGGCTTTCTTTTAGTTTGAAGGCCGCATGATCGCTTCCTAGATACACTGTTGGTTGATTTTTTTTGATCATAATTATCTATTTATCATTCGTACTCGCTAATATTACCATATGCACCACCGGCGGACAGCCCCCGGAGATTTGTTACAGCTCAATTCGAAAAGCTCATTTTTTAAGCTTAGTTGGTTTATTTTGGCTAGCTGAGTATGATTAGTTTATCAGGGTCTTTATAATCTGGTTTCGAAGGAATCCAACAACCCCCGTCAGGAGAATTGAGATGTTGAATGTCAGGAGTGTCAGCACTATCATCGTGGCTATTCTGATTTCAGTTCCGTTTTTGTTGGGTGCTCGGTCACCCTCGGACTGGCAGCAGTCATCCTACTTCACACCAACTCAGACTCGCGTCATCGAGTTCGTAGAGCAGCACAACTATCGATTTGTGCAATTTGCCGGCTCTTACCGATTTTTTGCGCCGTCGTTCGGTTGTCAAAGCACCGAAACTGTTTATATGTTGTACGTTGTTAGTCGGGTGGAAGGGTTGGTTATGGTGGGCGTGTGTACAGAGGGCTCTGGTGAAAATCAGACGTTTCGTCCAGCACCATTGCGTCCAGTACCCGGAAGTTATTCCGACGGCGATGAGTCAGATGACGACGAGTAATCATCGGTGTTTTCTAGCCCAACCACGCATTGTATCCAATGCGGTTATGATTTGATCTTTAGCGGTGTTTCGTGGTGATTGCACCATGCTAATATGATCAAAAATCTTTTAAGCACCAAACGGTGCTTTTTATTGACTCCAGTTTACGCGGCTCATTCAATCGCCTCAGCTGGAAGTTTTTTCTCCAACTCATTTAGCCAAAACTCATATTGAATACCAACCTGATCCTGGCGGGCTTTTAGTTCTTCAACTTCATTTCGTAGTTGGATTTGTTCATCCAAGATAAGCCAGGACCAGCGGGCCACACCGGCTGAGATCGCCAAACTAATCACGGCTAGAACAATTGCCACAACTACTGGATTCGAGAATTTTATTTGGTGTCCGTCTTTTTTATGGAAGGGCCACATAAATATCAATTTATGTTAGTTTCTAAAAAGATTTTACTCCCGAAAATATTAAAGTGCCAGGGACTCTTTTGTTTTCTGGCTATAAACAAACATTCGTAATATTTGGCCAGTACTTTACGCTTAAAGGCATCCATAGTACGCTCTATCAGTATTAAATTATCAATGTATGAAATACAGTAAATTATTTGGTAAAACTAGCAAAACTGTTCTGCATGATGCGGATTCGGTTAACGCGAGGTTACTGACCCAGGCCGGTTTTGTGGATCAGCTTATGGCCGGCGTGTATACATATTTACCGCTCGGTTTGCGCACGCTTGATAAAATTAAACAAATTGTCCGTGAAGAAATGAATGCTATCGGCGGGCAGGAAATTCTGATGCCGGCTTTGTTGCCCAAGGATTTGTGGGAAACCACCGGTCGTTGGTCGGATCCGGGACCAGAGGTGATGTTTCAGTTTAAAGGACGTGGTGAGCGTGAATATGGATTAGGTTGGACGCATGAAGAGATTGTTACTCCTTTGGCTAAGCGATTCGTTAGTTCATATCGTGATTTACCTTTCGCGGTATATCAAATTCAGGATAAATTTCGTAATGAGCCACGCGCCAAATCGGGTTTATTGCGAGGGCGCGAGTTTAGCATGAAAGATTTGTATAGTTTTCATGCCAATCTGGAGGATTTAGATCGTTTTTATGAGCAGGCGGCGCAGGCTTATCAGCGCATCTTTCAACGCTGCGGATTAGCTGCGTTGTATGTTGAAGCCTCTGGCGGAGCATTTTCTAAATACTCGCATGAATTTCAGGTGCTGACTGAAAGCGGTGAAGATATTATTTTTCACTGTGAAAAATGTGGCTACGCGCAGAATCGTGAAATTTCGGAGTTTGCAGACGGTGATACTTGTCCGAAGTGTGGTGGTACCATGCATGAAGGCAAGGCTATTGAAGTGGGAAATATCTTTCGGCTCAAAGATCGGTTTTCTACGGCGTTTGGCCTTACTTATACCGGAGCTGATGGTCAGGAGCATGACGTGTTGATGGGTTGCTACGGCATAGGACCATCGCGAGTGCTGGGTTCAGCGGTCGAGGTGCATCATGATGAGCGTGGTATTTGCTGGCCTAAGGAAATCACACCATATTCAGCTCAGGTGATCGCAGTCACTGGCAAGGATTCCGGTGCTAATGCCAAGGTGTTAGAGACGTGTGAGCAATTAGTTCAGGATTTAACGATTACTGGATTGGAACCGCTCTATGATGATCGTGAGGGTGTGCGAGCTGGCGAAAAATTTGCCGATGCAGATCTGATTGGTTTACCAGTACGGATTGTAATTTCAGAAAAAACTTTGGCTCAGAATTCTGGTGAGTGGAAATTACGAACAGATGAGAAGTTAGAGTTGGTGGCCGTTTCGGATATTGTTGGAAACCTACAAAGGTTTTTTCGGAAATAGAAATATCGACCACGAAATAATAAATCAAGAACCCTTTAAACCGAGGGTTCTTTTGTTGTGTGATTTCAAGACATAGAAAATAAAAATCCCCGAAGTATAAATTTCGGGGAGATATTTTACCAGGTGCTCAGTTCGCAATTTAGCTGATCAGCGTCAGTTCGATGTTCGAGTACGAAGTGGATGATGTTCCAATCACGACACAATCGCGAGACACGATAAAGGAGAAGCAGAGTCAGCAATTCATCGGCTGGCGTCCCTGGCAACAAGAGGATGATTTGTTCGCAGGTATTGCGGCGTAGAATCAGAGCCGCACGACGATAACTAGTTTGATGACAGAGCATCTCAGCAAAGATGAACAATTCACGCAGATTGAATCGATGCTGCCCCAGGCGCTGACGTAGCTCTCGAAGAGATAGTTGGTGTCCATGCATCAGTGCTAGGTTGGCCACTGCCAAGTTGCTGATTTCTGACAATCGCAGACGGACATACTCATTAATTTTTCTTCGTTGCTCGGCAGATGTCTTTGGGGCAGGGATCAAATGAACGATTTCTTGGGTTTGTGTTTGTTCCAATCGACTCAACGGTTGAATGAACATTCACTTATCCTCCAGCTTAAAATGCTAGCTGATTCTGATTTGTGGTGCAAGAGCTGAGGTGATGTAGCCGCTAGAGCTTATCTCTGCCCAGCCGAATTAATGATGGGCGGAGGCAAGCCACGTCGCTCGCGAGCGACGTGGCAAGCTCCGCAGCTACGCCTGAAAGGCTGAATCAAAAATCGGACCTTTTCGGATCCGATTTTTTTAAATCAATTTTTAGGCTCGGCCTTTTAGCGCATCTTTGAGGGCCTTACCTGCTTTGAACTTCGGAACAATCACTGGTGGAATCTGGATTTTTTCGCTTGGGTTCTGTGGGTTGACTCCCATGCGTCCGGCGCGTTGCTTGGCCGAGAACGCTCCAAATCCAGCGATGGTAACTTCACCTCCGGCTTTTAGAGTTTTAGTAACTGTTTTAGTGAAAGTCTCAATGAGCTCCTCGGCCTGCTTTTTTGAAACGCCGACCTGCTCCGAGAGAACGTTGACTAGTTCAGCTTTGTTCATTTTCATGTTAGTGGGTCTTAGACTTAAATTGTAACGTATTTAGTAATATGTTTGATTGCGGTTGCTTTTCCATCTGAGGCGATTTCGATAAAGAGCGCATTCACGACCGCCTCACCCGACGAGGGCAATTCATGCCGCACGGGAAGCTGGTTCATGAAGTTACGTATAATCGGTGCGCGATCTACACCGATAACACCATCGCGCAAGCCACACATTCCAACATCCGTAATATAGGCCGTGCCTTCGGGGAGAATACGTTCGTCGCGAGTAGCAACGTGAGTATGCGTTCCGAAAACTGCAGAGGCTCGTCCATCGGCATGCCAGCCAAAGGCGATTTTTTCAGACGTGGCTTCGCCGTGAAAATCTATTAGCACGGCGGCCGGATTGTGATGTGCATTTTCTGCGAGGATTTTATCGAACAGGCGGAAGGGTTCGTCAGTGAGAACCTCACTGAATACCCGACCCAAAAAGTTTACCACAAGGACCTTTTTTGCGCCAACGGTAAACAATTTCCAGCCGTCTCCAGGTGTGCTCGGCGGATAGTTGGCCGGCCGTATAATGCGTTCCGCATACTGAGGGTTAGAAAGAATTTCGAATATTTCTCGTCGATCCCAAAGATGATTGCCGGAGGTGAATAAATCGATGCCGGCTGTCAGCATTTCATCAATAGTTCGTTCGGTAATACCTTTACCCTGTGCCAGATTTTCACAGTTGGCGATAATAAAATCAGGCGCGAACTCAGTTTTGAGTCCTGGTAAAGTTTGTTTGACCGCTTCTCGTCCGATTCGACCAACGATATCGGCAAAAAATAATATCTTCATGTTTTTAGTAAAAAACTGCCGAGTTTTTTGGGGTGTGAGCGTATTTCAATCAAACTCTTCTCTGCTCAACCGCCTTAGACTCAACAGCTTTTTATTTTATATAGGTATCGATCCGAACGAACTTTTATTATCTAGCGTATTCGATAACCCGTGTTTCTCGGATAACGTTAACTTTAATTTCTCCCGGGTAAGTTAGTTCACCTTCTATTTTCATGGCAATATCTTTAGCTAGCCGGTAAGCCGCAAAGTCATCTACGGCTTTCGGCTCGACGAAGACACGCACTTCACGACCGGCCTGAATAGCATAGGCTTTTTCCACACCCGGGAAACTGGCCGCGGTTTTCTCCAGCTCTTCTAACCGTTGGATATAGTGCTCATAAGTGGCTTTGCGGGCACCAGGTCGGGCGCCAGAAATCGCATCAGCCGCTTTAACGATAATGGCTTCGAGTGTTTTTGGATCGTCTTCGTGGTGTCCAATTGACTGGTAGCAGATCTCTTCTGGTAGATTGAACTTCTTCATGATGGTATAACCAATCTCTGGATGTGCACCCTGAACATCATGATCAACTGCCTTACCGATATCATGTAAAACACCGCCGCGTTTGCAGATAGCTACATCCGCGCCCAACTCTTGAGCTAGTAGGGTGGCGATTTGAGCCACCTCGATGGAGTGCCGCAGAACACTTTGTCCGTAGCTAGTGCGATATTTTAACCGACCCAAGATTTGAATCAGTTTGGGATCAAAGGCGGTGAGTGGAATGCCCAGCTCATATAGAGCATCTTCACCAGCCTTTTTAATATCTTTGGCCAGATTCTTTTTGGCAAAATCAACCGCGTCTTCGATTTTTGTCGGATGAATGCGACCGTCCTCGATCAGGCGCTCCAAGGCTAGCTTGGCTACTTGGCGGCGGATCGGGGAGAAGCCACTGATCATGATAGATTCCGGCGTGTCGTCAACGATAATTTCTGTGCCGGTTAGCAACTCCAGTGCTTTAATGTTGCGACCTTCCTTACCGATGATGCGCCCCTTCATTTCATCATTAGGTAGGACGACATTAGTTGTCGTAGTATCAACACAATGTGAAGCGGCCACCCTTTGGATAATCAAGGACAGCATGTTGCGGGCTTTATTTTCCAGTTCATCATAATGAGTTCGCGCCAGTTTATGCATGCGGCTAGCGAAAGACTCACTCATGATATTTTCGGCATTTTTCAGTACAACATCTTTGGCCTCTTCCATGGTTAATCCAGCAATTTGCTCCAGCTTATGCAACTGCTCTTCCCGGGTTTTGACGATTTCGGTTTTGGCGACCTCCAACTTTTCATTTTTTTGGAATAGCTCGTCCTGCCGTTTTTGCAGTTCAGTCATTCGCTGCTGATAGTCCTGCTCACCTTTTTCCAGCTTGGCTTTGATAACACGGAGTTCCTGCCGACGATTTTCATCCTCGCGCTTAGACTCCTCAATTAGTTTCAAGGCTTTTTCTTGGCCCTCGATGATGAATTTTTGGCGTTCAGCCTCGGCTTCTTTCAGGATTTTTTCCGCCTGAGCTTCAGCTGTGCCAATTTGATTGACCGCAATTTTTTTCCTGGCGACATAGCCGACACCAAAACCGATTGCGATGCCGACCGCGCCCCCATATAAAGCTATTAATAACCACATAAAAAACCTCGTCAAACCTGCGAGGTCGGGATTCAATTTCTTGGTATTTTTCTTCAGCCAAAATTCCGACGATAGGCGTCGTTATTAGCGCGATAAAACTGAATTTGCGCTTAATAGCATGATTGTTTCCGGTTTGGCGAAAGGCCTGGCCGGTTGCTAATCGAATCGCGAAAGTCGCGCTTCGGCTGTTTATACCAAGAATTTAGAGTTGACGATGACAGTTCAGGTTAGTTCCACCGAACAGTCTCATTGTTCATCATTTCTTGTGCTTCAGAAGTTATAGTTTCACCGTCGTCTCTACTATCGAATCCTGTACGCAGGCAATAATTGATTCGTGACCATACATTATCATATAGAAGGCTGATTGACAAGGGGCGGTAGAAAGAAATAAAAATCCCCGAGAGTTGATCTCGGGGGTAAGGTTGGTGCTTTTCAGGTACTTGTAGGGGTGTGACGTTTAATTAAGGCGATTAAGACGAGAGGTGCGAGTATGCTAACAATGACGATGGAAAGAAGTATCAAT
>Ga0180007_10004030_pt1 | contig 15836 bp, 13 predicted proteins | sample MM_PC_MetaG_FD_121122 | JGI IMG/M metagenome (GOLD analysis project Ga0180007, IMG submission 121122) | Groundwater microbial communities from the Aspo Hard Rock Laboratory (HRL) deep subsurface site, Sweden - MM_PC_MetaG | ecosystem: Environmental > Aquatic > Deep subsurface > Groundwater... | reverse complement strand
GCTTGACGGCATCGTCCAGGAAATTGAACGCCGGCCGAAACCGAAACCCGATTTTCAACAACAGGGGCACCTGGACCATCAGTTGGCCCAGACCGCCGATCAGGACACCTATCGCCATGGCGTACACGGGTACATCCAGCCAGTGATACAGGGCAAAGACAGAAGCTATGATACCGAGATTAAACACGGCCGGGGCGATGGCCGGCAAGCCAAAACGGCCAAACGAGTTAAGCATCCCCATCACCAGTGCCGAGAGCGAGACCAGGAGGAGGTAGGCCGCCATCACCCGGGTGAGACTGACAGTCAGGTCGAACTTCTCAGGAGACTCAACAAAGCCATTGGCGGACAAGTAGATAACAACGGGCGCCGCAACTATTCCCAGGAGCACCAGGCCGCCGACAATAAGCAGGATGCCGGTGGCTACCGTCCGGGCCAGGCTGAAGGCGGCCTCATCGGACTCGTTTACCATCCGCTCCTTAAAAACGGGGACAAAAGCCGCCGAAAGGGCTCCCTCGGCAAACATGTCGCGGAGGAGATTAGGAATCCTGAAGGCCGTGATAAAGGCATCGGTGGCCATCGAGGCCCCAAAGAAGTAAGCCATGGTCTGCTCTCGCACCAGTCCCAGCACCCGGGACAGAGCGGTGAGAGCCGAAACCAGGCCCGCCGACCCCATCAGCGAACTTTTCTTTACCTTAGCGGTTGACAAATGAATATCGCCATCTATATTTGGAAGCTAGTTTGTTTGTGATAACAAGAAAGGAAGAGAGTTGCCGAACCATAAATCCTGCGAGAAGCGCGTCCGTACCTCGAACCTCGAGCGTATTCGCAACCGCGCCTACCGGTCCAATCTTCGCAACACGATTAAAGACGTCCGCGAAGAGACCAACAAAGAAGAAGCTCTGAAGAAGCTGCATGCGGCAACCATTCTTCTGGACAAAGCAGTGACCCGAGGAATCGTCCACAAGCGCACTGCCTCGCGGAACAAGTCTCGCCTGACGATTCACGTCCAGAAGCTCGGTTAACAGCTCTTTCATCTCAGATATACCGCCAAAGTCATAGCCTCGCGTCGTCACTGACGCGGGGCGTTATGTTTGTGCGGCAAATCTAGCGGCGCAACACGTCGCCTTCAACCAATTTTTTGTTACCTGTTGAGAATATACACGCGTCCCTCGATCAGGGAGGTGCGGCAGGTCTGTTCCCGAAACAGCATCAGGTCGCGCAGGAACGCCTGTTTCTGTTCGAGAGGAATATCGGAACGCAGGACTGACATGGGGAAGTCGATATTGAGCACGCGGTAAGCGCAATTGATACGGATGGCGTCCGGCGGAAACAGCCGCTCGGACACCGCGGCGGCCATGACATCATCCAGTCCAAAGGAGGGCAGTGATATCCAGCCCGATGGAGCCATGACCTTGAAGGGCGTATCGGGGTGGGCCGAGGGATCAATGATCCGGATGTACGCTCCTTTGCCCCTGATGCCTCTGAAAAGTATGCTCAAAGCCGCCGGACAGCCGGTGTGAGTTGAGTGGCGCAGCCAGAGTCGAGACTCGGGTTGATTGGAAAACTGGATAGCCGCTTTCATCCACTCCGACCCCGATGGTTCCCGGTCGGGGTTCACGCACAATTGATCCGAGTGGGCTGCTATGAGCCGGCCGAGATCATCCGCACCAAAGCCGATCAGAGCCAGCCTCTCCCCGACCAGTCCCACGGACTCACCTGAGCAGACCTGCACCGGGAAGTGTGCAATCCCGGCCTGACACAAAGTCTGAAAGCGGGCAGTTTCTTCCAGCAGCACAAAGGAGTCATTGCTGGACACAACGGCAAAAGGGTGGTGCACGACGGCATCGTCGGACTGTAATTCGGACGTTCGATGATTTAGTCCGTCCGACCATTCGAACGGAAGAATCGACTCGGCCGGGAGGATTCTGACCTGTGAGTGCATTGGGCTGTCCATACCGGACTGCTCAGCAAGCGCCATGCCCCCTTGATTCGATTTCGTTAAGTTGTTATGGCGTAACAATAAACAGAAACGACCGGGCCTGGCACTTCAGACCAAAACCACGATCCTGACCCGGTATGGACTTTTCCCGCCTTCCGGTTCACAATATGTGCAGTCGACTTCCCCCTCGGACTACGGCTGGGCAGGCACCGGGGCAGGTCCTCCGGCCAGGAGGAAGTTCACCAGATAGGTGATATCGCCAATATCGATCCCTGGATAGCTGTCCACATCTGCCTCGGCAACCGCATCGCCCAGATCAAGACCCAGAAATATGTAGCTGATCAACAAGCTAATATCGGTCACGTCCACAGTCCCGGAGTGATCCAGATCACCCCGGTCAAACGTCTGACCGTCTGATCCAAAATAAGCGGACACGGCTGCGATAAGGTCGCGGGTCGACTCGACCGTCAGGAACCACAGCGGGAAACCCACGATGACGCGTTTGCCGTTGGGGCCGTCGTAGGCAAGTCCGCACGGCAAACCTTCGTACTGAGCGTCGTAGAACGAATCATAGGTTAAGATGATAGTCGCTCCCGGTCCGGGAGTCAGTACCGGAATGCTGGTCCAGAGATCGGGTCCGCGATCCGGGTCGACCTGAATCGAGGGCCAGCCGTTCTGGCCAATCGCGCCTTCGAAGTCACCCTGTCCCCAGTACTCGTAGTCATCGATGCGAAATTCTTCCTTCAGAACGTGACCGGCCTCAATGGGCGGATCGGTCCAGCGGAGGATCGTACGAAAGCCGGAGATAAACATGTTGGTCTGCTGACCTGCGTACCATTGCAAAACGTCGTTACTGATGTCGGCCGTTTTGAGATTAATGTCATCATCTATCCAGTACAGTGAGGAGAACCGTCCGACATCGCCGCTGGCCAGGGTATCGTAGGTGGAATCCCTCCGTACCAGAGCATAGGCAAGATCACCAAACACCGAGTCCAGGTACGCCTGCTGCCCGGCCTGATCCGGCCAGTACGTCTGCTCGCTCGCCCAGGCGTCAACCACCACCGGGCCGCCGTCGAAGCTCGCCGGATACAGGTACACTTCGTTTGACGTCGGCGACTCGTTGCCGTCGTAGTCAACAGCAACCACGCGGTAGGTATACCCCATCTGGGAGGCGACCTGGTTGTCGGAGAACGTAGTATCGGTCAGGTTTTCGCCGTACAGGGCAAACACACCTCGGTCGCCGAAACGTCGGTACAGATTATAGTGGCTGATGTCCGCCTCGGGGTTGGCCCGCCAGCTCAGATCGATCTGCAGAATTTCGGCCGTGGCCGTGAAACCCTGCGGCCGGCGCGGAATGGCCTGAGGCGTCAGGGAGCCTTCCACAGCATAGAGGCTGCGGTGGCCGTTGGGGGCCTCGCCTACCACCTTGACGAAGTACTCTACACCGTCGGTAAGCCCCTCCAGGGTCGCGCCACAAACACCGGGTGACACAACCAGCGAGTCATCATAAACACCGGAGGATTCGCCCCAGTACACCGTGTAGGTGACATCGTCGATACAGGGCGTCCAGTTGACTTCAAGCGACTGACCGTCGCCGGCATCAATAATCCGATCGGCGGTCACCGGGTAGGTGCCGTCGGCAACAATAGCCAGAGACACCAGCGCGGTTTTAACCACTTCCGTCATGTAGTCGAAATTCAGGTAGATGGTCTGGTCCGTGGGAGAGTGATAATGCGGCGTGTTGAAATCGGCCTCGTGACCGTAGCATATCGGAAAGCCCTGCTGGTGGAACGGGAAGTGATCAGAATTGCTCGTTACACCGGTGAGCAGCGGAATGATGCCGGTGAGCCTGGTTGCGGTGGCCGCGTATATTTGCCGGTACACATCGTTTGACCCGGCGATCATTTTCAGGTCCCAGTAGCTGTCCGCGGTATAGCCGATCATGTCGTGGTTAAACATCACCTCGAGGTCGGCGTTTTCGGCCACCAGATCGGCGGCCGCGTCTCGCGACCCGATCAGCCCCTGTTCTTCCACCGAAAAGGGCATGAAAATGACCGTTTTGCGCAAGGGGATGTCCGCCAGGATACGCGCCAACTCAAGCACCAGAGCCGTCCCCGTACCGTTGTCATCGGCCCCCGGAGCAAACACCGTGGGGTTGGTCGAGGTAGCATCATAGTGGGCGCCGATCAGGATCAGCTTGTCCGGCTCGGCGTAACCGGGCTTCACCGCCCGGACATTGTAATGCGTCCCCCCGCCCCACTCAAACGACGGCGTAGTGACATCGGTGTAGCCCCAATCCTGAAACTTCTGGACCATCCAGTCGCGAGCCCGGTCGATGGAATCGGACCAGGTATAGCGGGTGTAGAAATCTTCCAGACGTTGATCGAAGGCAAACACGGAGTCCCGGCTGACGCGTGAGACCAGTGTATCGGAGTGATAGTCCAGCATCGGCAGGGAGGTCACCTGGATCGGGGCCTGGTACACAATACGGATAGTGTGATCGGCCAGGGGGACCGCCCGTTCGCCGCTCTCCTCGTACATTGCCGCGGCGGTCAGTCCCCTCAGTGAAATGAGAATGGCCCCGTCGCCGATGTCCTGGCTGAGACCGTACCTGCGCAGTGACCGACTGCCGTCAAGATCATCGTGGTCGGGATACACGATATGCAACGAGGCCGGATCGGCGCCGTCGAGCACTGGTTCGAAACGCAGCCCCACCCCGGCCAGATCGCGTCGCTGGTTTTCATCGGCAGACACAAGAAAGCGATTGTCCACCCGAAAAAAGGCTGAGCCGACTACAGCCTGGAGCTGTGAGGCCTGGTCATAACTGCTGATGGTAACGTGTCCGATTTCGGCGGCCGATGCTGTCGGCAGAAGCAGAGACATCAGCGCCGCGAATGCTGTGATAAGCGAGTAGGTTTTCACATCCACATCCCTGTTTGTTCGTTTGGTGCTATCAATATAACGAACAGAACGGGACCGGTGTTCAAAAAAGGAGAGGGGGCGTGTGAGACTGGAACCTGCCGGGGATGTCCTGATGGGCTTCCCCGCGCTACCGAAGGCGTTTTAGCTCAGGCTGATGCCCCGCTGAAAGGGCTTGATTTCGCCGCGTCCGATTTCCGGCCAATCGGCTTTGATGTCGATCTTCCGGTCTTCCGGAATGGACGGGTATTCCGACGCCGGCAGGAGAGCCTTGTTTTTTAACGGTTCGATGTGGGCAATTGAAACGGTGAAGCGTGTCAGCAGTTCCGTGAGCAGTTTACGATGTGCCGTGTTGTTTGCCAGATGCCGTCCCCCGGAGAAGGAGAATACGAATGCGGCATTGGAGGAGTTGACTTGCAGGGACTTGATTTGCTCGTTCGGCAGGGATGTTTTGACGAATTTGAGGAGGGCAAAAAAGGCGGCAAACTCCAGATCAATGCCTTCCCCTTCGGCCCGGCACTTGAACAGGACGCCGTAGTCGGGAATGGCAAACAGGACCATGCCCCGGCACAGACCTTCATCGGCCAGGGCGGGCTCCAGGGGTCCCTCGGATCGGGAGGCAACAAAGCAGTTGAGGGGACGGTCTTTCTTTTCCATGTCTCCCCCCGAGCAACATCGGTGCCACGCTTCCCGAAACCGGGACAGCCGTTGTATCACAGAGAGTTAGCGGGGGCTCGCAAACGCCGCTCAGGTGACCACGGCAGGCGCTTTTCACCTTTGTGGAAATCCGGGGCAGGTTTCAATCAAGGGATTGGTTGAGCAAGCCTTTCAGTGGTTCTTTCGCCTCGATGTACTTTCCAGTCGCGGAGGCGTAAAGAACCCCTTCGTGGTTCAGCACTTCTCCCTCGGTGGTATACATCCGCCCCTTCGATCCGGTAATCCGGCCCACAAAGCGCAGTTCCGCCCCGGTTTCCACCGGACGGTGATACCGGACCGTCATCTCCGCCGTCACGGCAAAAACGTCCTGAGCCAGGATGGCCTTGATCATGACCTCGTCCAGCATGGCCGACAGGATGCCGCCGTGGTAGATACCGCGATAGCCCTCAAAAGTGTCCAGCGCCTTCAGTTCCGCGACAGCCTGCTCGCCGTCGAAAAAGAATTTCGCCTGCAAACCGTGGGGGTTCTGATCGCCGCAGACGAAGCAGTTTCGGTACTTCGCTATTTCTCGCATGCGGCTTAGATAGGTCCGCCGGCGTCGCCTGTCAACCTTTAGGCAAAAAAAAGCCCGGCACGAGGCCGGGCTTTATTCATCGGACACCAGGGTTAGCTGGCAAGATCGCAGACATGCTCATCGTAAGAATCGCTCAGCTGGTTGTATGTCACGGCAGCCGTAAACGAGCCATTCTCGAAAGTCAGTGTGATTTCCCAGGCATTCGTTACCGGGGTGGCATCGCCCTGCTGCAGGCTGTAGGCCACGGACAACTGGACCGTGCCGCTGGACGGGCAACCGGTCTGCCAGCCGCCGGACGACTTGGAGAACGTCAGCGACGTAATCGTGCCATCAACATCCCAGGTCTCTCTGGTGTTGACCAGATCGGAGACCTCTTTTTCATGGGAGTAGTAGGAGAACGAACCATTGACGGAGGTCGCGTCCTCGTCGATTCCCGAGAATGTCACGTTGGCATCGACATTTTTGTCGTTGTACGATACGGTCGTATCACTGGCGGTCACGCTGTTGTGGTGCACATAGGTCATGGCGTCAGAGTGCATTGCCGAGATATTCGGCGAACCATCGCCCCGGAACTGAATTGAGTCAACCATGATCTGGATGCTGCCTGAGGACCCGGCCTGGGTCTCGGTGAGATAGGACACATGCCAGTAGTCCGACACCGTAGTCGAAGAATCCGGCGGCGTGGGACCAAACAGGATGTCATCAAGACCGTCTTCGATTTCAATTTCCGAGAGCGTCGCGGCGCGAAGGCCGGTCAGCACAACACCAATGGTGGAATCCACATTCGCGGTTACCATCGGCGACACCAGGGTCAGTTCCAGGGGATCCTGATCCTGAGTATCAATTGTCGGAGGGTCATCATCGCCGGAACAACCACTGAGCATCAGCGCCAGGGCCCCGAACATCAAAACGCCCACCAGAATGAGCGACTTGCTGGAACGCATGCTGCGACTCCTTTCCTTTACCATCTGCTCACTCTGGTGGACTGAATCGTGCGACTAGTGCTGCAACAGGAAGGCCATAATAGCCTTCTGAATATGCAGTCTGTTTTCGGCTTCGTCGAATACGACTGACTGAGGACCATCGATCACCTCGTTGGTGATTTCCTTCCCTCGCTCGGCCGGCAAACAGTGCATCACAATAGCCTTCGGATCAGCCGCTTCCATAAGAGCAGCGTTTATCTGAAACTTCTTAAGCTTCTCAGTTTTCTCATCTGCAAGATGTTTCTGGCCCATTGAGGCCCAGACATCCGTATAGACTACATCGGCACCCTTTACGGCATCTTTAGGATCGTCGGTTACATAGACGGAGCTCTCCGGGTTGGCTTTTGCCCTGGCCAGGCATCCCTGATCCGGCTGGGTGCTCTCGTGCGTGCCGATTCGCAGGTCAATGGGAATCAGCGATGCCAGATTGAGCCAGCTGTTGGTAATATTGTTGCCGTCCCCGACGTATGCGATCGTGTATTTGTCCTTGTGTGTCAGGTGCTCCAGGGCGGTCATATAATCGCCCAGAATCTGACAGGGATGGACCAGGTCGGTGAGGCCGTTGACGATCGGAACGGAGGCGTACCGGGCCAGTTCCTCGACATCCGACTGTTTGAAGGTCCGGATCATGATCAGGCCGACAAATCGCGACAGTACGCGGGCCACATCGGCAACCGATTCGCGCTGTCCCAGCTTGATTTCCTTGTCGGTAACATACAGGGCGTTTCCGCCCAGCTCGCTGATGCCGACCTCAAACGAAATTCGGGTACGCAGCGACTCTTTCATGAAGATGCAGGCCGCAGACTTACCGGCCAGCGGTTTGGGTGCTATCTCACCCGATTTCATCTTGCGACAGAGATCAAAAATCTCCCGGACCTCGGCGGCCGTGAAATCCGTGATCTGACATAGGGATCGAGCCATGTATCCTCCTTTGCACAACAATTATCACCATCAAGATTTCCGAGAATAAACGCCCCCGGACCCGCTAAGTCAAGACCCAAGCCGCCCGGCCGACACCGCCTCCCATCTCCGATTGACCTTCTGTCTTTTTCTTGACTTAGGTCAAACAAACGGGTACCGATACAGTCGAATTTGTCCCCGATAGACGTAAGCTAAGCTATGATCGCATAAAGAGGTACGGTTTCGGCCGGCACAGCCCCGACCGACCAGGAGGTTCTTGTGAAACTCGCCAGGATTGCGCTGCTACTGACAACAATGGCCCTGTCCGCGTTCTCATCGGTGGCCGCCGACACCGAGGTGAAGGTGTCCGGAGAACTCCGATTCAGAAACGAGTTTGATGCTCGATCGTTTAATCCCGACGCCGTCATGAAAAACTACCAGTTGCTGCGGACGAGACTAGCCGTGGAAGCACTGGTAGATTCAAACACCCATGCTTTCGTGCAATTTCAGGACAGCCGGACCGCCGGCGGTTACACGTCGACCGGCGAGCTCCAGTCGGGCCTCCTGAACGACGGCAAAAACGTCGACCTCCATCAGGCTTTCATCCAGATTGACCGTTTGGGATACGAGGGGATCGGGGCCAGGCTCGGTCGATTTGAGTTCAATCTGGGCGGCCAGCGCGTATTCGGTTCGGTTGGCTGGCACAACGTGGGACGGTCCTGGGAAGGGGTGCAGGGCTGGTACGATAACGACGATTTCAAGTTCTCCGCCTTCTGGCTTCGGCATGCGGAAAACAACGATGTCGAGTTTAATCGTGACTATGACCTGATAGGCCTCCACACACGGCTGGAGCGCGCCAACACCGAGTTGTTCGGCGTATACGAGATCGACAGCGACACGCTGGATGTCATGGCGCCGGCGGTTCAGGATTACGAGAAGAATAAGCTGAATCGTATGAGTATTGGTCTCTACTCTCTGCAGAAGAAGAATCGCTTTGACCTGGAGCTAAACGCTGTATTTCAGACGGGCACCCAGTCGGACACAATAGACATTCAGGCTTACATGTTTGCCGTCGAGGCCGGTTTCACGCTGCCTATCGACGCCAAAGCCCGCCTGGCCCTGGGAATTGACTACGCCACCGGCGATGACGATCCGGCCGACACCGAGTACAAGACGTACAACAACCTGTACTACACCGGTCACAAATTCCGCGGTCACATGGACTACTTCATCGGGTCAGGAGATTACGGTCTGATCGATATGTACTTCCGGTCGAGCCTGGTACCCATGGCCGACTGGCTGATCAAGCTGGATGCCCATTACTTCACAACAGCCCAGGAATACCTGGTCCTGCCGACCGTGAGTTCATCGGACGTAGGCATTGAATTCGACTTCTCAGTATCCACCGTTGCCGTCGCCGGGGTTAACCTCTCGAGCGGCGTGTCCGTGTTTTCTCCCCATGTGAACTATGTGGAGACCATGGGATCGGTGGGCGACTCCGATGACTTCACGTACTGGATATACAACCAGGCCGTAGTGACATTCTAAGCCGATTCGGGGCACAAAACCGATCAGAGACTGTTCAAAACCTGAACAGTCTCTTTGTTATGGAGCGAATTTGAGAGCCGTAAAAACCTTGCCTCCCGCAACTCCCGGGTCGATATTTACGTAGCTGAGAGTAGGACAAAGGTTGACGGAAGTATAGCATATGGATAGTCGCAGAACCATATTTGGTGCCATTCTGATTTTGATTGGCCTGTTGCTCTGGGTAAATAGCATGGGACTCATGCATTTTACCGTTGGCGACTTTTTCCGTCTGCTCATCCCGGTGGGTTTCATCCTGCTCGGCGCCTGGCTGATAGTCAGGCGTAATCGACTGAATCGTACGGCACCCGATGATCCCCTGAGCGCGGGCCGCTCCGCGCCTCCCCCGCCGCCCCCTCCCGGCGGCCCGACCGAACATCGCACTACGGCCGGATACCAGCAACCGTTTGACCGACCCCAGGCACCCCAGGCACCGAGCCGTCAGGCCGCCGACAAGCTCAAATACGAAAAACTGTTCGGAGATATGTTCATAGACTGTACCGGCGTCAAACTGCACAGCGTGGAAGTGTCCAGCTTCGTGGGCGACGTAGAGGTCAAGCTGCACGGCGGTGAATTGCAGCACGGCCTGAACCGAATGATTTTGTCCGGCTTTGTGGGCGACGTGCGCGTGCTGGTTCCGCCGAACATGGCGGTGTTTGTGCAGGTCTCGAATTTTATCGGCGATGTTGAGTTGATGGGCCGACGATCCAGCGGCTTCGGCAACAATATCGACTATCAATCACCTGACTATCAGACAGCCGAGTCTAAACTGTATATCGCCAGCAATCATTTCATCGGCGACGTCCGCGTGTACGTCGTCTGAGCCCCCCAACCGCCTCTCCTCTACAGAATATAGCGGCTGAGATCTTCGTCCTCGACAATATCCGAAAGCGTCTTGCTCACGGTTCTGCCCGTGATGGTCAGCTTGCGCTTACCAACCGGCGGCTCAAAAAGAATGTCTTCCAGCAGTGTGGTCATCACCGTGTGCAGACGGCGGGCACCGATATTCTCCGAACGATTATTCACCTGCTCCGCGATCTCCGCAATTTTCTTGATCGCATCCTTTGTGAATTCGAGGTTGACGTCTTCCGTCTTGAGCAACGCCGTGTACTGCTTGACAAGCGAGCACTGTGGCTCGGTGAGGATACGCTCAAAGTCCTCGGCTGTCAGGGAGTCAAGTTCGACACGAATGGGAAATCGTCCCTGTAGTTCGGGAATCAGGTCGGCCGGCTTGGCACCGTGGAAGGCGCCGGCGGCTATGAACAGGATGTGATCGGACCGGACCATACCATACTTGGTCATGACGGCGCAGCCCTCGACAATGGGCAGAATGTCTCGCTGGACACCCTCACGGCTGACATCGGGGCCGGTACGGCCGTCATCGCCCACAATCTTGTCGATTTCATCGATAAAAATGATTCCCGACTCCTGCACACGATCCAGAGCCTCGGCCACAACATCATCCATATTGAGCAGTTTGGCCAGTTCTTCACCAAGGATGAACTTGCGGGCATCCCGGACGGACATCTTGCGGCGTTTGGTTTTTTGCGGCATCAACCCGGAGAACATCTCCTGGAAATTGATGCCCATTTCTTCCATGCCCTGCGGCGAGAATATTTCCACTACCGGAAACTGCTTCTGCGGAGCGTCAATCTCGACCTCGCGATCATCCAAAATCCCGTCGATCAGTTTCTGCCGGAATTTCTCGCGGGTGGCAGACTGCCCCTGCGAGGCCGCTTTTTTCTCTTCATCGGTGGCATCAGCCTTCATACGCGGCATCGGGCCGACCAGAAGATCAAGCAGCCGCTCTGTGGTCGCGTGCTCCGCGACGCCTTCCAGTTTGGCCGACATCTCCGTCTTGATCATGTTGACGGAAATCTCTACCAGATCACGAACCATCGACTCAACATCGCGGCCGACATATCCGACCTCGGTAAACTTCGATGCCTCGACCTTGATAAAGGGCGCCTTGGCATGCACCGACAACCGGCGGGAAATCTCTGTCTTCCCCACTCCGGTCGGTCCGATCATGATGATGTTGTTGGGGAGAATCTCGTGGCGGATGTCCATGGGAGCGTTTTGACGTCGCCAGCGATTGCGCAGGGCGATAGCTACCGATTTTTTGGCGTTGGCCTGCCCCACGATGTATTTATCGAGATGTTCGACGATTTCCTTGGGAGTCGGGTAATCGTTCTTCATTTTATCGTTTCCACGGTAATATGGTTGTTGGTATACACACAGATGTCCGCAGCGATTTCCAGAGCCTGTCGGGCGATCTTCTCGGCCGACAGTTTCGGATTGGCCAGAATCAAAGCCCGGGCCGCCGCCAGGGCGTAGCTGCCGCCCGACCCGATAGTCACGATACCGTCATCCGGCTCGATGACGTCCCCGTTGCCGCTGATGAGAAAAATACGGGTGCCGTCGGTAACGGTAATCAGGGCTTCCAGACGGTGCAGAATTTTGTCGGTCCGCCAGTCTTTGGCCAGATCCACCGATGCTTTTGCCAGGTTGCCTCCGCACTCGTCGATCTTCTTCTCAAACAACTCAAACAGTGCCAGGGCGTCGGCGGCGGTTCCCGCAAAGCCGGCCAGAATCTGACCGTCGTACATGGTTCGGATCTTGGTGGCGGTGCCTTTCATGACGATGTCATCCAGCGTCACCTGTCCGTCGCCGGCCATGGCGGCCTTACCATTGTGTATCAGACCTATTATTGTGGTTGCATGAAACTTCATCATAGCCTCGCTACTTATGCGATCCCGAACGCGGGTGCGCATTGTGATATACCCGCTTCATCGCCTCGGCGGTGACATGCGTGTATTTCTGGGTGGTGGACAGCGATGCGTGACCCAGGATTTCCTTGATCAACAGCAGGTCGGCACCGTTTTCAAGAAGGTGGGTGGCAAACGAATGACGCAACGTGTGAGGGGTCATGTCGACTCCCTCGCCGATGCCGAATCTCCTGACGAGCCGGTTTATCGATCTGACTGACAGCCGGGTCCCGTCTCGATTGAGAAAAACGGCCGGCGACGCCGACCCTTTTGCTTCCAGAAATGCATCCCGGCGGTCAAGGTAGGCCCGGAGATCATCGTGGGTCGTCTCGCCCAGCGGAACCTGACGTTCCTTGTTTCCCTTGCCGACCACGCGAATAAGACGACGTTGCATATCAATATCAACAACATCCATCCGACTTAGTTCTTCCCGACGAACGCCGGTGACATACAGCAGCGCCACCATGGTGTAGTCGCGCCAGTACGGGTAACTGCTTTTGTCGTCACGGGCGTTGCCGTGTCCGAATAACCGGGCGGCATCGTTCTGCGGCAGAAAGTCCGGCAATTTTGATGAAAACTTGATTTTGGGAATCCTGAACAGGTACGCCTTGCCTCCCGGCAGCGCTGCGACGAAACGCTGAAAGCTGGACAGGGCCGACAGGAAACGCGCCAGGGATCGGTTGGACACGCCCGCGTCCGCCCGCAATTGCAGGTACAGGCGAAGATACAACTGGTCGTTTCGCGGATGTCCGGGCAGGGCGCGATGCTGTTCATCCAGCCAGGCCAGCCACGGCGTCAGGTCCCTCCGGTAGGCATCGATAGTCCGCGGAGACCGGTGGCGTACATCGGCCATTTCGCCCAGGAACTGTGTCAAAGCCTTTCCCAACATGGGGGCATGATATTCAAATTCAATACCGCCGTCAAAGGGTTTCACCCCGACCACGTCAGGCCATGACTCAGGCGGCATAGCGGGTAACGCGATGGCGTATGGTGCCGATACTTCCAGTATAACAGGGAGATCTATCCATGAGGCATATTCGGGTATTGCTGGCGTCGATGCTTTCGCTATTCCTTTTGCTGGGGATTATGAGCTGGATGGCGGATGAGAGCTACGACCGGGCGGCGCCGCGGCTGCAGGAACAACAGGAGCGCGTCGAGGAACGGCAGCGCGCGTTTGACGAACTGGCCCGGCGCGATATTGAGGAAATGGGTGGTACAGCCGCAACGGACAGCCCAACGGCCGAGGCGATGGCCGGGATGCAGTCGTTTGTCTCACCGATTCGGCCGGTCGGCACCTGGGTGGGCGTTTGCCGCACCGATATCAAACGGATTGCGATCATGAAGTTTGACCGGGATCGCTACGCCCTGGTAGTGCGCGGTGGCGGAACCCGGGAGGAGACCGAACGCGGCCGGTACGAGTTTGCGTACGACCATATCGCCTTTGATCCTGACGAGGGCGATGGGTACAAACTGGATTATCTGATGACAACCCGGGACTGCGTGGAACTGTCCGGTTACAGCCGATTTCTGCGTCTTGAGCGCACCGAGGCTGTTGATATCAACATATAAAAAGCCCGACCTGTTGCCAGATCGGGCCCGTATTCTTCCGTTTCTTCGCCACTCCAAACCTCAGGCAGTGGTCTCCTCGGCAGTCTTCTCCGGCGTCATCTCGTGTTTGCATTCCGGACAGCGCAGGAAATCACCCTTCGACTTTGATGTTTTTTCGATCAGGTAGGGGTGTTTGCAGACCGGGCAAGGGGTAGCCACCGGTCGATCCCAGGAGGCAAAGTCACATTTGGGGTATTTGGTGCAGCCGTAGAATGTACGGCGAGTCTTGGTGGTTTTCTCCAGCAAGTCTCCCCCGCACCCTTCCTTGGGACATTTGATCCCCAGCGTAATCGGCTTCGTGTTTTTGCAGTCAGGATAGGCCGAACAGGCCATGAACCGTCCAAACCGACCGGTCTTGATCACCATCGGTGAACCGCACTTTTCGCATTTCTGGTCGGTTTTGCTTTTGGCCTCTTCCTCCGGCAGCGGACGGGCCGATTTGCAATCCGGCCATCCGGAACAGGCCAGGAAACGTCCGTTGCGGCCCCACTTGATGACCATGGGCAGACCGCACTTCTCGCACTTGATGTCCGTCTTTTCGGTCATCGAGGCTTTGATCTCGGATGTTTTGCCCTCGACGTTATTGATGTTCTCCACGAAAGGCGCGTAAAACTCGCCGATAACCTTCACCCAGTCATCGGTACCCTCTTCAACGAGGTCAAGCTCGCGTTCCATATTTGCGGTGAAGGCGACATTAAACAGGTCAGGGAAATGCTCCACCAGGATCTTGTTAACCGTGGTGCCCAGATCGGTCGGGTTGAGCTTCTTCTCGAGCAACTCAACATACTTGCGATCTTTGAGGGTACTGATGATGCTGGCATAGGTCGAGGGACGCCCGATGCCATCGGCTTCCAGTCGTTTCACCAGCATGGCCTCGGAATAGCGGGCCGGCGGTTTAGTGAACGACTGATTGGGCTCCAGCTTGACCAGCTTGAGGACTTCGTCAACCGTCAGATTCGGCAGCGCCTCGTCGCCGCTGTCGCCATTGCCGTTTTCATCGGCTTCACGCGCTTCGTGATACACCTTCAGGAAACCATCAAACTTGAGCTTCTGGGCAGAGGCACGCAAAGTGAACCGTCCGGCTGTCACGTCAACCGTCTCTACATCGTACTGAGCACTCGTCATCTGCGATGCCACAAAGCGCTTCCATATCAGCGAGTAGAGCTTGAACTGCTGAGGCTTCAGGTACTTCCTGACCGCATCCGGCGGCAGATCGAAATAAGTCGGCCGGATAGCTTCGTGAGCATCCTGGGCCGATTTCTTCTTGCCGTAAAAGTTGGGCTTGGGCGGCATGTACTTGTCGCCGTATTCGCTCTTGATGAGATCACGCACATTGTTCAGTGCCTCACCGGAGATGCGGGTAGAATCGGTACGCATGTACGTTATGAGACCTACCGGGCCGCGCTTGCCGATTTCAATGCCCTCGTACAAACGCTGCGCATTGGACATTGTCTGCTTCGGCGAGAAGCCGTACACCTTGGCCGCTTCCTGCTGCAGAGTCGACGTAATGAACGGCGGCGACGGTCGTCGGACGCGCTTGGTCTTTTTAATCTCGCCAACAGTGCAGGTTTGTTTTTTGAGCTCGGCGACAATGGCATCGGCCTCGTCCTGCGAGCCGATCACAATTTTATTTTTGCCCTGTTCGCCGGCTTTAACGACCGTTTTGGAGTCGATCTGGTACAGCGAGGCAGCAAACTTCTCCCCGGCCTTAGTGGCCAGGATAGCTTTGATTTTCCAGTATTCCTCGCTGACAAAGGCCGCAATCTCCGCCTCGCGTTCGCACACCAGGCGCAGGGCCACGGACTGTACCCGCCCGGCCGAAAGGTTGCGCGCAACCGTCTTCCACAGGAACGGGGACACCATGTACCCGACCAGACGATCCAGGACTCGGCGCGCCTGCTGGG
>Ga0180007_10004029_pt1 | contig 15837 bp, 18 predicted proteins | sample MM_PC_MetaG_FD_121122 | JGI IMG/M metagenome (GOLD analysis project Ga0180007, IMG submission 121122) | Groundwater microbial communities from the Aspo Hard Rock Laboratory (HRL) deep subsurface site, Sweden - MM_PC_MetaG | ecosystem: Environmental > Aquatic > Deep subsurface > Groundwater... | reverse complement strand
TACGGGATCTAGATATACAGGTTATGGAAACCCGTACAAATGTGGACAAGTCGTCAGATGTGGAAAACCCCCAGCCGCCGGAGGGTCTAGGTGATTATTGAAAAAATCAACGTGGGCTTGGTGAACGTAGCCAAGTACAACCCGCGCAAGGATTTGCAGCCGGGTGACGCTGAGTACGAACGCCTGAAACGGTCGGTCGAACGGTGGGATCTAGTCGAACCGCTGGTCTGGAATAAGCGCTCGGGCAACCTCGTCGGTGGACACCAGAGGCTGAAAATCCTCATAGCGCGGGGAGATTCGGATGTCGACGTGTCTGTTGTTGACCTCGGGGACCAGGACGAGGCCGCGCTCAATATCGCGCTGAACAAAATCGGCGGCGAATGGGACATGCCGAAGCTGTCGGACCTATTAAGTGAACTCGATGGCCACGGATTCGACGCCACCTTTACCGGATTCGACGGCGACGAACTCGAGAACTTACTGACGTGGACGCCGGGCGATGTGGGCGAATCCGAGGACGGCACCGGACAAGTAGTCAGGTTTGTGGTATTTATATGCGATAATAACGAGATGGAGTTTCGCAAAGCCGGTAAGGCATACATAGTGGACATGGTGAAATGCGAAGATGAAAATTGCGACATTGGCATTCGGAAGCTCGACCCTAACGCTTGGTCTGAGCGTCGTAGTAAACTCGGTAAAAAAACGGTTCCCGACAGCGACGATTCAGACGGCGACGCGACAGAATGTACATGAGACCAACTACCTCTTGGTCTCGCTGTACTGGTGGAAAGACGTCTACGAATATCTATACTGGCTTACAACGGTCGGGCTCGATCCGGCGAGGCAACAGACTCCATGCGTTATAATAGGCGGGATGGCTAGCGTGAATCCGCGCCCGATGGTTGGTAGTTTTCACTATGCCGTGATCGGTGACGGTGAAGCGGTAATCGACGGCCTGCTTGATGCGCTCGAAAAGGGTAGCGATCCGTACGCAGTCGAAGGGGTATGGAACCCGGAAGGCGAAACCGTCCCGGCAGTGGAGCCCGAGATTCCACAGGATGTGTATGTCGAGAATAGGCAGTCGCGCATCACGAGGATTGAGATCGCGCGTGGCTGTAAGAGTCGGTGCCCATTCTGCCAGCTCGCATTCACCAAGCCGTACCGTGAGCAGCCGTTCGATGCTGTCGTGTCGGCGTTGGAAAAGTGCTCCACCAAGCAGGTTGCGTTGTTCGCCCCGAACCGCACAAGCTATTCGCGACTTTACGAGCTGGACGCGAAGGTGCAGGAGTTGGGGAAAAACAACATCGGATCAGATACACGTCTCGACATGGTGCAGAAGTTTGAGTCAATCGATTGTGTCCGCTTTGGCGTGGAGGCGTTCGGTGAACGTACGCGTCGGAAGTTTCATAAGGTGCCCACTAACAACTCCGTCATCGAGGGCATTTTGTATGTCGCGCACCGATTGAAGAAACCGAATGGCAAACCTCACAAGTCGGCCGTTTGTTATGTGATCGGTGATCTACCGGGTGAGGGGTCGGAAGACGTGGGTGAGTTTTATGACATGTTGGTCGAGCTAGACGGCAAACTCCGTGAGCGATTTACATTATTTCTCTCGATGTCGGCATTTGCGCCCGCACCATTTACGCCAATGTGGGGCTGCGGGATTCATCCATATGCCGACTTAGGTTCAGTGTTCGCGCGAAGGCCACACTTTGAGCGGTTGGTGATTGCAACACGGGGTGGGCATGTGCCAGCCCCCGCCCGTCTCTGTCAGATGCTCACAATACGAGGCGACGAACGAGCCGCGCCAGTACTTCGCTGGCTTGGGTCACGAAAAGGCCGTGCGACATTCGCGGCATCCGGTAAGCAGGCGTTTAGGGCGGGAAAGACGATTGAGGCTACGTGTCGTAAAGTGGGGTTCCCGCCGGAAGATATATACCGTGAGTGGGATCAAAATGAGCCCCCGCCATGGGCGAATACGCAGGCAATTATTCCGTATAAGCAACGATGGAATTGACGTATGCCAGGCCCAATACCTAAACCCCCAGGCCTGCGCCAGCGGCGGAACCGCGCCTCGACCAAGGCTATACTGCCGACCGCGGCGGAGGCCGCGAAGCAGAATATTCCGCCACTACCTACACCCGCAACACCGTCGTGGGATGGCAACTGGCACGAACACGTGGTCGCATGGTGGGAGTCCGTCTGGCACTCTCCGATGGCCGCCGAATACCTTGAGCCAGACAAGCGGGGGTTGATCCTCTTGGCTTACCTCCAGCAGAGCTTCTGGACTGCACGGACGAACGAAGAACGGTTCAAGTTCGCGGCTGAGATCCGGCAGCAGGAGGTCCGCTTCGGGCTCACCCCGATCGACCGTCGCCGGTTGCAATGGGAGGTTGAGAAAGGCGAGAGCGCCGCGGTGCGGACCGCGACACGACGGAAGCGCAAGCGAGCGAACCCAAAGAAGGATCCGCGTGAGGTTTTGAAACTGGCATGACCGTCTTCATGTACCCACCTCCTGACGAGAAGCCATGGCCGACCCTCGGCCCCTTTGTCTGCGATTTCATCGAAGACAACCTCTGTTTCGGCCCTGGGGATTTACTCGGGCATCCCGTGACCTTGAGCGACGAGCTGCGTGCATGGATTTCTAAAATGTACGAGATCGAGCCGCCCTATGTGGTGACTGGCAAGGGCAAGAATCGGCGGCGCCGGAAGAACCCACGAACCGGTCGGCGGCGGTTTCAGCGCTGCGTGCTTTCGCTCAGAAAAGGATCGGCCAAGACCGAAATCGCCGCCTGGATCGCCGCCTGTGAACTGCACCCGGACGGGCCGGTGCGCTGTGCGGGGTTCGACGGCGATCAGCCGATTCCGTGCGGTGTCACAGATCCCTACATCCCCATGATCTCCTACACTGAGGAGCAGACCGAGGAACTCGCCTACGGGGCGCTGAGGCGGATACTTGAAGAAAGTCGCATCGCGAGTGACTTCGACATCGGCCTCAATCGAATCGTCCGGGTGCGCGGCGATGGGAAAGCAGAGGCCGTCACAGCCTCCCCGAACGCGCGCGACGGTGCGAGAACCACATTCCAACACGCAGATGAAGCCTTAGCGCTGGACACACCATTGCCAACGCCACGCGGATGGACAACGATGGGAGAGGTGGAGCCAGGCGATTTCCTCGTTGGCCGCGACGGTCGCCCATGCCAGGTTCTGGGTAAGTCAGACGTACACCACGGTCGACCGTGCTATCGAGTCACTTTTGAGGATGGAACCTCTGTCGTGGCAGACGCCAACCACCTCTGGTTTGCTCGTCGGAGTGGCGGCTGCGGACACGGTCAAGGTTGCCGATGTTGGAGGGCGCAGGGGTGGGGGGTTCGCCGCACGGAAGATATGCGCGATGTGATAGTTGAAGGTGATCGCCGGGATAGATTCCGGTATCATGTGCCGGTAGGTGCGCCGATTGAAACGGACGACCTCCCGTTGCCATTGGATCCGTATGTATTGGGTCTTTGGTTGGGTGACGGCGATGCAAGAAACGCCATGGTCCACGCCGGGTTCCTCGATGGCGAGGAGGTGGCTGAGGCAATCGCGCAATGCGGGTATGCTGTCACGTCGAAGGCATTACACAGTGGTGTCCGGATGTACGCCACCACCCACGATAGTCTTCCAAACGGTCGCCGTGATTCGGTGATCGGGCGGCTTCGCAACATGAGTTTGTTGCAGAATAAGCATATTCCAACATTTTATCTTCATGCGGGAACGGAACAACGGCTCGCGCTCATGCAGGGTCTCATGGACTCGGATGGGCACGTTTCGAAACGTGGCGACTGCACCTTCATCAATACAAACAGTGCACTCATCGAAGGGTTTGTGGAACTTGCTCGCTCTCTAGGGTTTAGTCCCACTGTTCATTGGAAAGAAGACGACCGCCGCGAATCATATCGGCGTTGTGCGAAAGTCAGCTTTCAGGCGGATCGGCTCATGCCCGTGTTCAGACTGGTACGGAAGCTGGAGCGATTGCGGACTGTACGCGACCCCCGTCATACCAAACTAGCTATCGTCTCCATTAAATTGGTGCCTTCCGTGCCTGTCCAGTGTGTTAAAGTGGACGCACCTGACTCACTCTTTCGAGCCGGACTTGGCATGATCCCGACACACAATACCCACAGGCTGATCCTAGACGGTCTAAAGCGTGCATGGACGGTGATGCTCGCGAATCTCGCCAAGCGGCCGATGGCCGATCCTTGGGCGCTGGAAACCACGACGGCACCGGAACCGGGCACTGATTCGGTGGCGGAAGGCACGATGCGCTACGCCTACGAGATGGCGGAGAAGACCGGCAACTCAGGCGCCCGGCTGTTTTTCTACCATCGGCAAGCCTCAGACAAGCACGACCTTGATACTGACGAGGGACTGCGAAACGCCGTCGTGGAGGCATCTGGGCCGTACATCGCCAAGTGGAGCGACATCGACCGTATCGTGGGGACGTTCCGGGAGCCCGACGCGGATCTACCATACCTCGAGCGCGTCTGGCTCAACCGTCCGGTACAGGCCGCCGGCCTTGCGTTCAACGTGGAGCGCTGGCAGGAGCTTGCCCAGCCGGACCACGTCGTGCCCGACGGCGCCCTCGTAACTCTGGGGTTCGACGGGTCGCGATACGACGACGCGACGGCCTTGGTGGCAACCGAGGTCGAAACGGGGTTTCAGTGGCCACTTGGAATCTGGCAACGCCCGCCGCAGCTGGTCGAGTGGGAGGTTCCCGTGCTGGAGGTTGACGGCATCGTGAACGATGCCTTCGAGCGCTGGGAGGTGGTGCGCATGTACTGCGACCCACCCAAATGGGAAGGCTGGATCGCGACCTGGGCGGGCCGGTACGGCGACAAGCGGGTCGTCGAGTGGTGGACGAACCGAAGGAAGCCGATGGCGTATGCACTCCGGGCATACAAGAGTGCGATACGCGCCGGCGAAGTCATCCATAACGGCGATCGGACGCTGGAGACGCATATCGCAAACGCCCGGCGGCTCTATACCCAGCTCAGCGATGACGAAGGTAAGCGACTGTGGATTCTGCGGAAGGAACGACCGGACAGCCCCAAGAAAATTGACGCCGCCATGGCGGCAGTGTTGTCGTGGGAATCGCGGATCGACGCGGTCGCGGAGGGGTTGCTTGTAGGGGTCGGTGACGAAGGAATCGATTTCATATGAGGGGGCGCCGAGTATGCGGAAACGTCCTGAATGGTTGCGCTGGCCCGACATAGACCTGCGTGACGTCCATGTGTACGCGGGCATGGCCATTGCCACTGTCGGCGGAATGCTCATTTCCACTGCCTGGGCCCTGGTTGCGCTTGGCCTTTTTCTCGCTTGTCTGGGGATCTTCCTTCCCAATCGACGGGGGCCCGAATAATGGGAATCATCGATCGTTTACAGCATCATTCAGCCCGCGCAGATGTGGCATGGGACACACTCGATGAGCGATGGTATCAGGACCATCCTCATCTCTCCGGTCCGACGTTCGCGGGTTTTCCGGTCGGACCGGATATGGCGAAACGGGTATCCGCTGTGTTCGCGTGTGTGAGTCTCATCGCGGAAACCGTCGCCTCCCTACCCTGTATCCTCTACCGCCGACTCGACGACGACGGAGCAAAAGAACGGGCGCGCGACCACCGGCTCTACAATACGCTGCGCAACCGTCCGAATCCGTGGATGACCACGATGGACTTCTTCGGTCTCGGGCAGATGCACGCCGGACTGCGGGGAAATGCGTACTGTGAGATCAGGGATGACGGGCGCACCGTCCAGCTCGACCCCCTCCATCCAGACCTCGTGTCGGTCGGACAGCTCGACAGCGGCCGATTGCACTACCAAGTACGGCACCCTAAGACGGGTGTCGAGCGCACACTGTTGGACGATCAGGTTCTACACGTCCGCGACCTGTCCGCCGATGGGCTTAGTGGGCAGGCGCGCGCAGTGCTGGCACGCGAGGCGATCTCGGTCGCGGCTGCCGGCGAAGCGTTCGTGGCCGGATTTTTCCGCAACGACGCGACTGGTCGCCTGGTGATTACACACCCGGGGAAACTAGACCCCGCGACAAAGGCGCAATTCCGAGAGGAACTGCGATCCAACTACGCCGGATGGTCGAATCGATCCAAAACCATGCTCCTCACGAATGGCGTGGATGTCACCGAACTCGGCAAGCAAGGCACCGACTCGGGCTTCATCGTCGATCCGCGAAAGTTTCAAACATCCGACATCGCGCGATTCTGGCGCGTGCCTGGGTTTATGATTGGGCTCGAGGAAAAAACCTCCTCGTGGGGTACGGGTGTCGCGGAGATGAAGCAGGCGTTCGCCGCGTTCACGCTGAAGCCCTGGTCCGATCGATGGGCGCAAGCCCTCCAATTGGCGCTACTCACTGAAGCGGAACAAGAAGAGTATTTCATTGAGTTCCTGTATGCCGACCTCCTCCGGGGTGACCTCAAGTCTCAGATGGAGTCGTATAAAACCGGACGCGAGATCGGCGTATGGAGCCCGAACGATGTGCGGAAGAAACTCTCGGAGAATCCACGGGAAGACCCAGAGGGCGACGACTACCAGAACACCCCAACGGGGGCGGCGCCAAACACCCAGGCGAGCCAAGACGCTCCGCCCTCCCCGCCAATAGAGGAGGGGGAGAGTAACGCGACGGCCATCCCGGGTGTGTTGGTGAGCGATGCGGTGTCGCGGATTGCTGGTGCCGAGACCCGCGACATCGGTCGGCGCGCAGCTAGGGCGAAAGAGGATCTCCCGAAGTGGAGCGCATGGGTGGCGCGATACTACGCGGACCATCGGTGCTACACGGCCAAGGTGCTTGCGCCGTTGGGCGCGGCGTTTGCCGTGGATGCGTGGCGTACCGAGGTGATGGTGGATCGTATTGACTGGAGTGGCATAGCAAGTCTCAAGGCCGGAGTACCTGATGGGTGGGACGATCGGCGCCGTGTTGAGATCGCGGCCATTATTAATGAATGTCTAATTGCCGGCGCGATGCGCGACGCGGCGTAAGGAGAAAACCATGAGGATCGATCGATTACTACAGATGTTCACGAGCGATGTCTGTCTCCTGGAGCCCCGGACGCTACGCCTCGGCGGGCAGCTCCTCCATCGGAAGCTACTGGGCGAGGCGTTTGTCGGCGCTCAGATACACACGGAACTCGGTGTGGCCACATCAACGCAACGCCGATATGCGAGCGACAGCGGAATCGCCGTGATTCCGGTCGTCGGTGTCATCGAGCAGCGGATGCAAAGCCTCGGAACCTCAACCGAGGAAATTGGAGCGATGTTCGATGCTGCGATCGCGAGCGATCGCGTCGATGGGATTGTGCTCGACGTGGACTCGCCTGGCGGCGGTGTGACGGGCGTTCTCGAACTCGCCGAGAAAATCTTTGCGGCGCGCGGGATCAAGCCGATCGCGTCGATTAGCAATGGGATGATGGCCAGTGCTGCGCTGTGGATCGGGTCGGCTGCTCGTGAGGTCTGGGCAATTCGGAGTGGAGACACTGGATCGTTGGGTGTCTACATGTTGCACATCGACGAGTCAAATGCACTCAAGGAAGAAGGGGTGACGGTCACGGAGTTCAGCGCCGGCAAGTACAAGACGGAAGGTGCACCATGGGTGCCGCTATCCGAGGAGGCTGCTGAGTTTTTCCAGGGTCGGGTTGACGAGGTGTACGGATGGTTTGTCGCCGCCATGTCAGAGTTCCGCGGCGACACTCCGGCCAACGTCAGGAAGGGCTACGGCGAAGGCCGTATGCTCGGAGCGACGCAAGCGAAAGCGGCAAACCTGGTGGACAAAATTGGGACGTTCGAGGCGGTTGTGAGCCGTGTCGCGCAACTCGGCGCGAAACCCAAAGGACGACGCACGGCGGCGCTCCGCGAGGAGATGGCGCTTGACACCGCGACCCGATCTGCGTAGATATTGACTGTAGAGGTGGCGAGCGATCTGTGATGCGGTAGCACGCAGGGCAAGCCGCTGATAGTAAAAATAGAAGTTGTCATTCACTACGTGATAACGGGTGGAGACACGTCGACTAGAGCATAAAACGCTCTGGTGGCTGCGTCCCGTCCGCTTTTCTTGTGCGGCTCCTGGCCACCAGTACAACCGGGAGCACTCGCATGACCCGATTGCAGCAGTACCAGCAGAAGGCGACAAGTCTCAAGGAACAGATGGAGGCTATGCTCGCCACGGCCGATACCGACAACGAAGGTATCATGACGGCCGAACAGAAGATCGAATACGATGGCATCAAGGCCAAGTGGTCCCAGGCCATCGACCTCCGCGACGACCAGGCCGCAATGGATGCGGCGGACCGCGCTGCCGTTCCTGTCCAGCTCGTCAAGGGCAACGGCGAAGGTCCGGCAACAGTCAAGCTCCGGGCAGAATCCGACCCCCGGAAAGGCTTTCATACACACCAGGACTTCATCCTCGCCTGTATCGAGAACGCTGGGCTGCGGGATCGTGAGCAGGTATCCGACGAGCGACTCCGGATGCTGGCGGTCTCCGACCCCGAAGACAAACGCGCAGCGGGCGAACTCGCTTTCTTGCTGCCGATCGCGTTCTCGCCTCATGGCCTGAGCGCTGCCGCAGGATCGGACGAGCAAGGGGTGTACGACAATCGGTACGGCGGTTATGCGGTTCAGCCGACAATGCTGCCGGGGATGCTACAACTCGGCTTTGAAGGCGACCCGACGACCGGCCGCACACAACCGGTTCCGATGTCGACTCCTACGGTCGAGATCCTGGCACGCACGGACAAAGATCACACCTCGAGTGTGTGCGGCGGTCTCACCGTCACGCGGAGACCGGAGACGGTAGCGGCCACCGCTAGTCGTTTTTCGATGGAGATGGTCACCCTCAAGGCGGCCAGCCTATTCGGCCTGTCGTATGCGACCGAGGAAATTCTACAGGATTCGCCGATCTCGTTTGCAGCGATTATCGCAGGCGGGTTCAAGGATCAGTTTGCCCATCACATGCTGAATGAGAAGATTCGCGGGCTTGGTGGCAGCGAATACCAGGGCGTCCTCAAGGCGCTGGATGCCTCGACCCAAGGCCCCACGGTCAGCGTGGAGAAGGAAACCGGCCAAGACGCAGCCACGATCGTGGCCGAGAACGTCATCAACATGCGCTCGCAGTGCTGGGGTTACGGCGATGCGATCTGGATTGCCAACCACGACTGCTACCCGCAACTCGCGGTCCTGTCGATCGCGGTTGGCACAGGTGGCACCTTGGTCTATCAGCAGAGCGTTATCGAAGGCCGGCCCGACATGCTGCAAGGTCGCCCGATCTTCTACTCAGAATACCCCGCAACCCTCGGCAGCCAGGGCGACCTGATCCTCGGAAACTGGTCGCAGTACCTGGATGGATTGTACCAGCCGATGCAGTCGGCGGAGTCCATCCATGTCCGATTCGTGAACCACGAACGAACGTTCAAGTTCTGGTTGCGTAACGCCGGTGCTCCATGGTGGAGAACGGCCCTGACCCCACAGCAATCCAGCACGAAGCTTTCACCTTTCGTCGTGCTCGACGCACGGGCATAAGGAGACTAGATCATGGCAGTAGCCACCGGCCCAGAAAAGAAACTCAGCACCATCATGAAGGTCGAAATGCACGATTTCGACCCCGGCGCGACGACTGTTACCGCAGTTGGCTGGCGTGCCGTTTCGGGTTTTCGGACCTTCATGGCGCGGCTCATGCGGACCATTGGGACGTCCGCCACAACCTTCGACATCGCGGTTGCCACCGATAGCTCTGGCGGCGGGGCCCTCGCGGTGATCACGCACGCGGTGGGTTCCGAACCGGACGCCGTAGGGGACGAGCTGTTCCTCGAGTGCTCTATCGAGAACATGCGCGAAACCTTGGCGACCGCGACGCACTGGTCTGCGCGTATCAGCTGCGCAACCAACACGGATGAAATGGTCGTGACGACGATCGAGGCTGATCCACAGCACCCGAGAACGGGACTGACGGCCGACATCGTCGCCTAATGACAAGGTAGAAAATAGCTCGGGGCACCGGAGTGCCCCGAGAGCATACCACTTTCTGACGGCCCTCGAGCCGTTGGCCCTATACGGGCCGGAAAGGTGAGCCATGTCAACCACAGCAGCACGGTGGATCGACGGCATTCTACAGTTCTTCAACAAAAGCACGTTCGAGACGGTTACGCCGTTCGCGGATGTCGTGTTCTACGACGACTTTTTAGGGGCGGACGGCCTAGCCGCACTCCCCGCGGGCGGCTTCGAACAGGCGGGTGTTAAGTGGGCCGTCATAGACGTTGGTGACGCTACTGAGGCGTTCACGGCGGACGCACCGAACGGTGCGGTCATGCTCCACATTCACGCGACGAGCGAAGCAGAAGATGCTGTTTTGTGCTGGAATGATCAACTAGGGCTCTCAATTCTCAACGGCGGCATCCTCGAGTTCTGTGCTACACTAACGACCCTTCCGACAACTGGCGTCGCGTGTGTGGCCGGCTTGGCTGGGCCTCACAACCTCGACAAAGACACGATAGCCAATCACGCATGGTTCCGCTGGCAGGCAAGCGGTGCCTTGGTGGTTGAGACGGATGACACCACGACCGACAACGACGACGTAGCAACCGGCATCACGTCGGTTGCCGGGACTTACGACATCTACAAGATCGATTTCACCGACCTCGAGGATGTCAGATTCTACGTCAACGGCGTGCACGTAGCAACCGATACAACGTTCGACATGAGCGACCTGACGGCGGGCGAATCGGTCATGCAGCCGTATTTCAGCCTGGACAAAGCGTCCGGGACCGGAGTAGGCGATCTGACGATCGATTACGTGAAGTTCTGGGGTCCAAGAGGGTAAGGTTCGTACACTTTACAATGATGAAAAAACCAAGGAGATAGTCATATGTCTACGGGAAAAGTATCAAGAGCCTTGCCCGGAACCAGACTCACTGACGGCACGCTCAACACTGAGTCGCCGCGCTGGTCGGGGTACGGTGAGCCGTATGTCGTGCCATTTAGCTCGCGGCTGGCAGCGGACGAGGGGATGTATTTCGTTGGGCGCAACGCAACGCCGGGGACGGGCGTAGCGGGACACGCGGCATGTACGACGCATGATACCGCGAAGGCGTATATCATGCTGAGGAACAACGCAGCGGAAGGCGGACGGCGGGCATATCTGGACTACATCAAACTCCGCTGCACCGCGGCCGGCACGGGTGGGACGTTGGACTACGCCACCCATACGATCGACCGAAACCGCACGTATTCGTCCGGTGGCGGCGATCTGACGCTCATGAATGTCAGCCAGCAGTCCACTGTAAGTACCGTGTTGACCACAGCCAAGATCGGCGCAGTGGTTCCCGGCGAGGTCAACAGTGCTGTTGCCAAGATCGTAGCGCACCATGCGCTACGTGCTGCGGTTATCGCGGTGGTCGGCGATCTCGTCATATTCAACTTCGGCGGGCCACTGGTGACCTCTGCGGGGCTGCAGGGAGGTACACTCGAGCTCGAGAAGGTGTACCACTGCCCACCCGTCCTCCTGGGACCGGGCGACTCCTACCACTTGGTCATCTGGAGTGATTTGCAGTCGGCGGCCAAATCCTACGAGGCCGAGCTCGGTTTCTGGGAGCGCTAGTTAGTTGCGTGAATATGCACTGGTCACTCACGCTCGTCACACGGCCCGAGGTGGAGCCAATATCGCACGATGATGCGAAACTTTGGCTCCGCCTTGACCACACGACCGAGGATACGCTTGTAGATAGCCTGATCCAGATGGTGCGGGAACAGGTCGAGGAGCACGGCATCGCCGTGATAACCCAGACCTGGGATCTGCGGCTGGATCGGTTCCCCTCGGTGATTCGCATCCCCAAGACGCCGGTGCAAGAGGTCTCGTCGATCAGCTATATCGATACGGATGGCGACACCCAGACGCTGGCGGCGAGCCAATACACAGTAGACGTGTATTCTGTGCCGGCGCGGATCGTACCCGCCTACGGCCTGAGTTGGCCGATTGCGCGGAGCGATCCCAATGCTGTGACGGTGCGGTTTATCGCCGGTTACGGTAGCGGCGCCACGCCAGCGGAGATCCCGGAGCGGATACTTCAGGCCATGCGGCTGGCGGTGACCACTGCGTATGCAATGCGCGCGGATCACGAGGCAGCGCAGACGGCTGTGGCGCGGGTTTTGGACAACTATGAACTCCACTACTACTGATGGCTAGAACCTCAATCGCAGCTTTACGCAACATTCGGGACGGCCACCCGCTTGGGGTCACTCCTCGTGTGTTCGTTGAGACAGGTACCCTACATGCAGAAACGGCGCGTTTCGCGAGACAGGTCTACGAAGTTGTGGAAACGATCGAATTATCTGACACCCTCTATCGCGACGCAGCCGCCCGGTACGGGGGCAACGGTATCCAGTTCCATCATGGGGATTCCGCGACACTACTGCCACAGATCCTTGAGGGCTACGAAGAGCCAGTCTGTATTTACCTAGATGCCCATTGGTTCCCTCGCGAGGGTGTCGTTGGGCAAGGTGCATTTCCATTGTGGCATGAGCTCGCGGTAGTCGCCCCGCGTCCCTATCCGGACATCGTTGTGGTGGATGACGTGCATTCCTTCGGTCGCACCGCACCAACAGCGGAATGGCAGGACGTCGTGCCGAGTCGCATCACGGAGGCACTCGGTCGCGTACTCGAGGGCAGGGTATATGATGATCACTTTATCGCGTATCGGGGGCCAGCGTGAGAGTCGCACTTTGCACGTGCGTCTGGCAACGCCACGATGTGACGGCGGTCTTCTGGGCTGCCTATAAGCACCTGCGCGGATGGTGGGCCGATCACGAGGTCATCCCCGTCGTGGCCGTGTCGGACGATCCTGTGCACCGGGAGTTAGCACCGCCCGAGACGGTCTGGTGCGAAATGCCAAATGCACCGCTCGGGAAGAAATTCAACGCCACGCTGGCGGCGGCCCGCGACATCGGGGCCGACGTGGTTTGTATTACTGGATCTGATGACGTGATGTGCGAGCAGGTTGCCCGTGCGCTCGAGGTCCATATCGCAGACGCGACACCGTACGCCGGACTACGTGACCTGTACTTCCACGAAACCTGGACCGGCCGGACCGGATATTGGCCGGGATACCGCCAGCGGCATCGGATCGGGGAGCCGGCTGGCTGTCACCGACTCATCAGGCGCGAGGTGTTGCATAGTCTCGACTGGCGTCTCTGGGAAGACGACCGGAACCGAAGCATGGATCATTCGTCGTTTCAGAATCTGACTCGCGTTCATGCCGAACCTGTGTTGATCACGGTGCAAGATCTGGATGGATGTGCGGTGGATCTCAAAAGCGCGACGAATCTGTGGAGCTACGATCACGTGATGCCACGGACCTTGCCAGATGACACGATCCTCGACCGGCTACCCGAAGACGTGAGCACAATGATCCGGGGTCTGCGTGTGGAGTGCCCGGCGCCCCTGCGGCCGTCGATCGCGCGCCCGAGGATAGGGAGCGTATACGTGTGCGGGAAGACGGCCCGCGCCGCCCGGCGCATCACCGCGAAACTTAAAACACTGAGACTGGCCACATGATCGCCACCCTCGACCAGCGCACGGACCGCGTCCGGCTCTACAGCTACAGCGACGACGGATCGGATGGCGTAGTGGATTCCCGCTATACGTTCGTCGCGGAGGTCTGGGCGCAATTCACACCCGACCGTGCAATCGAGCGATCTAGCGGTGAAGCCGCCACACACGAAAATCACGCGACCTTCGGATTTCACGAGCAGGTGAGTGTCGGTAAGGACATGGTGATCACCATCAATGACGAAGCGTACAAGGTAGCTGGCATCCCGGACCCGCGGACCTACGTGGCCGGAATGCTCCGGCTGGTGAGCGCTGTCTGGGTGGATCGCGCCAACCTGACAATGGTAGAGGTTTGACGATGGCACAGAAGCCCGGGTGGACCAGCAATATCGACAAAGTCGTGCGGCGCATGGACGGCGACGCGGTGCGTTCAGGCCTCAAGGCCGCTGGGGTTATGCTCCACACCATCATCCAGAGGAAAATTGATTGGGGGTATACCTCGGGAGCCTTCTCTAAGGGACGGGTGGCGGGAACAATAGTCCGCGGCCGGCCGGGGGTACGGAAGATCACAGTGAGCACGCCGAACCCGATAGCGGTCCTCTGGGAGCTAGGCCATTTCAACATCTACACCCAGAAATACGAACGTGTCGAGGTCTTTCGCGTCTCGCTTGAGATGAACGCCCACAAGCTTGCCAAGGTATTTGCCGATCGCTACTACGAGAAGTTGGCCGAGGTCGCCCACAGGAAGCTCGCGCCTGCACTCATGGCGGAATACGAATGAGCGCGGCCACAACCGAAGCCCTGTATAAGGCGCTGCGAACGCGGCTGTTGACGTTTCAGGCGCTCGGGAGTCCAACGCCCGATACGCTCGGCGATTCACTGACGAGCCTGTGGGTCGTTCAGGGGCCGGATACGGCGGCGTATCCCTACGGCATCATGCGGTTGCAGGCGCGACAACGGCCGGGTGAATACGCCGGCGAGCGGGAGGCTATGGACTTGGAACTCCTACTCTACGACCGACCACGAAAACAGCAGTACGTCGTCGAAGGATACGCCGACATCGCCGACCAGGCGTTGCTGCGATACGCCGACTCCAGCGCTGGCCTCTTCTTCTCGGGGTCCAGCGAGCGGGACACAATCCCAATGAATACCCAGGTGTCCGACCGCGAAGTCGTGGCCGTGCGCTGCGTGTATCACGTCGTTACTTGGCCACAGTTTCTAACCCAATACTCACTCCAGGAGGCATAGAATGCCGCAATCTGGCTACAACACGAATACGCCTAACGGATTCGGCCTCTATGGCGTTCTGTATTCGGCGTTCAACACAACGACCGGATCCGGCACACAGATCGGAATCACGCGCGGCGGGCTCCGGTTCAATCCGAACCACACGATCCGGAACCCCGAGTACGACGGCAAGATGGCGAATATCTCGGGACTCGACCGAATCACGTTCCGGAACCCGACGATTTCCGGCACGATCATCGAACTGACGGAAGAAAACCTGATCATGTTCGAGCCGGGCGGCGCGACGCCGGTGACCCTGAAAGATTCGGGGACATTCCTCGTAGCGGCCACCGACTACCTCACCAACATCGCCGTGGCGTTCGAGCGGCCTGATGGCAGCGTCTTCGGCTACAACCTACCCGATGCGCTGGTGACGAGCTACGAGATCGCCGGGCAGAACTCGGAAGGGGAGACGGAAGTCGCCATCACGATTGAAGGGCGGCTCCAGCACGGCGCGACGCCGGATGAGGGAACACCTCCCTTCGAGATGTTTGAGATCGCGGCATGACGCGGCTACGACTAGCCGAACTCAACCGGGCCTTGGATGTCGTGGAGCTTCCGGACGGTACGGAAGCCACGGTCAAGCGGCTGGATGGCGTCATGGCTCACCTCTGGCACGAGTTCACGAGTACACCGGAGCAAGACCGTGACCCACACATCCTATGGGAGCTCGGGGGGCGCTGTTTGCCGGGTGTCAGCCAGGAGATCGTCGATGGACTGACGGCGGCGCAGGTCGGGGCCGTCATTGCGGTCGCCTCGGGCAATGTGGAGCGGGTGCTGACGGCACTAAAAAACGGGATCGGGGACGAGGTGGAGACGTCCGGCACCTCGAGCCCCTCGACCCCATCGGAGCCATCATCTGCTTCGTCGCCCGCACCACCGGACGTGGCGCCCGAGTCGTCGCCCTAGAGGATTACGCCTGGACGCTCTGGACCTTCCTGACACTCATGGATCTCGATCAGATG
>Ga0180007_10004028_pt1 | contig 15840 bp, 14 predicted proteins | sample MM_PC_MetaG_FD_121122 | JGI IMG/M metagenome (GOLD analysis project Ga0180007, IMG submission 121122) | Groundwater microbial communities from the Aspo Hard Rock Laboratory (HRL) deep subsurface site, Sweden - MM_PC_MetaG | ecosystem: Environmental > Aquatic > Deep subsurface > Groundwater... | reverse complement strand
GGGTTGGCATGTGGCTCATTTTACCTCCTAAGAATTGATGAAAAACATACAACTCTTATAGCATAAAATGACAATTATTTCAAGATGTTAAATAGAATTTTAATGTGACAAAGTAGAACTAAAGAAAGAGCTTTTATGAGAAACCTATACACATCTCCTTGCCAGCCAAATTTTGAAATATGGATTTTCCTATCCGATCCCCTGGTCTTCGGGCCGTCAAGCATCTTATCAACCACTGAGCTATAATCAGTAGACATAACAGTACGCCTACATATCTTTTCCAATAACGACTTGTCATGAAGTAAGTCTTTTACCTCTTCCTGTTTTTCCCTGACGCCAATTTCGTAACAAGCATTGAGACACAAATATTGCATTAATTGTGGAGATCCTGCGGATTCTGCGGCAAATTGGCTTAGCATTGGATTCCTGCAAGCGATCCCAAGGATATCGAAACCTTTGTAAGCAATTTTTTTAAGTATTTCTTCGCCCCAGTAATCAAAATCTATTGAAAATATTCTGCCTCGTAGATCAGGATTACTTCTAATGACATCATCAGAATGATATGGGACGGATGCGCAAATGAATTTTACCTCATTTCTTATTGCCTCTTTTATTTGTTTTGCTAAATCAAACTGAACATCTCTAGGAATATAATGAAAATCATCTATGAAAATTATCAAATTTGTGCCTGACAGTTCTTTTATCAGCAATTGCAGAAAATCTATGGCCATGTTTTCAGATGAAATATTTTGAGAAGAATATGAAGCTTCTGTCGATATTTCCCCTTTCGCCTTAGCAAGAACGAAACCTCCCTCAGCAGATCCTTTAGCTCCAATTTTTCCAGTTATCGTTTGAGCTGTTGAAGCACTTTGAGATATAGGAGTGCCAATAATATCAAACACTCTTAGCCATATATCATTGGGGGATCTCACTCCTGCACCAGTAACTTGGATTAAGTTTTCTTTCCCAAGGAGATGTTCTACAAAAACAGTTTTTCCAGATTTAGATGGCCCCGAAATAGAAACAAGCATGGAACCATCATCCAAAGCATCGTGCAGTTGCTTGGCTTTTTCAGTCAAATGGTCATCCACGTATGTGTGCTCAGGAAACCGGCCAGGAGTAAATACGTCCTTCGCTCTCATTAGTATCTCCATATTTTTTCTAATATTTGGCTAACAAGTAATTCTACTGACTTGTATATCACCCCAAATTGAAGGGTGCTCCGTATATTCTCTTATGGCCGGAAACATCGGCCCTTTGACTACACATGAACGTTATCTTCCGAATACTCCAATATTTTTTTCATGACAAGCCATTTTTGAACGAATAATTACTTTTCGGTATATCATCCCGGATGGAGAAATAACCATGCACTGGAGAACTCCGAATGCTCCCTATCCCTGCCGCATTACAGGCAAGTTTCGAGGCGTATCTGCGGGCCGGAGAAATCCCGGAAACCGCTCACGCATCTTACAAAAAATGGCTGCGTTTCTACCTGGATTTTTGCCGGAAATACCATGCCGCGCCGTCCCGGAGAGAGAGTCTGCCACTCTTTCTGCAAAAACTGCAGGAGAAGAAGCAGCCGGAATGGCAACAGCAGCAGGCAACACATGCGGTCTCGCTGTATTACGAGCTTCTTCAGGGCCAGGGTCATAATAACCTTTCACCTCCTCGCTTTTCCTGTGCAGAGAGCGCATCCGCCCATGCTCCGCATTGGGCCTCTCATCCTTGTGGGTCTTCCACTGGTATTTCTCCCTTATCATCGGCGTAGCCTGTTGAAAAATAAAAAATCGGCGGCCCAGACGGATAGATGTGCATGTTCCGGGCCGCAATAACAAGGGGTTTGAGCAGTATCTGCCTGAGTTTCGGTTTCTGCTTGCCTAATGAAACATTCTCTGTTAAATTTTTTTCCGGTTTGAATTTTTTTCAGTTCCGGGCTGTCCTTGTAAACCTCTTTCTCTCCTGAGAACTCGATACGCGCAAATTTTCAGAGGCCGGAAAATAGAATGCCGGGGGACAACTATGTGCAGCGACTGCCTGTTCTCAAACCATGATAGTGAAATGTTTGTCGGAAGCAAAATGAATTATATGAGGTGATCTCTTGAAAAAGAAGATAATGGTAGCAAATCGTGGTGAAATCGCCTTACGGATCATTCGCGCGATTCAGGAGCTTGGACATGTGGCAGTGGCCATTTATGAAACGCCGGATAATGCGGCGCTCCATATCGGGGTGGCGGATGAGGCCGTCTGGATAGGCGACGGTCCCCGATGTGATTACCTTAATATCGTAAAAATCATCAATGTGGCAAAAAATCATGGTGTCGATGCCATCCATCCCGGCTATGGTTTCCTGGCTGAAAATCCTGACTTTGCCAAGGCCTGTGAAGAGGCGGGCATCATCTTTATCGGCCCTCCCCATGAGGTAATCAGTAAATTGGGGGATAAGGTGATGGCCAGAAAGATCATGGCTGAAGCCGGCATTCCCATGGTTCCGGGCACGGAAAATCTTTCCCACGGCGAGGCCGGCCTGCAGGAGGCCCTGGAATTCGCCGCAAAGTATGGCTATCCTGTCATGCTGAAGGCGACAGCCGGGGGCGGAGGCAGAGGGATCAGGCTCATTGAAAACGATGCCCAGCTCAAGGAGCAGCTGCCCATGGCCAGATCCGAGGCCAAAGCAGCCTTTAACAACGACAATGTCTACCTGGAAAAGGTGGTTATCAAACCCAAGCATGTCGAAGTGCAGATCATGGCGGACAATTTCGGCAATACCCTCCATCTGGGAACCCGTGACTGTTCCATTCAGCGCCGCCACCAGAAGCTGGTTGAAATTGCCCCGTCAATGATCAAGGACAAGAAGCTGCTTGATGACATCTGTGCCACAGCAGTGCGGGCGGCAAAAGCGTCAAACTACTTTAATGCCGGTACGGTCGAGTTCCTGGTGGATAAGGACAATAAATTCTATTTCATGGAGATCAACACCAGGGTGCAGGTTGAGCATACCGTCACCGAAATGGTAAGCGGCATCGATATTGTCAGAACCCAGATCAAGCTGGCCCTGGGCAAGAAGCTTTCATTCACCCAGGATGACATAACGCTGCGCGGTCATGCCATTGAAATGCGGATCAATGCCGAGGATCCGCAGAATAATTTCATGCCCGAAGGCGGCAAAACAGTTACCGTTTACCGTTCTCCCGGCGGCTACGGGGTTCGTCTCGATGGTTTTGTCTACCAGGGTTTTACCATTCCCGAGGTATATGATTCGCTGCTGGTGAAACTGACCGTGTTCGGCTTTACCTGGAACGAGACGGTAGACCGGCTGCGGCGCTGTCTGCGCAACTATACGATAGTCGGCCCCAAAACCACCATCCCCTTTTATCTGAATCTGGTCAATGATCCTGATTTCCAGGAGGGAGATTTTGACACCTCATTTCTTGAAACCCATCCTCATCTCTTCGATTACAAGGATGATCCCAGCGAGGTGAACAAGCTGGCCAGGCTGATTGCTGAAATTCATTTCAAAAAGGAAAACAAATACGCCATTTAGGGGCCGTTAGAGAATAAAAATTATTTTTTGACCATTTTGTTACGGCCCCTTATGCCGTTCACAGTATTACGATGTTACAGTTATTTTTTTTTACAACGGCTTAACAGGTTGTTGGCAAGCGACAAGAACAAAGGGGAAATGATCCCCTTTGGCATTATATAAAGGAGTCACCATGGACCGAATTGTTCAAGGTATGCATAGCAGTGAAGTTTTGAAAAGAGTACGAGAGGCGGACGGCTATTTCATCACCAACACCGCCCGTGACCTGTCCCAGTCCGACTTCAAGAACCGGATACTGCTCCATACGGATCTGCTGGCCGGCGACTCCCGTGAGCGGGCCAATTATTTTTCACTGGAAATCACCGGTGGCGCCTCCGTGCATGTGGATATCCTGCGCAAACAGGTTGATCCGTTTCTGAAGCTGAAGCTGTTGCGGGAAAAGATGCCCAACACCTTGTTTCAGACACTCTGCCGGGGGGTAAATCTTTTCGGTTACCGGCCGTATCCCCAGAACGTCATCCGGTTGACCGTGCGGGAGTTTGCCAAGTACGTGGACGTGTGGCGCGTGTTTGACTTCATGAACCACGTGCCGAACATGCAGGCGGTTTTTGAGGAGGTGCAGAAGGCGGGCAAGCTGCTTGAGCCCAGCATCTGTTTTTCCACCGGGCCGGAGCATACGGATGAGTATTACGTGAAGAAGGTCGGCGAGATCATTGAAGTGACCGGCGAGGAGATTTCCCTCTGCATCAAGAACCATGGCGGACTCGGCACCCCGAAACGGATCGGCGAGCTGGTGCAAGCCATCAAGGACAAATATCCCGATCTGGTCGTTCATTATCACGGACACAATACCGACGGCAATGATATCGGCCGGATCACCGCGGCGGTGGTGAACGGGGCGAACATCGTCGATGCCGCTGATCATGCCTTTACCGGTTACTTCGGCCCGCCGCCGATTCTGAGCGTCATACAGACCTTGAAGGACTATGGCTATACGGCTGTCGGTGTTGATGAGGCGGCGGTGATTGAGACCTCCGAGGTCCTGCGCGATGAGCGCAAATATTACGAATATTTCGAATCCCAGTTCAAAGGCTCTCTGCCTACGGTGCAGATTCACAAACTGCCTGGGGGGGCCATGGGCAGCAGCTTTGAGCAGGCTGTCAAAGGCGGCTTTCTCCATAGGATGTCCGAGATCCTCCATGAAGAGCTTCCCAAGGTGCAGAAGGAGCTGGGTAACTGGTGGAGTGTGACCCCCGGTTCGCAGATTCTCTGGACAACCGCGGTGAGCAACGTTCAGAGTGGGGAAAGGTACGGCAACTGCTCCGGTGATCTGAAAAATCTGCTGCTCGGCAAATACGGGCCGTTTCCGTTTTACTGTCCGGAAGACTGGATTTACGAGAAGGCCTTTGGGCCGGACTGGCGGAAGATCGTCGAGGAGCAGGGCGGCGTTATGCAGATCGAGGATATCGACATTGACAAGGAGCGGTCAATTCTGCAGGATCGCCTCGGCTATGAACCGACTGAGCAGCAGCTGGTAACCTATCTCCAGCATCCCAATGATGCGGTTGATTTCTTCAAGTTTGAGGAAAAATTCGGCAAGGTTTATGTGCTGCCGCCTTCGATCTTCTTCAAACGCGGCGGTTTTGCCCTGGGAGAGGCCCTGGAGTTTGCCGACCATAACGGCAAAGGGCATATCCTTGAGATTGGCCCCATGCACAAGCATGAGGATGGCTCGACCAGTATCTATATGAATGTCGATCATCACCAGCGGGTTTTCATTATGTCCCCCGAGGTGAAGGAGGAAGGAGCGGCCAGGGAAGTGACGCTGTCCAAAAAAGAAATACAGGAACTTGCCAGGATAGGTGATGCCAGGGCGCCGTTTGGCGCCAATGTCTGTGAGGTCAGTGTTGCAGTGGGACAGGAGGTTGCTGTCGGCGACAAACTGGTTGTGCTTGAAGCCATGAAAATGCAGACGCCTGTCCTTGCTGTCGTGGCAGGAAAAGTGGAAAAGATTGCCGTCAAAGTTGGTGACGCCTTAAAGGTTGGCGGCAAAATTCTCAAGATCTCCTGCGAAGGAGATGCGGCAGGCACGCAGAAGTAAAAAATGACGCCAAAGAGCACACGGAGTTATCCGGATGACCAGGGCTCTGTGCGCTCTGCGGAGGATGTTTCGGTTATCCGGCTTAACAAACCACGTTGTCGTTGATCTCGATCACGGAATTTTCCGAACCAAAGTGATTCGGCTGGCGATCGGGGTTGGCCGGGTCAGTCCACCATTGGCCGTCAACAACAAACTGATATTCGTATCTGCCTGGTTTCAGCTGCAGCTTTTTGATATATTTCCCGTTTTTGAATTTACGCATCGCATGTTCGGATGCGTTCCAGTTATTGAAATCTCCGGCAACAAAGACCTCGTTGGCATCCGGAGCGATAAGGGAAAACTCGGTAGACTGGATCGTTTTTCTTTTTGCTTTGGCCTTGGCGCCTGTGGTCTTGGAAGTTGAATTATTAGTTTTGTATGCCATCTTCTTATCCTCCCTGTTTGCCGGTTTTTATATCTTTATCGATTTTTAGAGGTAACCTGTCTTGATTATTAATTTATCATGAATTGAATAAAAGTTCATTGTCAATGAAAAAAAGATAATAACTGAAAAAGGCGGTTGGGGACGGTACAGACATTATGCCGTCCCTGCCTGACCCTTTGCATCATTGCCACGCATTATGCCTGCACTGTTTTCTTTTCCTGATGTTTATTTGTCATCTGTCTGCAAAATTTAGGTTATTGAAGAAAAAAAAGTGAAGTCAAAAAAAGTGACAAGTGCTGTTCACTGTTCAGGCAAGGTCGAATCTGACCAGCACTCCCTCAAGGCCGCCGGTCATCAGCGTCTTTTGCCAGGTTGGGCGCAGGCCGATTTCTTTCACCAGCTCCGGTCTGCCGAGATAGAGATAGGCAGTGCTGCAGTGCTGCTGCCTTTTCAGAAAGTCCCCCAGTTCTCTGATGAACCGCCCGGCGCCCTCATTCTGTTTTATACGGATGCCGTAGGGTGGGTTGGTGACGATGATTGCATCCCTGGCCGGAGAAATATCCTGATATCTTTTGTTCTTGATGATGATTTTGTCTCCGTGGGGCAGCAGTCTGCAGTTGTGCAGGGCTGCCTTTACCGCTTCAGCCGAGGCGTCGCTGCCGGCCAGCAGACCGCTGGGCAGCCGTTGAATGAAACTGTTTGCCTCTGCCCTGACCTTGTCCCACAGCTCTTTGTCGTATTCCGGCATCATCTCGAAACCGAATTTTTTGCGCAGATAGGCGGCGGGAATGCGGCAGCAGTGCATCAGCGCCTCGGTAAGGATGGTGCCCGAGCCGCACATGGGATCAATGAGGGGAGTGCCGCCGTCCCAGTTGCTTAAGCGGATGATGGCGGCAGCCACTGTCTCCTGCATGGGCGCTTCGACGCTCATCTGCCGGTATCCCCTGCGGTGCAGGGAGCCGCCGGAGGTGTCAAGGCTGATGATCGCCCGGTTACGTTCAATGCGTAGATGAAACCAGACGTCCGGGTTTTCCGTGTCAATGTCCGGACGGATGCCTGTTAGGTCCCGGAAATGGTCAACAATGGCATCCTTCAGGCAGAGGGCGGCATACTGAGAATGTTTGATGCTGCTGCCCGTGACCGAGGCCTTGACGGCAAAGGTGTTTTTTTCGGACAGAAGCTCATGCCAGTCGATCTTTCTCGCCGTTTTGTAGAGATACTTGGTGCTGTGGCAGTCAAAGGTCAGCAGCTGGGCCAGGATTCTCGAGCAGAGACGGGACATATAGTTTGCCCTGTAGAGGGTGGCCAGGTCGGCATCAAAATAAATGCCCATGAACTTCGGTTTGACCTCCCGGCAGCCAAGGCCTGCCAGTTCTTCGGCCCCGTACTCTTCAAGTCCGCGGGCAATCTGGGCAAAATATCTGTTTGTTTTCTGATAGGTGAACATGGGCGGAAAGAATGTCCAGGGAAAAGGTTGTCCGGACTAGCGGCCGGCAGCCTTTTTTTTGCTGGTGAGAAATTCCAGGGTTTCCTCGTCGTGCAGTTTGTATGCGCGATCGGTAAGTTTCTTCAGATCCCCGCTGATATGGGAGAGCGACGGCAGGGGCTTGATGACCGGCAGATAGTTTTCAATGGGCAGGAGAGGGGCGATGGCCATCTTTTTTTCCAGGCTCTGGGCCAAGCCGATTTCCATGCCGCCCTCCATGTCGCCCATCTTGTGGCTGCTGTCCAGGGAGCGGAGAAAGCCCATGATGCTGCCCAGATCATTTTGCTCGTAAAAGACTTTGATTTCCTCGGCGATGTTCTCGTCGGCTTCTTTCAGCTCGGCAAATTTCTGCCGGTGCTGTTCGCTATGCAGTTCAAGACGTTCATAACAGTCCATGGCCAGATTATGAAACCTGCCGGACCTGGTCAGTCCGCGCACTCTGATGCCCTCAAAAACCCTGTTTCTGATGGTGACGGACTGGGTGAAATAGGGATCGTAAAACTGTTTCTTGTCAAGGGCTGTCAGGGCAAGAAAAGAATCAATGAGCTGTTCGTCCTTCAGGATGATATAGATGCGTATCAGGTCAAAACTGATTCGTTTCTCCAGAATGAAGGATTGTATTCTGATCTCGTTTTCCAGATCGATCTTGTCCTTTTCGATGAGCTTGCGGAAACCGAAATAACGGTCAGCGATATCCCTTTTGATCTCTAAGGAGATTTCTTCAAGTCCTGGTTTCATGGTCCGATCTCAGCGGAAGGTGACGATGTTGAAGCCCTTTTCAGCCGACCAGGGACGGGTCGCCTCAAAGCCGGCAATCTCAAAGAGAATGACCTCCAGCAGCAGGTAGGTCATGCTCCCCTTGCGCAGGCAGCCGGTGATGGTGTCGCCGTGGTGTCCCAGCGCCGCATGCAGGTGGATTTTCGGCTCATCGTTTTCATCCCGATATATGCTGCCGCTGCCCAGGGTCTCGCGGGCGTTTCTCACTTCACGCCAGACCGGTTCCGGCGGCATGACCGGTTCCTTGGGGCCGGTGACAACGTCAATTTCCCGCAGTCCGCCGATTACATGGAACCAGCCGTTGCGGATGTTTTCCTTTTTGATCAGGGCCGTAAGCTCGCCAAGAAAGTCGTCACCATCGTCAAAACGGATGGAAAAGACCCTGGCGACGGAGCCGATGCGGTAATCCATATTGTTCTCCCTTATTGTGTGGAAATATATTAACTTTTCCCGAGAAGGGCTATATTAACTTTTTGAAGCAATGAAATTGTTAGAAATGGCTGAAGCGTAAGCGCCAGTTCAGACTGCCTTTTCACTAGGTACTGAATCAGGAAATTCCAAAATTTAAGCTCAAGAAAGTGCCATTCAACCCTGCCATCTTATTTGTCACAATTTTTCTCTAGCAGCTCTTTAAGAGTTTTTCCTGAAGCATTACGCATGGGCCAATAGAGAGGGTTTGTTCCAGTTGTTATTGTGCGGAAGCGTCGATATGTGCTTAATTGAGTAAACACCAATATCGCGTTTTTGGAAAAGGGGTAGGACAGAATACGCTGTTTTTCTAGTTTGGCGAGTTCGCCCACCGCGTCTTTGAATAACTCTTCAACTCCCTTGACACCCTTGTCACTTCGTGTTGGCAAAGAGAAGAATGTGGTCATGCCAACCAAAAAATGTGTCGAAGCAGTTCCATTTATAATCATCTGCCTATGTTTTGTTGCTTCGTCTTCTCTCTGCCGAAAATGAGTAGTTTCTTTGCTCTTGTATTCATGTACTAAGCCTGCCTTAGCAAGCTTCCCCCAAAACTGATGCCGATCGCCGTTGGTTTTAGAAAAGAAAAACATCCCATTGGCCACACTATGCACAGCTGGATTCCCAAACACCAACAAAATTCTAGGCTTATTCCCGTCGTCAAAGGAAGGCAGCAAAGTTTCTGATTCATAGAGAAGGACCCCATCTCTCAGAAGATACAAAGGACGAATGGTGGTGCCGGGGTTACAGAAATCCACCTCCTGAAGTATTTCGTCCAACTTGCTGGCAAATTGTTCACTATCAGCACTTCTGGGCAGTAAGTTTTTGACATTCAACTCAACTGTGTAATTGTTAGACTTTACTCGTAGCTGCATGCTGTTCATATTCTGAACCTTGGCATTTAAAGAAATTGAACGGTGGCAGTGATCAGTGTGATTGCTTCCTGAAACACATCCAGTTTGGTGATCCATTTGTGTGGAACCACATCAACGCCCATCCATGCGCCATATAACTGGCCAGCAATAGAGGCTGTTGAGTCAGAGTCGCCATTGTGGTTGGCTGCAATTTGAATAACCTCTGAGTAATCATGGCCCTGTAAGGCACTATACAGGCCGATGGCCAACGCTTCTTCTGCCACCCAGCCTCGACTATTATTGTCTTTGAGTCTTTTATCTCCCCATAAAGCGTTAATCGCTTCCGGATGGTTTCCAGTGTTGCTCTCTGCGGATTCAAGAGCCTTTGTAATGGCCAGGCTTGTTTCCTCATGATCTGGATACTCGCGCAACATCATCAGAGTAGAGCTGGCCACTGTGTGGAGAGTTTCACCTCTCATTAACCCTGATATCATGAGCGCCATTGCCCCGGATGAGAGTGAAGAAGTCATGTGCCCGTGGGTTAAAGCTCCTGTTCTCATGCCCAGTTCAAATATCTGCAGTTCATTCAAATTGCTAAAGAAAAAACCTGCTGGCGCAACCCGCATAACAGCGCCGCAACCTTTGGAGCCATTGATTGGTTTATATGGTGTACCGTTACCGCCAGCATCCAGCGCGCCCAGGCAAGTATTTCCGGGTGCGCGTCTGACCTGAAGGGCTGAAGAGTGGGCAAGCCGTCCGAAAATTTTGTCATTGGCTAACCTGTCGGATTGCGTACAAATCCAGTCCAGATATGCATTGCGCACCTCTTCGACCATCATGTCGGGTGACAAACCTTGTGCCCGAAGCAGACCTTCCAGGGTGAATAATGTCATCTGCGTGTCGTCGGAAACCGTGATCTTGTCATCACGAACAGGAATCGTCACACCCTTATGGCCATAGATTTTTCTGATATCATTGATACTGTCGAATTCGACGAGAAACCCTAATCCGTCACCTATGGCTCCTCCGAAGACACATCCCATCAGCTGCGAAATTCGTTCATAATTGTGCTCTTTCAGGGAATGGCAATTCCTGGCATATTCCTCCTGAGCGAAGGTTTGGATAGCACCTGGCCGGCTTTTGCGCACTGTGTCGATAGCCGTTTCGTTATCCCAGCCAAGTTCAACAAGCAAGCGGGCTGCAATTGTCCCTGTTCTCCCCAGACCACCCAGGCAGTGCAAAAGAACCCGCTTGCCCTTATTGAGAGTGAGCCTGAGCCGTGTTCCAGAGTAAGTCCATATTTGCTCGAATTGATTGTCGGGAATGTCAACATCACGAATAGGAAGGTGGTGCCATTCAATATCAGCTTTGGCGCAGACGTCTTTAATAGCAAGAGCGTTACATGATTGCAGTTCATCTGTTTCCATCAGGGTTACAACTGTATCGGCTCCCCAATCCATCACTTTTTGCATATCTCCGTCAAGATCTCTCTGCCAGGTGTAACCGTAAAGGGATGCGCTACACTTCCCGGGGCAAAGGGTCATGCCGATTCTTCCCCCTGTTTCTGGCAATACAACATCGTCAACATATAATGGATGACTTATGCTACTTTGTATCTGGTTCATATGTCCTTATTTATGTTAATATTCAGCCCAAGCCGGAATTTTTCCTGGCTTGAGCTTGGCAATTCCCAGCTTTGAGAATAATGCAGATGTTCCCATCGTAAGGAATATTTTATAACAACTGCTGTTATTATTTCGCCCATTTTTTTGGAGTTTGTCTTCCTCTTTATAAAGAAGGCCCCAAAATATTCGACATTTTGGATTGTTCAAACAAGCACAAAAGTCAAGATATCTCCCTATTGTATATTCCAGCGTTTCCGTTCTGCAGCAGCCTTCAGCAGGCGGAAGATCTCTTTGCTCAGAGCAGCCTTGCGGCTGCGGGTGTAGCGCCAGGCGGAGATACGGACAGCGTCCAGGTCAAGTTTGGGAAACAGTTCGGCGGCGGACTGCAGTGCCGGACTCTGCCAATGGCGGTCAAGCTCCTCATTGGCCGTCATTGCATCCCGGGCAGCGGCAATGGCGTCATTGATAATGTTGTCGCGCAGATTTTCCAGTTCGTGGAATTCTTTTTTCTGCTGCAGGTTCGATCCTTTTTTCTCCGACAGAAAATCAAACAGCGGGCTGGCGTCCAGTTCACGCAGATTCTTGGTAAGGTACTTTATCTGTCTTTTTCTGGCCCCGGCTTTCAGGTCCCGGGCCGCCATGATTTCGTTTTTGGTGAAGTCTTCACACGGCAGTTTTCTGATCTCCTGGGGTGAAAGGTCCACCAGTTCCGTGGCCAGTTCTTCGATGTTCTTGGCACGCCGTTTTTTTTCTGATTTAGACAGGGAATATTCCATTATTTTAGTTGCCATCTCTCTTTGGGCTACGGTAGTATGAAAGGCTTAAGGTTTAACCATTAATCTAACCTTAAAGTGGCTGAGGAAGCAAAGATTTATTTTTCTCTCGTGAAAAGGAACAAAGTATGACAGCGCGAAAATTCACCGTGACCCAACCCACCCAGATCCGGTTCGGCGTTGGCGCCATTAATGATCTGGCCCAGGCCGTTCAGGACCTGGGCGGCAAAAAAGTAATGCTCGTTGTTGACCCGATTCTGAAAGGCGTGGGGCTGCTTGAGCGGATAACCGGGCCGCTTGACCGCAGTGAAGTGAAATATGAGATTTTTGATCACGTTGATCCTGAACCGGGCCTGAAGCTGGCGGATGAGGGAACGGCCCTTGCCGCGAAAACCGGTTGTGACTGTGTCATCGGCGCCGGCGGCGGATCAGCCATGGACGTGGCCAAGGCCATCAGCATCCTGCTGACCAACGGCGGCAGGGCGGAAGATTATCTGGGGCTTGGCAAGATCAAGAAAGCCGGCGTGCCGAAGATCATGGTGCCCACCACCGCCGGCACCGGGGCGGAAGTGACCTTCACCGCTGTTTTCATCAACGAGAAAACCAAAAGCAAAGGCGGCATGAACGGCGATCCACTCTATCCGGATATTGCCGTGCTTGACCCGGCCCTCACCCTCACCCTGCCCCCGAAGGTGACGGCGGCCCCAGGCATCGACGCCTTCACCCATGCCCTGGAGGCCTTTGTCTCCACCCAGTCCCATGCCATATCCGATATGTACGCCCTGGAGGCGATCTCGCTGATCAGCGGCAATCTGGCCATGGCCTATGCCAACGGCGGTAATCTTGCGGCCCGCTCCGCCATGCTCATGGGCAGTCTGCTGGGCGGCAAGGCGCTGGCCACTGCCGGAGTGGGGCTTGTCCATGCCATGGCCTACCCGCTGGGCGGCATGTTCAACATCCCCCATGGCCTGGCCAACGCTGTGCTGTTGCCCTTTGTGGTTGATTACAACATTATCGGCAATCCAGAGAAATTTGCCCGCATTGCCGCTGTCATGGGCTACGATGTTGATGATCTGCCCCTGCGTGAGGCGGGCCAGGTGGCGGTTGAGGCGGTGTATGATCTCAATGGGGATGTGGAAATTCCCCGCAGCCTTGATGAGATCGGCATCCCGGCCGCCAAGATTCCGGAAATGGCCCAGATTGCCTTGACCGTCACCAGGCCGGTGGAGAACAATCCGCGCAAGCCGAGCCTGGAGGATGTGATCAGGGTCTATGAGATTGCCCATAAGGGGTGGTAATTGGTCTGACTGGTCCAGCTGGTCCGGCTGGTCTGACTGGTCCAGCTGGTCCGGCTGGTCTGACTGGTCCAGCTGGTCCGGCTGGTCTGACTGGTCTGATTAGTCTAACTGGTCTAACTGGTCTAACTGGTTTGCTGCATTTGACCAACGAGACCAATAGGACCAATAAGACCAATAGGACCAATAAGACCAATAAGACCAATAAGACTAATTGGACCAATAAGACCAGCGAGACCAATAAGACTAACAGGGAGTGTACAATGCCAGGTTTTGAGGTTTTTGGAGAGGAAGAGAAAAAAGAGATCCTGGAGGTGCTTGATACGGGCGTCCTCTTTCGCTATGAGTTTCCCGAGCAGCGGCGCGGGGTTTACAAGGTCCGCACCTTTGAAGAAAATTTTGCCCGCTACTGCGGGGCCGGATATGCCCAGGCCGTCACCTCCGGCACGGCGGCCCTGAAGGTTGGCCTGACCGCTTTAGGCGTTGGGCCGGGGGACGAGGTGATCACCCAGTGTTTCACCTTTGTCGCCACCTGGGAGGCGATCTTTGATGTGGGGGCGGTCCCGGTCTTTGCCGAGGTCGACGAAACACTGAACATGGACCCCAATGATCTGGAGAAGAAAATCACCAGCCGGACAAAGGCCATCATCCCGGTGCACATGCTGGGTGCCCAGGCCCGCATCAGAGAGATCAAGGCCATTGCCGACAGACACAACATCCCGGTGCTGGAAGACACCGCCCAGGCCGCAGGGGGGTCGCTTGACGGCAAACGTCTCGGCACCTTCGGCGCCTGCGGCACCTTTTCCTTTGACGCGGTGAAAACCATGACCACCGGCGAGGGCGGCATGATCATCACCGATGATGAAAAGCTGTGGCGCGACATGTCCGAATACCATGATCATGGCCATGACCATGTGCCGAATCCGGGCACCCGGGGTGGCGAAGGCCGCAATTTCATCGGCTTCAACTTCCGCATGATGGAGCTGCAGGGCGCCATCGGCATCGCCCAGCTTGCCAAGCTTGACGACATGATCAGCCGGCAGAAGAAGAACAAGGCGGCGTTAAAAGAGGCCATCGCCAAAATAAGCGGCGTTACCTTCCGCACCATTCTTGATGAAAAGGGTGATACGGCGACCTTTATCGGCTTTTTCCTGCCGGATGGCAACAGGGCAAAGGCGGTGAACGCCGTGCTTGCTGAAAACGGCGCCGGCGCCATTGCCTTCGGTTCCAACACCTGGCATTTTTATCCCAAGTGGGAGCATCTGCTGGCCGGCTCCACCCTGGCAAAATCAGGCTGGCCGTTTGCCGGGTCTGATGGCAAGCGACGGGTGGTCTATGACAAGGATGCCCTGCCTGCCTCCTCCGCCCTGATGGACCGACTGCTGGTGTATCAGGTGCCGGTGAAACTGTCGGAGGCGCGGCTGGCCCAGATGGTTGCGGCCCTTGACAAAGCGGCCCGGCTCTGATCAGGCAGAGGAGACGTTTTGACGGGAATTTCCGGCAGGTTTGGTGAAGTAGATGTCAAAACGGCTGTTTTTACCTTTGATGACTGCGGCAGGCTTTCTGTTGCCGAGGGTGGGCGCCCCTTGCGGGCGCTTGACCACCACTCTTACCCCCTGATGGCTCAGGGCCCAGTCAAGCAGCAGGCAGGCGTCTCTGTCGTCGCCCACCAGGGCGCGGACCAGACGCATCTCCTTTTTGACCAGGGCGCTTTTGCTGCGGTGCGGGTACATGGGGTCCAGATAAATGACATCAGGAGCCGGGGCAAGGTGGTTCAGCGTCAGGCAGTCGGCATGGATGATCTTCATGCGCGCAACAATGCCTGCCAGTTCCCGGTCCTGTGCCGCCCGCTCGAGGCCGTCTTCCAGCAATGCGGCGACAATGGCTGAACGTTCCACCATCAGCACCCGGCAGCCGAGGCTTGCCAGGATGAAGCTGTCCCGGCCGAGCCCGGCGGTGGCGTCAAGCACCGAGGGGCAGCGGTTGGCCTTGAGTCCGACCGCCCTTGCCAGCGCCTCTTTCCTGCCGCCGCCGAACTGTCTGCGGAAGCGCAGGGCGCCGGCGGTGAAATCGACAAAAACCGGACCCGGGGCATGGGCGCCTGTCTGCCTCAGCTCCAGTCTGTCGCCGGTCACGGCCAGCAGGAAATCGCAGTCCCCCTTGTCCCGCCGGATAGGGATTGCCAGTTGGGCTGCCAGCTTTTCCGCCTGGTCTTTTTTATGGTCGTCCTCGCAGATCAGGGCGATTTTTGCGGCTGTCTCAGGCATTGGGCTTTGGCTGTTTGCTCTGGCGCGTGAAATTGTTACACCGTCAATACAGATTAGGGACTTGGAAAATGTTAATATACCTGGATCGCGCCTGGATTTGGGTCAAATTTGGTTGCACCGATTGAGCAAAACCGCAGGCGTAGCAGCGCTCCGGCGAGGATTTTGCGATTGAGGCGCGGCCAAAGATGGCCTGAAGACGGGATGCGTTATGGTATTTTAGCATTTTCCG
>Ga0180007_10004027_pt1 | contig 15843 bp, 13 predicted proteins | sample MM_PC_MetaG_FD_121122 | JGI IMG/M metagenome (GOLD analysis project Ga0180007, IMG submission 121122) | Groundwater microbial communities from the Aspo Hard Rock Laboratory (HRL) deep subsurface site, Sweden - MM_PC_MetaG | ecosystem: Environmental > Aquatic > Deep subsurface > Groundwater... | reverse complement strand
TTGTCTGCCCGCAATTCATAACTATCCATATCAAGATAGCCCTGGGCAAACGCTTCGGTGAGGCTGTCCATAACGGCCTGCCTCCTGACTTCCAGATCATCACGGTATTCGGGGGTTTGCTTCATCAGCTCTGACATACAATACTCCTCTTCGATTGCGGCCCTTGCGGCGTCCGCCGGTCGTAACGTACTCGTTCACGAACCGTTCCAATATATACAGGAACAAAGAAGAGTATATCCAATTTCATATCAAAAGCCAAATGTTTAGCCCCCAAATGTAAGCAGAAAGGACTTCCTGCTGTGGACTGTACCTGCGTAATTGGACAATTATCACTTTTTATGCTACGATGCACAAAAAGAAAGAGGAAATATGCAAACAATTATCTATCGCCAGGCTACCGTGGAAGATATTCCGCTTTTAGTTCAGAACATTATTTATTCATCCATGCGACCCAATAACCACTGCCTGCACTCCTGGGCAGGCGACAGTCCGGCCGAGCTAACGGCCGATTTTCGCGCCGGTTTCGAAGCTGGAGAAATGTTCTATATTTTGGCCTGCAGCGGCCAGGCCATCATAGGCGCTATGGGTGGTGAATATGACCCTGAACTGAACCGCATCTGGCTGCACGGACCTCATGTTTTTACCGGCTCCTGGAGTATTCTGGCTACCAGGCTGTATGAAGAGCTGTTGGTAATCCTTCCGGCTACGACTGAGCGTTGGGAAGCTTTTCTGAACACCAAAAACACGGCAGGCATAGATTTCTATCGCAAACACGGATTTACCCAGGGTAGCGTTTCACACGACTACCGGCTGGCCAAATCCCGCCGAGTGGATTGTCCGAAGGACAAGTGCGTTAAGCTGAGCGCCGAATACCATGCGTCCTTCACTGCTTTGTTTAACCGCCTGTTCCCGGAAACCTACTATACGGCCGACGCATTGATTCAGATGCATAATCTGTCACATCATATTTCAATACTTCCCGATGCCGGTACAATAGCCGGATTTTCAGTTGCCTTTCTGGAAACCAGCGGCAGCAAAGGCGAGGTACAGTTTATTGGTGTAGCCGAGGAAAAGCGCGGCCAGGGCTATGGCCGACAGTTACTGGCCAGCGCTGTAGACTGGCTTTTCGACGAGCGCAACGCCGAAGATATAATCCTGAATGTAGAGGAAAATCTGGTAAACGCCAAAGGCTTATACGAAAGTGTCGGCTTTACACTCAGCTTTTCCGGACTGCCGCTGACCAGAAAAAAGGTTCGGCCACTGGAACTCTAAGTCGGACTTTGCGGGAGCGCTTATGTCAGCCAGTTTCGAAAAGAACCTGCAGTACTACAAGTTCTGCGCTTACGGTTTTCTCAAAGATCTGCGCTTTTATGAACCCTTCCTGCTGCTGTTTTTCATGGAGAAAGGTCTGGGCTATCTGCAGATAGGCAGCCTGTACGCGGTGCGTGAAATAACCATAAACTTGATGGAAATACCCTCGGGGCTGCTGGCTGATGTAATGGGCAGACGGCGCGCCATGCTGGTATCCTTTGCGGCCTATATCGCCTCTTTCCTGATCTTTTTCTTCGCAAAATCATATTGGGTACTGCTGCCGGCCATGCTGGCCTACGCCGTTGGTGACGCCTTTCGCACCGGCACCCATAAGGCCATGATTTTTGACTATCTAAAATCGCGCGGCTGGCAGCATTTGAGAACCCATTATTACGGGCACACCCGCTCCTGGTCGCAACGCGGAGCAGCACTGTCGGCACTTATTGCGGCAGCGCTGGTTTTTTACCAGGGCAGTTATGCGCCGGTATTTCTGTTTACGATAATTCCGTATGCTCTGGATTTTCTGCTGATTCTAAGCTACCCGGCCTGGCTGGACGGACCGCGCCATGGCAGCAAGCGGTCGATACGGTCGGAATTCGGTGAAGTTTGGGCTTCGCTGCTGCAAACCATAAAACATCCGCCAGCCCTGAAGGCTATCGCCAATCAGGCTCTGTATACCGGCTACTATAAAGCCGTTAAGGACTACTTGCAGCCGCTGCTAAAAGTAATGGCGCTCTCCATTCCCGTCATGACCGCACTGGAGGGCGACAAGCGTACCGCAATCATCACTGGTGTAATGTACTCGCTGCTTTTCCTGCTTACTTCTACTGCCTCGTCGCTGTCCGGACGCTTCAGTGAACGCTATAAAGATCTGGCTAAACCACTGAACAAAACCTTGTTTACCGGCTTGCTGCTTGGTCTGGCCAGCGGAATCGCCTATGCGCTTACAATTCCGGTGCTGGCAGTACTGCTGTATGTTGGAATTTACGTAATAGAAAACCTGCGCAAACCTATGGGCATCGCCTATATCAGCGAGCGGATGCGCCAGGAATCCATGGCCTCCAGCCTTTCAGTAGAATCCCAGGCCGAAACCCTGTTCGCTGCCGGCCTTGCCTTGCTGCTCGGCTTCTTCAGTAAGCTGTACGGACCGGGCATGGGGCTTTTACTGATTTCGGGGCTCTGTGTGCTGTTGGGAGTATTTCTGCGGCTGCCAGCAGTAAAGACTACTGAACCAGGCGCTTGAACGGTTTAACCGGAGTTTCACCCTCATTGGCCAGCATGGCCGATACAATAGTCTGGGATGCCTGCGGAAATGCGATGGAGAGCGCTTTCTCGCGCATCTGCTTCAGCCGCTCCGGGTTGCCCAGAATTTCGTCAACCTTGTAGCCTATTGTTATGGCATTATCCGGTAACATACCAACGCCATTCTCCAGAAGATGGTAGGCATTGTATAATTCCTGCCCAGGTATGGGATCCCAGATAATCATGGGCACGCCGGCCGCCATACTCTCGCTGGTGGACAAACCACCCGGTTTGCTGATGAATACATCGGCAATCTTCAGGTATTCGTGCATGACATCGGTGTAGCCAATAATACTGTAGCGGTTGCGTGCAGCTTTACCGGCAGCCGCCACCGCTTCCTGGTCAGCCTCCACCGCCTTGCCCAGTTCGCGCAGCAACTTTACATTTTTGCCGCAGATGACCACAATCTGGCATTTACTGTGTATCTGATTCAAGATCATCAGGATATCAGCTGCATTCATTATGCCGAAGGCACCGGCCGACAGAAGAACCACCGGCAGGGCAGGGTCAAGATCGAATTTTGCATATAAAGCTTTTTTGGACTGACGCGCCGAGAAAGCCTCCATGATAGGTATGCCGGAAACGACAATCCGATCCGGCGGCAGCCCCAGCAGGGTAAGATGACGCCGGCTCTCCTCTTTGGGCACAAAATAACGGGTAAACAGGTCGGTCAGCCACAACGCGTGCACATAATAATCGGTAACCACGATGCCCAGATTGCACATAAGCTGATCCTGCTTGATCATGCCGGACACAATATCCGCCGGCATGAAGTGGGTGCAAATACAGATATCCGGTTTATATTCTTTAATCTTGTTGACCAGCGGCTGGCTGTTCATGCGCTGCAGCGCCGACATAACCAAAGTTTTCTCCCAGGGCTTGTCCATGTTGTCGAAAGCCATCGCCCACAGATCGGGTATGGTTTTTACAGCCTCCAGATAGCCCTTCGAATAAATACGTTGAAACATCATATTAGTATATTCGAGAGTATCTATATGCAGCACTTCGCTGATCCGCTCGTCTTTCCTGGCCGCCTCTTCTACTGCCTGCGCGGCCCGAACATGACCACTACCAGCACTGGCGGACAGAATCATCAAACGCTTACCCATACCAACCCCTTTGCATAAACCAATATACACATCAGTACATTTTGTATGTAATGTAACAAGCCCTCAGCTGCAAGTCAAACCATCTTAAGGGTAGACCGCAGCAGAGCACTAAAACCCTGCATGTAGCGCTGGTCGAGATCGGCCAGCGGTTCCAGTGCCTGCAGAAAGGGCAGAAAGAGACGATACACCAAGCGTCCTGCCAGACGAGCATCGCCGGGCTCCAGCCCTGCACGACCGGAAGCGGTGGCGGTCAGAGACTGAAACTGCTTCAGGAAGGCGGCATGAAGACCGGCCAGACGGGGGGATTCTTCAAGCTCCACCATGTAGATAAGGCCAAGCCTAGAGCCGCAGTCATGCCAGAGATCCAGGGTCAGTCGGACGATGTCTTCCAATCCAGGCTGCAATCCGGCAGAAGCTTGTGCGGCAAGCTGCAAAGCCCTGGTCAATACCGGCTCCGCTACTTCATATAACAGCTCATCTTTACTCGGGAAGTAATTGAACAGAGTCCGCCGGGAGAGCTCGGCCGATAGCGCTATATCATCCATAGAAACCGCACGTGCGCCTTTTTGAATAAACAAGTCAGCCGCCGATTGAATAATCCTCTGGCGCTGCCTGTTTTTTTTATCAAGCAGCTGAACTTCTGCATGTTCCACAAGTACTCCTTGACAATACCGAGTAATACTTCTATATTTGCACTATTGAGTGCAAAATTACACTCTTTAGTGCAGGAGGATACAATGAGTATAGCATGGGGCCTGATAATGGAAAACACATTTAATGTTGTGTACCTGGCCACCGTCTGGATTTTGGTGATTTTGATGTACCGAAACAAAGCCAAAATCCGGACTGATGAACGCAGCCTGGCCGGACGTTTTTTGCTGGCTTTTTTTCTGCTGGCTGCTGGCGACAGCTTCCACGTTGGGGCCAGAGTGTTGAGTGCACTGCTTGGCCCGGAGAATTCATTTATAAACCTAGGCGGAATACGCTACAGTATTCTGGGGCTGGGCATGTTGGCAACAGCCTATACAATGACCGGTTTTTATATGGTTTTCGCCGAAGCGCGAATCCACAATGCACGGAAGAAACCGGATTTCGCATTCTGGTTCATGCAGACACTTTTGTCTTTGCGGCTGATTATCATGGCAATACCGGGCAACGCCTGGGAGACCAGTACTCCGCCCTGGGGCATGAGCCTGCTCCGCAACCTGCCCTTGGCCGTTGCCGGTTTCCTTCTGGCGATTCTGTTCATCCGCGAGGGAAACCAGAGAAGCGACAAAACATGGAAAGCTACAGGATGGGCCATGGTTGCGTCCTACGGATTTTACACGCCGGTTATCCTCTTTGCCTCAGCCATCCCGGCGCTGGGTCTGCTTATGATACCGAAAACCGTAGCGTATGTGGTAATGGGCCTTCTGTTGTACAGACGTTACTGGAAAGGATGACCGGAATGGGCTATAGTACGCTTGAGCCGGAAGCTGCAGCAAGCACCACGCATACTATAACCCTAAAGCCGGCGAAGGACAGAACATGGCAGGCGCTGGCACGGGACGTTTTTTTGTAAACACGGTACGGATTCTGAGTATTGACGGCGGCGGTATCCGCGGCATCATTCCGGCGATGATCCTGGCGGAGCTGCGCCAGCGGCTGGACCGCTTGCGCAAACGCCAGCCCTACTGCCGCCTGTTCCACTTGTTGGCGGGAACTTCGACCGGCTCGCTGATTACACTGGGCCTTACAGCTCCGGCAAAAGCAGCGGACGGCTCCGGCTATTGCAAGCGCCCTCTACTGAACGCGCAGGATATGGTCAATATATATGAAAAACGCGGCCTGGAAATATTTCCGCGACAGATTTTTTCACAACTGCAAACCATGCGTCAGGCTTTTGCCGGTAAATATGATTCGGGTAATTTTGACAAGGTACTGCTGGAGACCTTCGAAGACAGGACCATCAGTGACGCGCTGGCCAATATTCTGGTAACAAGCTACGATCTGGAAAGCGGCCGGCCTCTGATAATCAAAAAGCGCCCCGGACTGCACACGCCGCCGGATCCGGATTTTTTTATGCGCGACGCTGCCAGGGGCTCCTCGGCCGCCCCTACCTATTTTGAACCGGTACGCGTCCGTACCCTGAATTTGGACGAGCATTACACTCTTATTGACGGAGGCATGTTCGCCAACAACCCGGCCATGAGCGCATATGTAGAAGCGAGGAAAATATATCCTTTTGCTACACGTTTTACCATCCTTAGCCTGGGCACCGGCCGGTCAGTGCGCCAGCTAAGCTACGAAACCGTAAAAAGCTGGGGCTTTATCGACTGGGTACTCCCCTCCAACGGGGTGCCGATGGCTATGATCATGAGTAAAGGTCAAAGTGAATCAGTAAACTATCAGCTGCAGCATCTGCCCAGAGTAGACTACATACGGCTGGAACCGGACCTGACCGGATGCAATGAAGCTATGGATGACGCTAGTGACAAAAACATTGCAGCACTGAAAGCAGCCGCCGGCCGGCTTATCAACCAAGCAGATAGCGAACTGGACCGGGTGGCAAGCTTGTTATAAACCAGGCCCGCCACCGACTTTGCGCCCGGGTTCATCCAGTAAAGAAACCAGCAGAACGGCTCCGAGCATCAAGGCGGCCGCGGCCAGCAAGCCGGGCGTAAAGGAACCACCGGGCAGGCGCAATGCGGCCATCAGGTACACAAACACCACCGAAGCCTGGCCGCAGAGCTGTATCAGTCCATTGGAAGTGCCCTCCGGTGTGGGCCGGGCTATCTCCGAAGCGTATTGCATGCCGATTGGATTTACCCCAACCAGAAAAAAACCGGTCCAGGCCGCCGCGGCATACAGCAGCCAACTGCTGCCGGCAAAGGTAATACCAAGCAGACCGGGCATACCGAGCAGAAAGCCAACCAGAATAAACGGTTTGCGCCGGCCGCTGCGGTCTGAAAATATCGGCAGAATAACCGCACCCAGAACACCGCCGGCCAGCATCAGCGCGCCGACCGTTCCGGCATCCTGCGGTGAAAAACCGCGAGGCCGGATAATGCTTTCGATCCAGGTACTTACACCGTTAAAAATACCCAGCCCGATAAACATAATTATAAGATATAAACGGAAAGAGCGTACCGAAAAAGCATGCTTAAGGCCGTCGAGCATCAGAGCACGCTCGTCATCGCCGGCGATGCAGGGCGGAGTGTGCGGTTTTTCGCGGGCAAATAGAATGAACAGGACGGCGGAAACGGCAGCAAGTGAACCGTATAGCAGCTGAATCGCGGCAATACTGATACTGTTGGCCAGCATCGGCGTTACCACCATGCCAATGGCGGTGCCGACAAGATTGGCCAGAGTGACCAGGCCGACCACAGTCGCCCGTTCACGTGCTGGAAACCACAGCGCCGGAACCTTGGTCCAAGCGTTAAGCAGGAAGGGCTGAGACGCCGCCAGGCCGATGGTAGCCAGCAGCACCAAAACGTAATTGTTACCGGCCAACCCGCGGGCAATGCCGCAGACGCCCATGAGCGCAGCCCCTACCCCGACGGTTTTATGAAAGCCGAAGGTATCAATAGCCCAGGAAACCGGGATAGACAGTGGAATAAAGGCTATCATGAAGCTCATGGCCAGAAAGCCGATGGCCATATCGGAAACACCATAATAAGCAGCAGCCGGTCCGGTAATCGGCGCATAGGCGATCCACAAGATCTGGATGGTAAGATTAATAAACATGAAAACGCCAAGCACCACCCAGCGATACTTGTACACCTTAAACTGATCAGTCATATAGCTACTCCCCTGCCTAAGCATTTAATTGGTGATATAAGCCCCGCATCCGACGGTAGATGGAGGTAAACGCAGCAAACTTCTCATTATACACCTGTACCGCGGCCGGCTGCGGCACATAATCCCGCCGGATGTCTACCAGCTCCGGCAGGGCATCAAAATGTAACTCGCCCAGGCCGACCGCGGCTATCCAAGCCGCACCGCGGGCATTGGCATACACCGGATCAGCCAGCTGCCGGATCGGCGTCTGCAGTACATCGGCGAAAATCTGGCACCAGACATCGGATTGTGCTCCGCCACCAACCAGATGCACCGCGCCGGCCGGCCGGCCGGTAAAATGCAAAAACGGCTTCATCAGCCAGCGGGTATTCAGGGCTATGCCTTCCAGAAAAGCCCGTACGATATCCTGCCGGGTGTTGCGCAGCGACAGATTGTACAGGCCGGCCCGTAACTGGCGGTCTTCTACCGGGGCCCGTTCGCCCCAGATCCAGGGGGTGTACAGCACACCGTTGGATCCCGGCGGCACCCGGGCGGCGATGATATCCAGCACTTTAAAGATATCCGGAACGGCGGCTTCCTGCAGCAGTTCGTCTTTGTGGTACAGGATGTTGTCGCGCATGTAAGTAAGATTGCCGCCGGCAGTAGCCTGCAGAGCGGTTAACAGATAACGGTCGGGCCGGGCGCAGGGTACCGAAGCCAGAGCACTGGCGATGTCGGTCTTCTTGGCCGGCACATGGGCAGCCAGCCAGGAAGAGGTTCCAAGATACAGGTGTGCGGCATAATCGGCCACCGCGCCGGAACCGATGGCCGCAGCACTGGTGTCGATGGCCCCGGCAACCACGACGGTTTGCGGCGACAACCCCAGTTTGCGCACCAGCTCCGGAACTATCGGCCCCAGCACCTCGGTGCAGGAAACGATTTCCGGCAGCTTGTCCGCGTCGATACCGCTATCGCGCACCAGCGCAGGATGATATTTTATTGCACCGACTGAACGGTTGTCGGTAACCCAGGAGGTAAGGATTGAGTCTACTGTGGCCACGAAGCGGCCGGACAGGCGGAGGTTCAGGTAGTCCAATACGTTGAGGAAGCGCCAGGTTTTTTCGTAGACATCCGGGCGGCTCTCTTTTATGTACAGCATGTGTCCCGCCGGATCTTTGCCGGTCATGGACGGCATGCCGCCGGTAAGCCGTATCCAGCGCAGCACCCGGCCAAGGCTGGCACCATTAATATGTATCGGTCCACCAAAGCGCCGCTTAAGGGCTGCGGCCCCGCGCATGTCCATCCACAGGATGCAGTTCATCAGGGCCTTGCCTTCTTTATCCACCGGCACCGTACCTTCGCCCTGAGTGGAACAGCAGACGGAGCAGATACTGGAAACGGCTACCGGCGAACGTGCCAGCAGGCGGCGGCCGGCTACCAGAAAAGCCGCCCACCAGTATTCCGGGTCCTGCTCGGCCATTCCGTCAGGGCCCAGAAGAACTTCCAGCGGCTCGGACTCCCAGGCCAAGATTTTTCCGCCAACAGTTACTAATGCCAGCTTCATGCCGGAAGTGCCCAGATCTACCGCCAATATTACTTTTTCGTTACCTATACGCATTCTGACAACACCGCCTCGAACCGGTTTAGTGCATCATCGATAATTTCGTCAGTATCGGCCATGGAGGTATACATACGACTTCCAGCCAAAGTGACCAGGCCGTTGGCCATATAGGCCGCGCCCATTTCTTCCATCATGTGCTTGCGCGGTTTTAGTTCAGTTGCCAGTTTTAAGGGGTTGCGGAAATCCAGCAGCATTACGCCGCTTGTTTCTAGATGCACAATAGAGCCTTGATTATAGGCTACGAAAGGCAAAGCGTGTTTGTCGATGATGCGCTTAAGCCCGGCGCAAAGCCGGTCGCCGGCGCGACCGGCCTTTACCGGTGCATTTGTGCGCTCCATCTCCAGCAGGGCGTAATAGCCGGCAGCGCAGGAGAGCGGATTGGCCGACAGGGTTCCGCCGATATACGCCCGCTCGCCGGTTTTACCGCCGATACCGGAAGCAAAACGCCGGATTACTTCGGCCTTGCCGCCGACCCCGCCGGCCATCGGGTAGCCGCCGGTAATGCACTTGCCGAATACCGTAAGATCCGGTGTTACACCAAAATAACCTTGTGCCCCGCCCAGACCGATGCGGAAGCCGGTTACCACTTCGTCGAAAATAAGTAATGCGCCAAACTCGTCGCACAGCTGGCGCACCTGTTTTGCAAAGTCGTAGGGAACCGGCCTGGTACCGCTCTCCGGCCCGACCGGTTCGAGAATTACCGCGGCCGTACCGCCGCGCAGCCGGTTCCACAGCAGCCGGCGGCGCAAAGACGGAATGCTGTCGGGATAAAACTCATCGCTGGCCGCACTGGCTGCAGCTGGAATACCCTTGGCCTCCAGCCGGCCGGAACCCGGCACATGCATCCCGTACACCATCTGGTCGGACCAACCGTGATACGCACCACCGGCTTTTACTATGCGCTTTTTGCCGGTATAGGCCCGCGCCGCCCGGATGGCCGCCATCACACTCTCGGTACCGGACCCGAGCATGCGGAACATTTCTATCGACGGCATAAAGCGCTGCACCAGGGTGGCCAGCTTCAGTTCGTACTCGCTGAACAAGCCGGTAACCGGGCCACATTCACGCAGCAGCTCGCATACCTTGTCGCGCACCGGCGCATAATTGCTGCCCAGCACCGTTGGACCACCGGCCTGCAGAAAATCGATATAGCGGTTGCCGTCTATATCCTGCAGCCAAGCGCCTTCGGCTTTTTCCATAGCCAGCGGGAAAGGGTAATTAAACGCCAGATTGTGCTGCACACCACCGGGAATGATGGCTTTGGCCTGCTCGATAAGTGACTTTGAGGCAACACAGCTTTTATCGAACCAGGACAGATATTCCTGCATGCGCTCGCGTCGTATCGGGCGCAGCGGAGTGCCCACCAGTTTGCTCAGCTTACGGTATACCAGTTCGGTATCCGGATACTCGCTTATGGCATATTTGCTCGTTTCAACCATATGATCCTCCATGTATATACAATGTGGTTTAGCATTTTATTGTTTAGTGCTAAACTATTCAGTTCTGTACTAATCATTGCTAAACAGTAAAACCTGCACCGACCGGCACCTAACAGGAAGAGTGTGCTGTACCCGCCACCTGACTGTTCAATCATGCACTGTTAAGCGCTAAACAATTTAACCCTATATTGATCAGCACTGAACTGTTCAGTGCCTAAATGTTTACTCGCCAGGGTGGTATTCAGAATCCACCCCGAATTTCTTTGCGTCGGCTCGCAGTTTGGCATGGGCAATCTCGCGGATGGCCAAAGGAATGCGGCCTGGTTTCTGCCCTGCAGACAGAGCCAGCAACCAGGCCAGCGCACACTTCTCCAGTATCTCGGCATTATGCACCGCCCTTTCCACATCGTGACCAAAACTCAGGGCACCATGATTTTTCATCAAAAAGGCATTATCATGTCCACGCACCTGTTTGGCCACTGTTGCCGCCAGCCAACCGGTACCTGATGGCGCATACGGAATGAGGCGCACCGAGCGGCCGAGAAAACGGGCTTGCTCGTCGAACAGCGCCGGGATGCCGGTTTTCAGCAGAGACACCGCACTGGCATATACCTGATGCGTATGCACAATTGCCGCCACGTCACTACGCCGGCCGTATACGGCAGCATGCAGACCGCTCTCCACCGAAGGTGCATACGGACCGTCCATCTGACGCAACTCCCAGTCGAGCACACAGATATGTTCCGGCAGCATGGTAAGGTAATCCCGGTTGGAAGGCGTAATTAAAAAGCCGTTTCCGTCCGGACTGCGCCGCGACAGATTGCCGCCGGTAGCCATCAACAAACCGCGCTCTGTAAGTTGCCGCGCAGCCTGAACCAGCTCTGCCCGCTCCGTATCAAAAAGTCCCATAGTCACCCCTGAACTTTACAATGTAAAGATAGAATACAAGCACATCTTGACACTGTCAAGATTAAAGAGTAAAAAAAGGCATGCAAAAAAGCAGCTACCATCATGGCGACCTGAAACGCGCTCTCATAGAGGCAGGCATCGAACTGTTGGCCAAAGAAGGATCGGCAGCTTTTTCGCTGCGCAAGGTAGCGATACGCGCCGGTGTCAGCCATACCGCGCCGTATGCCCACTTTGCCGACAAACAGGCATTGATCGCCGCTATTATTACCGAGGGGTATATCCGCCTGCACAAACGCATGCTGGCTGCGCTTGAAAACAGCGGCACAGCTGACATATTGTCTACATCCGCTACAACGGAAGACTTTACTTTAGCTGCCACTGCGGCTGCACAACCCGGCGATGTCTTAAAAAATATGCCTGTAAGTACGACCACAGCCAGCCTGCAGCCAGGTGACCATACGCCAGCCAAGTTGCCGCGGGCCAGACTACTGGCGGCCGCCATGGCCTATGTGCGCTTTGCCATGGACGAACGCGAACTGTTCGGCATTATCTTTTCCGGCTTGCTGGAGGACGAAAAAAAATACCCTGAGTATGTGGCAATGACGCAGGAATGCTACGGGCTGCTGCTGGAAGCGGTCCGACGCTGCCACGAGACAGCAGCCCTTCCAGTAGAGAGTGAAGAAATACGTGCCACCCGGCTGTGGAGCTGCCTGCACGGCTTTGCATCGCTCCTGGTACGCGGACAGATATCGCATGTAGTTCTGGACAAAATAAAACTGACTGCGCTAGTTGAGGCACTGATATTGCCGCGGCAAGCCTAATGAAGCGAAGCTCTCCCTAAAAACAACTTGCACGCCCACTCCTGGCGGGCTATCATGGTTATTATGAATCCAAAGCACCGTTCGACCAAAAGAAAAGTAATCTTCATTACAGTACTAATACCATTGATTCCGCTAACCATATTGCTACTGGCCATCATCAGCCTGAAAAGCGCGACGCTTTTTGATGCCCGCGCCCAGGCAGCCAGAATGCGCCAGCTGCAGCAGAATCCGCCGGCTGCTAAGCGACTACCCGACGCCGACATCCCCGACAGCCTGCGGCTAGATCAGTTGCGCCTGCTGGCCACCCACAACAGTTACCGGGCCAAAAGTGACCCGCTGGGTATCCGCCTGATTGCTCTGGCCAAACCAGCCGAGCCGCCGCTTTTGGCCTACCGCCACCAGAGTCTGTACAGCCAGCTGGATTCCGACATACGCAGCCTGGAACTGGACCTGCGGCCGCGCGGCGACCGCTTCGTCCTGGCCCATGTGCCCCTGGTGGACGAACGCAGCGTTGCCCCCGACCTGGCCGCCGCGCTCTCCGAATGCGTTCTGTGGTCAAACCACAACCCCAGCCATGTTCCGCTGATCATTATCCTGGAACTGAAGGACGACTGGGGTTTTCTGGACCCCTTCGCCCGCAGCTGGGACGCAGTCGCCCTGGACAGGCTTGACCAGACCATCCGAACGGCCCTGGGCGACCGGCTGTTTACCCCCGACAATCTGCGCGGCGCGGCAGACTCAGTTCAAGACGCCATCGCCAGGCAAGGCTGGCCGGAGCTTGGCAGCCTGCGCAATCGTGTTCTTGTAGTGCTGCACGAAGACCAGCGCCTGCGTGAAATTTATATAGAAGGAAATCCGGCATTGCATGGGCGGGCTATGTTTACCTGCGCAGCGCCGGGTGCGGCCGATGGTGGTTTTGCCATCCTGAACGACCCAGTGGCCGACGCCGCACGCATTGCCGAGTACCGCGCCGCCGGGCTTATCGTGCGAACCCGCGCCGACGCCCCGCCATCCACCGACCCTTCCGGCCTGCAGGCGGCCCTGGCCAGCGGCGCAAACATAATCTCCACCGACTACCCTCCGGCCTATCCCCACGCCAACGGCTACAACGCCAACCTGGGTGGCGGCCGCACCATAAACAGCCTGAGCACACCCTAAGGAGTACACATGAACTGGCTTGAAAAACGCACCCCCTACCGTATCGAAACCGGCCGGCTGGTACTGAAATGCTGGGAACCACGCTACGCGCAACGCCTGCTGAACCAGATACAGGCCTCGGCCGGCTCGCTGCTGCCCTGGATGCCCTTTGCCAAGCCGCCCTACCCCGACCTTGCAGCCGAAATAAACCTGCTGCGTTCCTTCCGCGGAAGATACGACAGCGACCGCGACTACACTCTGGGCGTCTTCGACCCGACCGAAGAACAGGTAATCGGCAGCACCGGCCTGCACCTGCGCGACAGCAGCGAATATTTCGAAATCGGCTACTGGATAGGGCTGGAACACCAGGGCAGGGGCTATGCCACCGAAACAGCCTCTGCGCTGATAAAGGTGGCGTTCGAGTACTCCGATACCGAACGGGTGGAGATTAATACCGCCGCGGGCAACCTAAAAAGCCAGGCTGTAATAAAGAAGCTGGGGCTGCACTTCGAGGGAACGCTGCGAGGACTGAGCCGGGATGCCGACCATAACAGGATGGACCAGCTGAGGTGGAGCATCACCCGGGAGGAGTACCGGCAATCGGCGCATCGCGATACCGCTATCCAGGTGTACGACTGTCTGGGCCAGCTGCTGCCGGAACCGGCGGGCACTTAAAACAGCCTCCGAGCGCTTTGATCTGGTCAACCTGAGAAAAAAAGCGGCCGGACCCAATTATATAAACCCGGAATTTCCCTTGCCAGAGCGGCGTGCGGAGGGTACAGTAAGAGTATGCCAGAATTTGACGCAGAAACAGCCGATTTCAAACCACCGCCCGGCGGCTTTTTAAAAGACGGCGAACGTCGCACCGTAAGCGTATTGTTCTCCGACATGAAGGGTTTTACAGCCCTCTCCGAAAAAAGCGACCCGGAAGAAATGGACCATTTGATGGGCCGCGTCTTCGCCAAGTTCGAGGCGGTTATCCGTAAACACGGCGGCATGGTGGAAAAATACATCGGTGATGCTTTGGTAGCGGTATTTGGCGCGCCGGAATTACACGAGGACGACCCGGCGAGGGCCATCGACTCAGCCCTGGAATTCATCTCGTCGCTGCGCCGCTTTACCGAAAAACTGCCGGAAAATCTGGCCTTCCGTACCGGCATACATACCGGACTGGTGACCACCGGCCGGCGCGGCGAGTTTGAAGTGGTAACCGGCCATACCATGGCCATCGCTTCGCGCCTGCAGTCGGCCGCCCCGCCCAATGGTATTCTGGTTTCGGCCAGCACCCGCGAAGGCTGCGAAAAACAGTTCATCTTCGGCGAGGCGCAGGAGCTGACAGTAAAAGGCAAAAGCGAACGGCTACTGGCTTACCAGGCTTTAGCCCGCCGCAAGGCCATCTTCGATTACCACACTCCCTTTGTGGATCGCCGTCAGCCGCTGGAAAGCCTTACCAGCGATTACATCCACCACATGCGCGGCGAATACCACGGCGTGTACGTGCTGGGCGACGGCGGCATCGGCAAAACCCGCCTGGTAGCCGAATTCTGGGCCCGGCTGAAAGCCTTCCCCGATTTTCAGGCAACCTTTCTTGCCATAAATCCTTCACTTTTCGGCACCTTCGAATACGCGGCAGCCCTGAACGCCGTATCCGATTTTCTGGATCTTAAGCTAGACGCAAGCTTTGAGGAATTTACGGCCGCAGTGCAGGAACGCACCGACCTGGCCGCCGAATGGCTGGCCGACGCCTGGGGTATTTTTTCGAGCCGCGACCGGCCGGCCGCGGACAGCCGCTTTCAGTCGGCGCTCGGCGCGCTATTCGACGCCATCCTCTCTTCGGACAACAACACCTACCCGGACGTTATCTTCATCGACAACGCCCACCTAATAGACGAAAAAAGCCTGGAGTTTTTTCGCGGCTACTGCGGTAGCTCCAAAATCCGGCCTTTTGTGGTGCTGTGCGACCGCAGCAAAGCTGACACGGTTGCCGGTGTTTTCGATGTGCGTACCGTACTGTACCTCGAGCCGCTGGAACGTAGCGACGCTCTGGCTCTGGCTAAAGCGCTGGATCCGGATGGACTGGACGATGAGGCCCTCGACATCATCGTGGACCGAGCCCAGGGCTATCCTCTGTTTATCGAAGAATACGTAAAGCTGGCCCGGCAGGACCGCGACCTGCGCCATCTGCCGGAGAGCATCCAAACCACCATTCTGGCGGCGCTCGAGCGCCTGGACTTTGCCAGCCGCGACCTGGCCAAACGTCTGTCCATACTGCGCCATCCATTTAAAGCCGAGTTTGCCTGCGCCATGCACGGCAGCTCGCAGGAAGGTTATGCCCTGGGCATAAACGAGATGGCTGTGCGGCTGGACCGCCTGGCGGCCGAACGCATTCTGGCCAAAACCGGCGATGCCCAGTGGGGATTTAAACACAGCATCGT
>Ga0180007_10004025_pt1 | contig 15851 bp, 14 predicted proteins | sample MM_PC_MetaG_FD_121122 | JGI IMG/M metagenome (GOLD analysis project Ga0180007, IMG submission 121122) | Groundwater microbial communities from the Aspo Hard Rock Laboratory (HRL) deep subsurface site, Sweden - MM_PC_MetaG | ecosystem: Environmental > Aquatic > Deep subsurface > Groundwater... | reverse complement strand
GCATAATTCCCCAAAGAATTCATAATTTATAAAACTTGATTTTCTAAAAATTCTGAAATTGTTTCAAACTTATAATTATTTTTTTTGCAGAATTTTATGTAATATTCTAATTTTTTGAGTAATTTATCGCTGTGAATTGTGTTGACATACCAAGGAAGTTTGAATTTTGAAATGTCTGAAAATTCCCATGGATGCATGACTAACATTGTATAATTTGTTGTGAAAAAATTTATTCGTGTAAATAATTTTGAGTAAATCATTGGAAAGTTTTTGAAAGCGAGCCAAAAAAGAGAGAGATTTGGAGGGAGTGTTGAAAGAGGGATTTCGACAAGATTTCCAATTTTGTGTGGTTTTCTTTTTTTGTTGATATTAAAATATCTGCCAGGGAGATAAATTGGGTGGGAAGAAGAATCATAACAAAATCCAGTTGTTTGGATAATCTCTATTCCACCTAAATACCATTTTGGCGCTCGAAAACCTTTAATTTTTTTGAGAGTTATTTCTTCGATTTCTTCTTTTGCAAGAGGAATTTTAGAAATGTCGTCGGTGTAACAATCAGAATGAGAATATCCATGGCAAGCAATTTCATGTCCTTTTTGAGAAAGTTGTCTTAAAGAGTTAGGAAACTTTTTCGCGAAATTCGCAGTTGTAAAAAAAGTTGCTTTTACTTCTTGAGATTCTAAAAGAGAAATAAGCTTATCTAAACCTTGTTTTGATATTTTATACATTTCGTCTTCTAAAATTTCCTGATTAAATTCTTTGGGCAAATCAAACTCTTCCACATCAAAAGTTAGTAAAATAGTTTTCAATTTAAAATCCTCATCTTTATCAGACGGTATAAGATACCTGGAAGTATTCTCATTTTTACAGTGCTAAAATCAGATGATTTTGGAGGAAGATAATATTCTTTAATTTTGTAGCCCTTTTTTTGAATTTTGTAAAGTAGTTCTATGTCGAATTCAAAACCTGTGCAAGTAAAATTGCCATCGATGTTTTCCCAAACATTTTTTTTCATAAATTTTGCTCCTGCTTGAGTGTCTGGGAGATTCAATCCAAAAATTGTTCTTGCAACAACTGCATTTCCTAATGAAAAAAACCTCCTTATAAGAGAGGTTTGATTTTTTAGTTGTCCTCTTTTGAACTTAGTCGCAATTACAATGTCGTGGTTTTTTAAAAAGGACACCATCTTAGAAACTCTTTCTAACTCAAAAGGATTATCTGCATCTAAAAATCCAATTATATTGTATTGTGCATTTCTAAAACCTTTTGTTAATGCGTTTCCTTTTCCTCTTTTGGGAGCAATTACAATTTTCACAGGGATTTCTCTTTTAAGCTCTCTGCATTTTTCTGCTGTCTTGTCTGTACAAGCATTACAAACAACAATTATTTCAAGTTGTTCAAACTCTTTTGAAAAATGATCAAAATATGCAACAACAGTTTTTTTAATTGTTTTTTCTCCGTTGTAAACAGGGATGATTAATGATAGGGCTTTCATTAAATTAAGGTGAATGAACCCTATTTAAAATTAATTGTGGCCAGAAAGATTTTTAATGCGCATTGGATATCCTAGTTAATGAAGTATACTGGCTCGAAAAAAGCTGATGAAAAAGTTGAGAAAGATCTTAAAAAAGTTGTAAAATTAATAGTGGATGAGTTGAATCCAATTTCGATTATTCTTTTTGGAGGGTTTGGAAGGGGGGAGGGGACTTATGAAATCCGCGAAGGGAAAGTGGTTCCTTTAAATGATTATGACCTTTATGTTGTTACAAAAAAGAAAATTCCAGATGAAAGATTAGAAGAAATTGGAAAAAGGTGTTCAAATCTTCTTGGGAAAGGTGGAGGAGAATTTGTAGAAAATTATAATGAAATTTATGAAAAAAACAAATATTTTCATGTTGATTTAAGATGGTTGGGATATAATCAACTTGGCAAACTTAAAAGGATTAATCGGACTTATGAATTAAAACATGGGAGTGCTATAATTTATGGAGAAGATGTGAGGGATAAAATTCCAGAAATAAAAGTTCCTTTATCTGAGGCATTTAGGTATCTTACAAATCCTGCAGGGCATTTGATTCTTTGCATGGATGGGAGGAGGTTGAGAAACGAATTTAAAAAAGATGAAAAATTTTATTTGTTACACCATATTGTTAAAACATATTTAGCATTTGCGTCGTCGCTGATAATTTCTGAGGGAGAATTTGAACCAAATTATACAGATACTGTGAAAAGATGCAAGAAGATTTATGGAGAAAAATTTCCAGAATTAATTAAAAAGATAGTATGGGCATTGGATTTAAAATTGTCCCCTAAAAATCGCAAAGTTGAGGATATAAGAAAAAAATGGTTTGAAGCGAGGGATGATTTGTATTTTGTGTTAGGATATCTGGCAAAAAAACATTTAGGGGTGGAAGCAGAAAATGTTGCTGATTTAACGAAGAAAATTTACAAGAAACTTCCATATGTTTATTTTACATCTTATATTCCTCTTCCAAAATTCTTGGCAAAAAAAGCGTTTTTTTCCCAATATGCATTAAATGTTTTTTATTCGGCAAGAACAAAACAATTCAAGTCTCTACTGTATTGGAAAGATGTTGGATTGAGAATTTTCCTTGCTTCATTTTTGGTTCTTTATTCTATTGACGACGAGAAAATGAGAGAGAAAGCATACAAGCAGATAAAAATTTTTGCACCTGTGAAAAGCAAAAATTGGAAGGATTTAAGAGAGGGATTACTTTATGGTTTTGATAAATACTATTCACAAAAAATAATCTAAAATGTTGTGTATTTTTGTAGACGCTTTAAATCCAGAATATCTTGAACACATGCCTTTTTTGAATTCAGCGAAAGAAAATTGCTTGCACGGAGAATTAGAAGTTCCATTGGGTTACACAGGGAATATTGCCTCGTTTATGACAGGAGTTTGGCCAGACAAACACAAGATTTTTGACTTGTTTGTCCCAGATAAAAATCCCAAAAAGAAAAGCTCGAAGAAATATTATCTTGGGCTTAGAAGATTGTTACAAAATAAAAGATTGTTTTTTACGTCTCCTAAAACAAAAGCCATGTATTATTTCACGACAGCGATTGACAAAAATTGGGCTCAAAAAAGTTGTTTAAAATTCCCGACGCTGTTTGATGTTTTGGAAGAAAATGGAGAAAGCTTTGAATCAATTGATTGGCCAAATCATTTTAAAAACCGAAAGGGCAAAATATTTCTTTCTTCGAACTGGAAAAAAGTTTTTAAAAAAGCAATGAAATCTAAGGCAGATTTTAAATTTGTTCATTTTTTAGACCTTGAAAAAGCACATAATTTTGGGGTTAAATCTAAAGAAGTAATTGAACAAGCAAAAAAAATTGACCATGCGATAAAACAACTTTGGGAAACAGATGAAAATATTTTGGTTTTTTCAGACCATGGCATGAATGATATTGAAAAAGAGATGAATATAATTCCTGAAATAAAAAAATTGAATTTAGTGTTTGGGAAAGATTTTATTTATATAGTTGGTTCGACAACTGTTGAATTTTGGTTTTATAATGAGCTAGCGAAAACCAAGACTCTTGAGATGTTAAAGAAGTTAGATTATGGGAAGATAGTTAATCAGAAAATATATCATCTTGAGACAGATTCTACAATATTTTTAGCAGATTTCAAAACAGGGTTTTATCCAAACTTTTTTTCAGAAAAACATTTTAAGGCTATGCATGGCTGGAACCCAAAAGAACAAAAGACATATTATGTTCTTAAAACACCGTCGGTAAAAGGCAAAAGAAATGCCAAAATGGTTGATTTTTTTCCTACGATTTTGAAGTTGATGGGGCTTCCAGAGAAAGAAGATGATGGGAAATCGTTGATTTAGAAATAAATTTGTAAAATTGTATACAAATGTTTATTAATGGTTAGTTTGTTGAAAAAATTATGAAATTATTGCTTATTGAACCAAACATAGAAGGTTATGTATTAATGCCGACGATGTCTCTTGCGATTTTGAAAGGATATATTAATGGCAAAACAAAACACAAAGCGAAAATAGTTGATTTAATTTTTAACAAAAAAGATTGGAAGAAATTTTTGTCTGAGCAAATAGAAAATGGAAAACCAGACATTGTTGGGCTATCTGTTTTAAGTTTTAATTATACACAAGCGTTGGAAATTGCTAAATTTATCAAGGATAAATTTGGGATAAAGATTATTTTTGGAGGGGTGCATTGTATTCTCTCTCCTGAAGAAGTTATTGAAAACAAAGAAGTAGATATTCTATGCACTTGTGAAGGTGAAATGATTTTAAAAGAAATTATGGATAAAAAATTAGATTGCAAAGGGGTTAAAGGAGTTTGGTATAAAAAAGGAGAGGAGATTATTAAAAACCCTCAGAGAGAGTTGATTCAAGATTTAGATGAGTTACCTTTTCCTGACTGGGAGGACTTTGATTTAAAAAATTATTTTTTGATAAGTAATAATCATCTGCCGATAATGGCTTCAAGAGGCTGTCCTTATCAATGCACTTATTGCAGCAACCATGCGCTTAAGAAAAAATTAATTGGAAACTATGTAAGGTTTAGGAGTGTTGAAAATGTAATTAAAGAAATAGAATTGAGGGTTAAAGAATATTATCAAAAAGGAATGAAATATTTGTTTTTTTACGACGATACTTTCATAATGCACAGGGATTTTATTCTTGAGTTTTGCAGGAGATTCAAGGAGAAAGGGTTTCATAAAAAATTAAAGTGGAATGCAAATGTTAGGGCCAACCTTGTTACAGAAGAGATAATCAAATCAATGAAAGATGCTGGTTGTTATGAGGTTAGGATGGGAGTTGAGGCTGGAAATGATTATATTCGAAATGAAGTGTATAAGAGGAACATGACTAAGGAACAAATTTCTAATGCAATTAATATAATAAAAAACCACGGGCTTCAACTGAGGTTACAATTTATAATTGGTGCGCCTTATGAGAACATTGAGATGATGGAAGAAAGTTTTGAGATGGCTAAAAAATCAGGGGCAGATTATATTTTGTTTCCAATATTAATGCCTCTTCCTGCTACTGAAATAAAAGAGATGTGTGAAAAAGAAGGGCTAATAGAACGAGGGGGATTTAAAAATTTTCAAGATATGTATCTCAACCCTGTCGTGAGAACAAAATTTGCTTCTAGTAAACAAATTAAGAAGATTGTGAATAAGATTAGAAACTATCAAATAAAAAAAGCAATCAAAGAAGGATTTTTTTTAGGGGGGCCTAGATTTTTATTTGACTCACTAATGTTTCTCTTATATTATAAAAGCAAATATGGATTGGAATTAGACCATGCATTTAGATTTACAATTAATAAATATAAACTGAATAAGATAAAATAGGGAGAGTTGTAGAAAATTAGTATTAATCCTTTAATAGTAACAAGTAGAAAAATTTAAATAGTTCTTGGTGTTAGGAATTCTATGATTGACATAGTAAAATTTGATGGTAAACATTGGGTTGAAAGGCGTTCGTTGGAGGGTCCATTAGAACTTAAAAATTATGAATCTTTTGCAAAACAGGCAGGATATGCTCTTAAAGAAGGAGGTATTGTTGCGATTCCGAATGCAAGGTGTGACGAATACAGATTTGAAGAATTAAGGAGGTTGGCTGGAAGTGATGTTAAAAATTTAGGAGATGGGAGGATTTTTCATAATCCAAAATATAATGTTTGGTCTATGAAGGCGCAAGAGATCAATACTAAACATAAGAATATTCCCTTAACCTTTTTAGTTTACAATATGCCTTTTAATGAAAACCTCGACGACAAATCTGCTGAACAGGTTTTGCAAGATGCAAAAGAGAAAGATTGTATAATCGGCATAACAGGACCATCTTGTGTTGGAGGACTTGAAAAAGTATTTAATGAACTGCAAGAATTAGAAAGTTCGCTCGACTTTTTTGTAGGTTATAGTGGGAGTTCTGCTGTTAAATTTGGGACAAATAGAAAAGCAATTAATTTTTGGAAAAAATATTTGAAAGATAAGGGTGTGGGGGTAATTTCTGTTAGTGGGGGACATCGAACACCTGAAACAAAATTAGATTATTTGAAAAATGGCTTTCGACCTACTGTTGGAAGGTGCTATACGCGTATAGGTGCTCCTAATGTTTATTCCCAAGAAGAATTTATTAAAAGCTTGAGGGAGAATTTGAATAATTCAACAAAAAAAGATCTTAAAAGAAACCCATTCTATGCAGAAACGATGAGGCATCTCCTGCTCTGGGGGGTTTGGGATAAACTAAAAGGGAAAAGATAACCCACAATTCTTAAAAACAGTCGTTCTTATTTTTTGCTATGGAAGATAATAAATTAGAAAATACTTATGACAGCAAGAGTTTTATTACGCGCACATATTTTAGAACAAAGGTTTGGCTTGCGATTAAAATGGCTGGTTTGAAAAAAGATGATGTGATTCTTGATTTTGGTTGTGGGGGAGGGTGGTTGGAAAAGAAATTAGAAGATTATGAAATTTATGGATATGATAATAATCCTAAAAAAACTTTTATTGATGATTACAAAGAAATTCCTGCGACGAAGATTTTTGTGCTTGATGTTTTTGAACACATCCCTGAAAAAGAAATTTCTAGATTGATTGATGAATTTAAGAAATTGAACAAAAAATTTGATTTAATTGTCTCTGTCCCGACTGAAAATTGGGTTTCAAGAAAAATGCGAAAATTAGTTGGAAAATCAGAAGTCCCAGACGAGCATATTACAAACCATAAAAAGATATTTAAAATTCTAAAAGAGAATCTCAAGCTCAAGAAAAAAATCAATTTTTTTACAGTAAGCAAGATATTTATTTTTGAACACTAATCATAATTAAATTCATAAATAATTGTATTTATGGGCTTTTAGACAAGAAATATTTAAAAAGACTTTTTTAATTAAACTTTCATGAATAACTCTTGTGAGATAAATCCCCAGAATAAAACTGAAAATCCATCTCCTCCTATAAAAATAGTTTTAATTTCTACATTAGTAAATTCTGCAGATTTAGGATTAAGAACTTTATCTTCTGTTTTGAAAAAGGCAGGATATAATGTGAAAATAGTTTTTTTAATTACCCCCATGTTTTCTTCAAAAAAATTTTACAGCAAAAAAGAATTAAAACAATTAGAATTAATTTGTAAAAATTGTGATTTGATAGGGGTTAGTGCGTTTAGTTCAACAAGTTCAAGAGCAATTCAAGTTATTAAAAAATTAAAGAGCTTAAATAAACCTATTGTATGGGGAGGGATTCATGCTACTCTCTCTCCTGAAGATTGTATAAAATATTCAGACATTGTTTGTGTCGGAGAAGGTGAGGGAGCAATTTTAGATTTAGCAGAAGCAATTCAAGAAAATAAATCAATTGAGAATATCAAAAATTTATGGATAAGGAAGAATAATAAAATAATAAAAAATCCTGTTAGAAATTTGATTCATAACCTTGACAGCTTACCTTTTCCAGATTTTGAAATTAAAACTCATTTTATCTTAAAAAAAGGGAAAATCCGAAGGTTTAATGAAAAAGATTTTAACGGAGAGATAATTATTATGTCTGGAAGAGGTTGCCCTTATAGTTGTGATTATTGTAGTAATAATGCGTTGAATAGTTTATATAAAGGAAAAAGAAAGAGTATATTAAGATTTAATAGTGTTGATTACTTTATTAAGGAACTTTTCCATTTAAAAAATAAATTTTTAAACACTGATTTTATTGAGATTATTGATGATTCATTTTCCCTAAGGCCAATTAAAGAAATAAGGGAGTTTAGCAAGAAATACAAACAAAAAATTGGCTTGAAATTTAAGGCTCTTGTTGATCCAAGAACTGCTACAGATGAAAAAATTAAATTACTTGCTGATGCCGGGTGCTATATGCTTGCTGTCGGAATTCAAGCAACTGAAAGAGTAAACAAAGAGATTTATCATAGAAATATGACAAATAAGGATATACTTAGATGTGCTAAAATCTTTAATAAATATAAAGATAAAATATCTGTTAATTATGATGTGATAACTTGTAACCCTTATGAAAAACCAGAAGACCTCATAAATTTAATTAAATTAATTCAAAAAATCCCAAAACCTTATCGCCTTGATGTAAGTTGCCTTATTTATTTTCCAAAAACAAAACTTACTCTTCGAGCCTTAAAAGATGGACTAATAACAGAAAAGGACTTGTCTTCAAATTTGAAATATAATGATAGAGGCTACCATTTGTTAAAAATTAAAAAAAATTTATATCTTAATCTGATTGTCACATTAATGAGAGGGGTTGCAATTGATAATAAAATTGGTTCTATTAAAGATTCTTGGTTTAATTACCTTCTTAAAGAAAAAAGAATTAAAAGAAATTTAAAAAATCCTCTTTCTGTTATTTTATTTGTAAAATTTTTAATTCTTCACGATTTTATTAAACATCATATTTTAAGAACAATTTATCATAATCTTCCAGAAAAATTTAAAAGAAAATACCTAGAACTCAAATATAAAAATAAAATTGTTTATACAGAGAAAAATTAAAAATATTTTTCATTGAATTAAAAAAAGAATTAATTTTTTACCGCAAGCTACTTATCTCTGTTTAAAAATTCTTGTTTTCAGAATAAGAATAATTATCATAATTAAATTCATAAATAATCAAGACAGGTTTATCTCCTTGATAAAAAACTTTTACAGGGACTAACATGTCTGCATGTTTTTGAGGGAATTCAAATATCCAATCTTCTTCAACTTCAAAAATAGAAGCAGTAAGATATTTTGGGCGATTTTTTTCTATATATTCCTCAAGGGCAGTTTCATTTTGCATTGAGAATTCTCGTCGATATTTCCCATGATAAGGATAAACTGCTCTTTCAGAATAATAAGTCAATTGTGGCCATGAACCACCCACGACTGTGTCAGAGATATTTGAGTTTTCTTTTATCCATTCTCCAGCTAATTTAACTTCTAAATAAGAAGTTTTTTTTGAATCTATAAGCAAATTTCCAAAAGCCAAATTAGAATATAAACAAATTATTAAAACAGTGATGATTAAAATAAATGCAAGAGTTTTGCTTATCTTAAATTGCTTGGTAATGAATTTTTCTAACAAGATTAAAGGATGTATGGCGATGACAAAAAGTATAGGAAGCGTCTGCATTATATATCTTTGCTCTAAATGAGGGGCAATATATCCCAACAACAGAAAAGTTATAACAATCCAAGAAAGTATAAAGAATTTTTTTTGAATTTCTGGATTTTTAAATATTTTATCAATCCCTAAAAACATGTCAAAAAAGAAATAAAAAAATCCTATTACAAAAAGGATATAAATTGGACTTAAGGCGAATAAGGAACTATAACCTTTATTATTGCCGTCGAGAATATAAGGAAGGTTGGTAAAATAAACAAAGAGGTCTGATGTCTTGGCTAATTGAACACCGACTTCACCAGTTTCAGAACCTCCCACTCCAAGATAATAAGTTGCTAAATCTGCAATTGGGTTTCCAAAGTGTTGGTAATGCATTACAAATTGAGGGGTGAATATCAAGAGGAAAATCCCTATCGCAATCCAAAGATGTTTATTTGTTAGAAATTTGAATTTTTCTTTTGTAAATACTAAAACCAACAAAGGTAATGTAAATGTAACATATTGCATTCTTGTTAAACAAGCCAAAGCAAAAAATGCCCCGAAAATATAAATGAACTTATTTCCTTCTTTTAGGACATAACCTTTCCAAAAACATAATAAAGCCGTGAGTAAAAAAAATGTTGCAGGCAGATTTGTTAAGGGCCTTCCGCTAAAAAATAAAAAGATCCAAGAAAAAGTTAAGCCAATTGAAACTAATAATGCTAATTTTTTGTTGAACATTTTTTTAATCAAATGATAAGATACAAAAATTATTCCTGTAGAAAATAAAACTACTGCCAATCTTAATCCAATTTCCCCTAAACCGAACCGAAAGAATAATGAAGAAAAGAACGGCCAGAAAAGACCTCGACGAGAATACCACAGATCTATAAAATAAGGATTTATTCCTGCCCATCTTTTAGCAGTTGCCAAATAATCTCCTGCGTCCCACCAGATTGCTTGGTCCATTGTTTTCAAAAAAACTATAAACCTGATTGCAAAGGCAACTATTAAGACTGCAATAAATGCCTTGTCATAATTGTCTTCTACCCAACCAAAAAAAAAGTTCTTCAGTTTGTTCCTTCTTTGGGTTATTGCCTCTGCGTGTTCTTCCATTATTTAAAATAATAATGCATCTTTTTTAGATGTTTTTATTTGGTGCTTTCTATTCTTTTCCAAGCATCTGAATATTTTTTGTTCCTAATATTGCTATTATAAAAAAGATTCAACCAAATATATAATCTAAATGGAAAAAGATAAAATGTCCAAAAAAATTCCTTTAGATTCTTAGGATAAAGAAATAACAAAAAACCTCCTGAAATTTCATTAAAAAATGTTTTCATTCTTGGAATTTTTCTCAAATTGACATATTTTTTAATATTGTCATGAGCTCCTGCAGCCCTTATTTTTTGTTTTAAAAAATCTTTTAAATTTATAGGAAATTTAACAAAAACTTTTGCATTTTTAACATATTTAATTTTATAATCTTTGAGATAAAACATTATTGGAACAATTGTGTCTTCCCCTACATCTAATGGAAATTTTTTTATTACTTTGTTTCTAAAAGCCCATAAATACCCTGAACATTCTAAAAATTGATTTTTTTTATTTCGCTGTTTTCTTAATTTATGAGCTGCATTTGTTAATAAATTAGACCAATATCCGAACATATTTTTTCTTGGATTTAGAGAAATAGGTTGTCCTGTAGCACATCCAACATTACTATCTTTAAATTGCTCAATCAATTCATTTATTGAATTTTTAGAGACATAAACATCCCCGTCAGTAAGAACGATTATTTCCCCTTTAATTTCTTTTAGAAGAAGGTTTAAAGCGTAACTTTTTCCTTTTCCAGGATCTTTGAATAATTTGACATGGTATTTTTTTGCTACATTGAGAGTTTCTTTATCTGGAGCAGTAACTATTAATTCATAATCTTCTTTTATTTTCTGTGAAAGAATAGATTCTATTGCTTTACCAATTGTTAGTGGTTCTTTAAATGAAGTTATAATAATCGAAATCATAATGATTCCCACATAAGAATATTTAAATAGATTTCTCTTTAGATAAAAACATGGAATATCCTTTAGATGAATTACTAGATAAAAGGTCAATAATTCAATTAAAAATTGAAAGAATTGAAGGAGATTTTCTTGAAAAAGAGTCTCTAAAGAGAGAATTTTCTGATTATACTAATGCTATTAAAGAGTATATTAATAAAAGGGTTTGCACAGATGAAGAAGTTAATGAATGGCATAAACAACTTTATGAGATTAATGAAAAAATTTGGGATTTGGAATCTGATATTAGAAAAGGTAAGGAGGGAGAATTAGGATTAGAAGAAGTTGGTAGAAGAGCCATTAAAATAAGAGAAACCAATGGTAAGAGAGTTAAAATTAAAAGTTCAATTGTAGAAAAAACTGGAAGAGGGTACAAGGATATAAAAATAAACCATGCATCCTCATAAATTTTTAAACCCTATACCTTGCCTTATCATACCAAATTCTGAATTTCAAGGGCAATGAACGATAAACTTGTTTTGCAATTCTTTCTCTGAAAATATCAATTAGTTTTACAAATTTAAGTGCAAACAGCGTCGGGGTTTTGTTTTTTAGGTTTTTTCTTACTCTTTGTGGTTCCAACAAATAATTTAATAAAAAATTAGGCATTAGCCCAAACCTTGTTTCAGTTGCAACTCCTCGCATAAGATTTAGAAGCAAAACAAGATACATGTTTTTTCTTTTTAACAAAATGTGCGCGCTTCTGTCCCAATAATTTAACTGGATTGCAGAATCTTTTTCAGATTTTATCACTCTATCTTTTTTTGCTCTTTCATATAATTTACTTCCTGTGAAAAAAACCAAATTATTTACAGAAAGATAAAATGGCTTTGGGATTTTCTGGATTAGATGGATTAAGTTGATTATATCTTGTGGTTTTTCATACGGATTGCAGGTTATGACGTCATACATTGTTGCGAGTTTTTCTTTATATTTGTTTAAAATTTTTGCTGTTCTTAAAACATATTCGTCTTTTTGGTTTCTGTGATAAATTTCCTGATTAACTCTTTCAGAACCTTGAATTCCAATTATAATATCTGTGCAACCAGCGTCAACTAAAAGCTTGACTTTCTCGTCAGTGATTGTTTTTGGATCGCCTAAGCACTTGAACCTCATGTTTACTTTTCCCTTATATAAATCGCAGAATTTTTTTATGTCTTCTAAGGGCCTTAGAGAAAATGTATCGTCGCGAATATCAAAATAACCTAAAGAAGGGAATTGTTTTTTGAAAAATAAAATTCCTTTGATTATATATTCTGGAGAATGCCATCTTAGGATTTTTTTCCGCTTTCCCTCATAAAGTTGGTTAAACAGGCTATTACTACAATAGTCGCATCCATAAGGGCAACCTCTTCCTGTTAGGAAAAAAATCAATCCTCCTAAATCATATTCAAGGAATTTTCTTAGTTTTCCTCCTTCTAAAATAAAATGGTGTTGAATGTCATAATCTGGAAAAGGGATTGAATCAATATCGTCGATTAAATCCCTTACAGGATTTTTGATTACCCCTCTATTCTTTTTAACCCAGAGATTTTTTATTTTTTCTATTGATTTATTTTTTTCAATTGCTTCTGCTAAATCTAAAATTGCTCCCTCACCTTCTCCGACACAAACAATGTCTGAATATTTTATACAATCTTCAGGAGAGATTGTTGCGTGTACGCCCCCATATACAATTGAGATTTTTGTTTTTTGCTTGAGAAAACTTATTATTTTTGCAGCTCTTTTAGAGGTGGATGCAAAAGAATTTATTCCAATTAATTTACTTCCCTTGCAGATTTTTAACAATTGATTAAGCTCTGAGGTAGTGTAATTTCGTGAGTAATCTTCACTCAAAGTCATGAACGCGATTTTCACTTCGTGGTCTGCTTTTTTCAAGACACTTGAAATTGTCCGTATTCCTTGGTCAGACGGGTAGGTTGAAGTTGAGATTAATGTGATTTTCATTTTTATTCAAATTCTTTATTTATATAGTCTTTAAAAGTCATTTTATAATATTTGCCATAAATTGATACCCTTGTTCTTGGCCTGTACATCTCTAAAAAATCTACAACATCTGCATAGAATTCATGTTTAACTCCAGAAATTGCTTTTAAGAATACTTCTGGATGTATCACTGCAGAACCCATATTAATATAATGAAAAGGACGCTCATGGAATCTTTTGGCGAGTATTTCAAAATCTTTTTTGCATCTCTTTCCTATTAATCCCCAATCATTATCAAACATTTGCCAATAATCGCATCCTAATCCTGTAAATAAAAGAGTAGGGATATTGTTATCCTTGCAAATTTTTGCAAGAGATTTCTCAGGGGGTTCTTTTTTGTTTTTTAACCAATCCCATAAATATAAACTTGAATATTTTATTCTTTCAAGTGAATTTTTTAGTTCTTTTATTGGGACAGAGGTATACCCTTCTAATGCTAATTGAAAATCATGAAATAAAGCTCCTCCATTGTAAATGAGCATCTCTATCTTTTCTATTTTATTCTTTAAATCTTCGCCAACTCCTGTTTTTATTACAGCCCCTCCAATACCAATGATTTTTCTCATAAAATGTTTGGGAAAAGATGTTTTTTAAGGATTGTTATATAGAAAACATCATAGATATCTTTAAATAATGTCACTATAGAGTTAGAAATATGAAAGTAAATCATAGATTTCCATTCATCCAAATTAAACATAGAGGTTATTTCAAATGAAAGCTTTAATACTCGCAGGTGGGAGAGGAAGCCGTTTAGATGAATTGACTAGAGATAAAAATAAAAGTATGATTAAATTGTTTGAAAAACCTTTGATTGAATATAATTTAGAGCATGCAGTTGAGGCAGGAGTTTCTGAAATAATTATTGTTGTTGGTTATAAAAAAGAAGAAATAATTAAATATATTGGGGAAGAATACAGAGGAATAAAAGTGAATTATGTTGTTCAAAAACAACAGAAGGGAGTTGTCCATGCTATTGAGTGTGCTAAAGATATGATTGGTGATTCTGATTTTATATTAATGCTTGCTGATGAAATTGTTGTTGATGCTAAAATTAAAGATATGGTTAAAAAATTTAAGAAAGAAAATTTATTTGCTGTGTGTGGAATAACTTTTGAAAGAAAAAAGTCAAAGATTGAAAAAACTTATTCAACTATGGTAAATCATCTTGGTAGAGTTTTTAGATTAATAGAAAAACCTAAATTCCCTATTAATAAAATTAAAGGAACTGGGCATTGTGTTTTTAAGAATAAAATAATTAGTTATATTGAGAAAACTCCAATAAGTATGAAGAGGGGTGAGAGGGAATTAGTTGATTTGATACAAGAAGCAGTTGATGAGGATAAAAAAGTTTACGTTTATTTGATAACTAAAGGATATGTTAATATTAACACTAAAGAAGATTTGAATATGGCAAAAGAATTAATGGAAAAAGAAAATCCAAGGGTTTTAATTGTTCACACCCAAATGAAATTTTTAGGAGGAGCAGAATTACTAATTGTTGAATTGGCTAATTGGTTGACAAAAAGAGGAATAAAAAATGATATTATGGCTTTATCAAAGTCCAAAGAAGTTGAAAACAAGTTGATAAATACAAATATAATAATTCCAAGACATAACATTGACTTAAGACCCCCTGGATTCAAAAGTACAAAAGATATTTTGAAATTTGTAAGTATCTACAGAAAAGAACTTAGAAAGATAATTAAAAATTATGATGTAATAAATTTCCATAATTTTCCTGTTACATGGACTTTATGGCCGAGAAAAAAGCCAGTTGTCTGGATGCTGAATGAACCTCCAAATTTATGGAGTAAACCTCAAGCAGGTTTTTTGTTGAAAATACTGAATAAATTAAGAAACTATTTAGATAAAAAAATAGTCAGAAGCAGTGTAAATATTATCTGTGTTGCAGATGAGTTTAATCAAAAAAGGACAAAAGAGAGATATAAAAAAAATTCAGAAATTGTTTATTATGGTGTTAATTATCATTATTTTTTTAAAGGAAATTCTCAAAGAGCTATTAAAAAATGGAATCTGAAAGGAAAATTTGTTGTTGTACAATCAGGAATGATTACTAAAACCAAAAACCAGTTAGAGAGTATTAAAACAATTGAAAAAATAAAAAGAAATATTCCAAATGTTGTTCTTGTGTTGGCTGGAAAAATTACTGATGATAAATATAGTACAAAAATAAAACAATATATTAAGGATAAAAAATTAGAAAAAAATGTTTTAATGAGTGGTAATCTTAATAGAGAAGAATTAAGGGATTTATATAAGGCAAGTGATGTTGGATTATATCCTGTTGGAACTCAAGGAGGGTGGCTTGCTCCTTTTGAACATTTATGTTCTGAAAATCCTGTAATTGTTTCTGAAAACTTGGGAGCTGCATCTATAATAAAAAAATTTGATTTAGGAATTGTAACAAAAAATTATGCTAATGCTTTGTTAGATGTTTATAAAAATTTGAATAAATATAAAGAAGGAGGAATTCGAAGGAAAGAAATAATTAAAAAAAATTTAGGTTGGGATGTTTTTACTGACAAGATGATTAAGGTATATAAAATTGCTTGGAAAAAATATTTGTAACTATTTCAAGTGTTTTTCATAGGCAGGGCACAAAGCGCATTCTTTTGGGCATTTGTTTTGCCTTATTAATTTTCTAATTTGAACATATCTCGGAG
>Ga0180007_10004024_pt1 | contig 15860 bp, 16 predicted proteins | sample MM_PC_MetaG_FD_121122 | JGI IMG/M metagenome (GOLD analysis project Ga0180007, IMG submission 121122) | Groundwater microbial communities from the Aspo Hard Rock Laboratory (HRL) deep subsurface site, Sweden - MM_PC_MetaG | ecosystem: Environmental > Aquatic > Deep subsurface > Groundwater... | reverse complement strand
TTGCAGTCTGAAAAAGAATAATAAGAAATGTTATGGGTACCTAAAAAAGGTGCCTTTTTTTGTCTCCCATACTATATGAAAGGGCTACCATTTTCCATATAATATAAATAGATTTAAATACCCATTCAACAAAAATAGGAGGTTTATTAACCATGTTAACTGGGATTTGGTTATTTGTAGGTTTAATTATCGCTATTGTGGTAATGATCCTAATGATTTCAAAGTTTAAGATTCATCCATTTATCGCAATTATGGCTGTATCAATCGTACTCGCATTATTCTCTCTTCCAATAGCTAACGTTCCAACAACGATTGCTGCTGGTTTCGGTGGAATCATGTCAGGTATTGGTATTGTCATCATTTTAGGGGCATTGATTGGTTTCATCGTTGAAAAAACTGGTGCAGCATTAACTATAGCTGATACAGTTGTCAAGGTTGTTGGTAAAAAACATCCTGAAATGGCAATGATGATTATGGGCTGGATCGTATCCATACCAGTATTCTGTGACTCAGGGTTTATCATTTTAGACCCAATTAGAAAATCAATGAGTAAGATGACTAAAAAATCATCTGTAGCAATGGCAGTTGCTCTATCTCTTGGTCTTTATGCATCACATGTATTTATTCCACCAACACCAGGTCCAATCGCTGCTGCAAACTCAGTTGGTCTAGGATCTAGCCTATTACTTGTTATGGGTGTCGGTGCTCTAGTTTCTATATTTGCATTAGTTCCTTCTTATTTCTTTGCCCTTTATATTGGCAAGAAAGTTAAGGTAGAAGCAGACCTTGATGATGATGTGAATCCAAATGCTGCTGCAGAAGCTTTTGCAAAATTAAGAGCAAGCTATGGTAAACTACCAAATGCATGGTTATCTTTTGCTCCAATTATCGTTCCTATTCTAGCGATGGCTATGGGTACAATTGCTAAGGTTTTAGCTTGGAATTCATTACCATTCTGGGGATTCATTGGACATCCAATTATTGCGTTATCTCTAGGTGTTATCTTTGGTGTGGTCTTACTCTATGTAACAGATAAGATTAAAGATTTCAATTTCTTAACCAACGAAAACTTAAAGATTGTTGGTCCAATCCTATTTATTACCGCAGCTGGTGGTGTATTAGGTAAAGTTATTGCTGAAGCAGGCGTTGTTGCATTCGTCAGTGGTAATGCAGATTCACTTAAAGTATTAGGTATTTTATTCCCATTCATCGTTGCTGCTATCTTAAAGATTGCACAGGGTTCATCCACAGTTGCGATTGTTACAACTGCTGCAATGATGGGAACTTATATTGATCCAGCTTCAGTCATGGCAGCTCTAGGCTTTACCACTCCATTTGCTGCTGCACTTGTCGTCATGGCAATCGGTGCTGGTGCAATGACAGTATCTCATGCAAATGACAGTTATTTCTGGGTTGTTACCAACATGTCAGGTATGACTCCAGATCAAGGTTATAAGACACAGACATTAGGAACTCTAGTTTCTGGTATCAGTTCAATCATTGGCATATTACTATTAAGCATACTCTTCTTATAAGAGTAAGTGATGATGATAAAGAGATTGCCACCTGGTAATCTCTTTTAATTAAAAGGAGGACATCTATGAAAAGATTTGTGATTATTCCTGATTCTTTTAAAGGTACACTATCTAGTATTCAGGTATGCGATATTCTTGAAAAAGAAATTCATGAAAAATTTGATCAAGCTGAGATCAAAAAAATACCTGTTGCCGATGGTGGTGAAGGAAGTGTTGATGCATTTCTTCAGGCGGGGGATGGAAAAAAAGTATATGCGGAAGTTAGCGGACCTTATTTTGATAAGATGACATCCTTTTATGGATTAATTGATGATGGCAAAACAGCAGTTATTGAAATGGCTGCTTGTGCTGGTCTACCCCTTGTTGACAACAGACAAGATCCATCCAAAACAACGACTTATGGCTTTGGTGAACTGATTCTTCATGCTATTGATCAAGGTGTAGAAAAAATCATTCTTGGTCTTGGTGGTAGTGCAACTAATGACGGTGGTGCAGGATTTGCTGCTGCACTTGGGGTGGAATTTTATGACGCACAAAATAAAAAGTTCACACCAGTTGGTGGTACATTATCAAAAATAAAAAAAATTGATATTTCAAAAATGGATCAACGACTAAAAAATATTGATTTTATCACCATGTGTGATATCGATAATCCCTTATTTGGTCTAGAAGGAGCAGCCTATATATTTAGTCCACAAAAAGGTGCTGATCAAGCTATGGTTGAATTCTTAGATCAAAACTTAAAGGATTATGCAAAAGTTGTTGAAGAAAATCTTCGATTTGATAATCCATATTTTAAAGGAGCAGGCGCAGCAGGTGGACTAGGATATGGAACGAAGGTCTTCTTAAACTCCAAGATTCAAATGGGAATTGAAACTGTTTTAGATGTTATGCATTTTGATGAACTTGCAAAAGATGTAGATTATATCATCACAGGTGAAGGTAGTCTAGATTCTCAATCACTGCGTGGTAAGGTTGTCATCGGAGTTGCTAGAAGAGCTAAAAAATTAAAAACTAAAGTCATCGCAGTGGTAGGTCAAGTTTCTGGTGATCAATCCTTATATTTAACTGAAGGCATTGATTCTATAGTTGTTACTAACTACTTGAAACTTCCATTTGAAGAAGTAAAAAAAAGGGCAGAATCAGATATGATTCACACCTTCAAAGCATTTCTAAATCATCTAGAGTAGTATATAAGGTTGTGCTATATTAGCACTTCCTTTTTTTGTTAGTTAAAGCCAAGGGTTGCAATCGCAAGTAATGTGATAGCAATACCAAATACAAAAACCAAAATCACTTTTTTGAATGTATAAAGAAATCCTTTTTTGATAGCAAACAAAATGATAAATAAAATATTAACCATAGGAATCCAGATTAAAATAGAGAAGACGAGCCAATCAAGAAAGGTAAATCTATCATTTTTAAACATTTTCATCATTCCTTTTTTTAATTTTACAATAAGTTAGAAATATGAAGTTGAAATACGCACCGAACCATTATTTAGCATTAATGTTTTTTTCGCTACAATCATGATGTAAAATAAAGAAAAGGAAGTGATTCTATGCAAAATCAACCAACTTCTAGATTTCCAAGACTCCAAGATATTTATTTTAAAGTGACTTTGCTGATGCTCATTATCAGTATTGCACTTGCTGTAATATCATATCTTCTTGTTCAAGCTATAGTTGCTGCACCACTACCACTCGTTTATTTCGCACTATATTTTCTCTATTATCATGCCTTTCATTTTTTATATGGAATGATGAGTTTATTTTACTATTTTGCAAAGGTTAAAAAGAAAATTGGCAAAACTAAAATCTATAAAACTGTTCTTGGGATACTATTATCACCTGCAAGTGCTATCATAGCCTATACTGCCGTGTTCTTACTTGCTGTATCCAGTTGTACTAGCAATTAATATATGAAATAATTACATATACTAGTATTTACCATGGGTTATAAATATGCTATACTACCAAATAGATAATGCGTATATGAGAAATGAGGATAATCTATGGACTACATTATGAGAGTGGAAAATCTTGTTAAAAGTTATGGAGACGTCTTAGCCGTCAATGATATTTCTTTTTCAGTAAGAAGAGGAAGTCTTTTTGCTTTTTTAGGACCTAATGGTGCAGGTAAGTCAACAACAATTAATATTATGACGACATTGCTTGATGCCAATAGCGGTAAGGTTTACTTAAACGAACAAACAGATGATGTATATTTTAGAAATAAAATAGGTGTCGTTTTTCAAAACAATGTTCTAGATAACGATCTAACGGTTAAAGAAAATCTTATCTTTCGTGGATCTTTATATATGAATGACAAAAACTTAGTAATGCAAAGATATCAAGAACTAAGAGAGTACTTGAATTTTTCTGAATTTGAAAATCAAAGATATAAAACTCTTTCAGGAGGTCAAAAAAGAAGAGCTGAAATTGCGAGAGCTCTATTTTCTAATCCTGAAATTCTACTTCTTGATGAACCAACCACAGGATTAGACCCTGAAACTAGACAAATAGTTTGGAAAGTCATAGATGATTTGAAAAATAACCACGGATTAACTATCTTTTTAACCACACACTATATGGAAGAGGCTGCGAATGCAGACCACGTTGTTATTATCAATAAAGGAAAAATAGTTGCTGAGGGAACTCCAGCTGTTCTCAAGGAAAAATATAGTTATGATCGTTTAAAGGTTGTTCCAATCGACAAAGCTAAAATGGTTGAGTTTCTGGATACAGTCAATAGAGAATTTGAAAAAATCGCAGATCAATATATTATTATTGTCGATGATGCAAAAGATGCCATCGACTTGATTCAGGGAATGAAAGAAAATATTAAGCAATTTGAAGTTTTAAAAGGTACGATGGATGATGTCTTTATTCATGTTATTGGAGGTGAGAAAAATGTATAATCTAATCAACATGACTAAAAGAAACACCCTCATCTTCTTAAGAGATAAAACCGCAGTTTTCTTCTCATTTCTTAGCGTCCTCATTTTACTAGCACTCTATTTCTTGTTTATCGGTAGACAATATGTTGATGATTCAAACTTTGGAGATTTTGTGATTAGTGATAATTTAAAAACCTTTTTATCTACAAGTGTTATTATGGGTGGGGTGTTAGTGATTAATACAGTTTCACTCTCACTGGGTGTCATGGGTAATGTAATCACAGACTTAGAAAATAGAAGACTTGATGGCTTTTTAGTTACTCCTGTTAAACGATATAAGATTATTCTAAGCTATTACATCACTTCAATTATGGTAACTGCTACTCTAACTTTAATGATGTGGTTCCTAACAGTTATTTATGTTGGAGTATTCTCAGGCTATTGGTACTCATTTGAAACTATTATTAAAGCTTCAGGATTAATCGTACTGTTTACTTTTATTTCTGCAACTCTCATGATCTTTTTAACTACACTTTTAAAATCAGTCAATGCATTCGGAACTTATCAGGTGTTTTAGGAACTTTAATAGGTTTCGTTTCTGGTATATATATGCCTTTATTTGTTTTAGGTAAATCGATGGCTTATGTAGCGTCAGTTGTACCCTTCTCACACATGACTATTATATTGAAGCAAGTCATATTAGATGAACCCTATCAAGCACTTGTCTCTGAAACAGGATTTCCTGTTCAAGGAATTGTTGAGATTGGTAGATTTTATGGAACAAATGAGATTGGTGTTTTAGGTAGTGATGTCAATATTTGGTTAATCATGGCCGCTTCAGTTTTACTTGGTTTTGGATTGCTAGCGATAGCTTACAGAAACATGAATAAAAAAATGGGGAAATAATAGTAAAAGATATCAAATTTGCGTTCTAGAACTCTAAAAAATAGGGTTCTTTTTTTTCTTTACATGATTTTTACATAAGCCTTACTTGTTCTTGGTTTCAAGAAATTATAGTTTCAAATATAATCAATGTGTAAAAAAAAATAAGGAGAATAAAATGAAAAAATTAATCACAATGTTCATGCTTGCATTTGTATTGACATTAGCAGCATGTTCACCACAAGAAGATTTTAAAATGGATAGTAATATTACAGTTTATACAAGAGATACAACCTCTGGTACTAGAGATGGATTTATGAATGGTATTGGTTTTAGTGCAGCAGCAAAGAGTGATGATGTACTAGTCACAGGATTTGTAATTAGAGATAACACAGCACAGTTAAACGCGATGACTATTGATGAATATGGTATCGGCTACATTTCAACATCAAGTTTAAATGATACTGTTAAGGGTTTACACTTCAATGGTGTTGCACCCACAGAAGCAAATGTTGTTAACAACACTTACGACTTAAAGCGTCCTTTCATGTGGATGATTAGAGTTGATGGAGACTTCCCATCAGAAACGGTAGAAGATTTAGTGCATGCATTTGTTGCATTCCTTGGAACTACTGATGGAGCAGACATTATTAATAACGCTGGAGCGATTGCATTACCATCAACAACAACTTGGGATTCAATTAAAGCAAATCACCCAGTAACTCAACAAGACAATAGCACAGTTACTGTTAGATTTGGTGGATCAGATTCAATTCAAAAGGTTGCAGAAGCATTAACAGCTGCATTTACTGCAAAAGCAGGTAACTTCGTTGCTGAACATGATCACACAGGATCAGGTGATGGCTGGAAGAGAACAAATGGTGATACAAAAGACCAAACAGTTGGTAAGGATGTTGGATTCTCATCAAGACCATTTACGACTACAGAGCTTGCAAATGTAACAGCTAGCCAATATGGTCAACTTGCATGGGATGCAATTGTAGCAATCGTGCATTTAAACAATCCAATTGATAACGTTACTGCAGATACATTAAAGAAAATATATGATGGTACTTATCTAACTTGGGCTGACGTTCCTAACGAATAAAAAAAGATAAAGAAGATTGTAACTAGGGACTCTTCCTTGAGTCCCTTGTTTCAGTAGAAAGGAATACATTATATGCAACAAACAGTCAAGAGAAAATTCCAAAAAAATGCACTCATTGATATTACAGTTGAACAAATCCTAAAAGGATTAGCAATTCTTTCAGGATCATTTATCTTTATTATTGCAGGAGTTATTATCGCGAAGGGATTAACGCCTTTTATTACGGATAACGGTGGTTTAGGAAGTGTACCTGTATTACCATTTTTAATAGGTGACACATGGCTTACTGGACCAACCTTTGTGTCTAATCTCTATAGTATAGGTTTTATCATTGTTAGTACCATCTATGTTGTTTCTCTATCCTTACTTATATCATTTCCAATTGGTGTATTAACTGCCCTTTTCATTGCGAAAATTGCACCAAAAAGACTTGCTGAAACATTGAGAACAGTCATTGAGATACTAGCTTCAATACCTTCAATTATTTATGGTTTATTTGGAGCAGGCTTCATCTTAAAGATAGTTTATGATTTTAGTGCCATTCTTGGCTATCAATCTAAGGGTGGGAACTCGGTTTTATCTACAGTCATCATCCTAGCCTTAATGACAATCCCAACCATCACCACGATTTCTGAAGTATCGATTCGTTCTGTTGATAAAACTCTGATTCATGGATCACTAGCACTTGGTGCGAGTCCTACTCAAACCAATTTCAAAGTTGTCTTAGCTGCAGCGAAATCAGGAATATTTACTTCAGCTATTCTTGGTGTTGGTAGAGCATTAGGTGAAGCAACTGCAGTATCACTAGTTGCAGGTGGTAGAAGATCGGGTTTATCCTTTGATATCCTTGATACAACATCTACACTGACCACCACAATGCTTGAAGGTATGAAGGAATCAGCAGGACTAGACTATAACATAAGATTTTCTGTTGGTCTTGTTTTAATGGTTGTTATTGTCTTAACGAACCTTACGTTAAATGCTATCAAGAGAAAGGTAGGTAACGTGAATGTCAAGTAAACAAAAGTCAAAAGATTTATTCCTTCAAATCATTACCTACATGGCCTCATTCTTCAGTTTAGTAACACTTTCTTTAATTGTTTTTTATGTATTATCAAATGGTTTGAAACTCTTAAATGTCGATTTAATTACCAATAATTATCAAGCATTCAATTATATAGCAGACACAAAGGAAAATAACGTATTGTGTGATTGTGATGCAACCATCAGTTTTCCTGCAGGAACATATTATTCATCAAAATGGGGTATAGCATTAAATGATGGCATTGATTTACTTGGCAAAAATATAGTTGAAGTTTTCTATGTTCATCCAGATTCACCACTCAATGAGCTAATCAACAAGGGGACTGGTGATGAAATGCTTTATCTAGATACAGATTACAGTATCATTCGTATTGCATATGAAGCAAGCGCATCCTCATTATCTAGATATGGTGCAGAACGAATGATTATGGAACTCGATTTACAAGATGATTTTAGAGAATTAGAGTTCACAACAACAGGTGGAGGAATCAGGGGTTCAATTATTACAACACTTTATTTGATTGGGTTAACACTGATTCTCGCATTGCCTATTGGAGTTGGTGCTGCAATCTATTTAAATGAGTATGCTAAAAATAATAAATTTACAAGACTTGTCAGATCATTTATTGAAACATTAACCGGTGTACCGTCCATCATTTATGGCTTAATGGGATTAGCGATATTCGTTCCATTTATCGTCAATATTACAGATGCTACAGGCGGTAATATCATATCTGGTGCAATGACACTTGCAGTCATCTTACTTCCAGTAGTGATTCGTACGACAGAAGAAAGCTTAAAGGTAGTACCTGATGATTACAGATATGCATCACTTGCACTTGGTGCAAGTAAATCTCAAACAACATTCAATGTGATTTTGCCGAGTGCATTCCCTGGTATACTCACAGCAACGCTTCTTGCAATCGGAAGAATTATTGGGGAAAGCGCTGCATTAGTCTTTGCGATTGGGACCGCAATAAAAGATGATGTATCCTTAACAGGTCAATCTACATCTCTTGCAGTTCATATTTGGTCAATGATGGCAGATGAGCCTGCAAACATTGAATTATCGACAACTATTGCATTAATCATTTTATTAATTGTACTAATCTTAAATTTATCCATTAAATTTATTTCTAAAAATTACATGAAAAGGTTTGGTGTAACATCATGACAATAGAAAACAATATCGTTTTCAATATTGAAAACTTAAATCTTCATTACGGAGAAACTCAAGCATTAAAAAATATTAGTCTACAAATCTATGAAAAAGAGGTTACTGCACTTATCGGACCCAGTGGTTGTGGCAAATCAACTTTTTTAAGAGCATTAAATAGGATGAATGATTTGATAGAAAGTTGTAAAATAGAAGGAGATATCAATTATCATCTAGAAAATATCTATTCAAAAGGTATTGATGTCATTGGTTTAAGAAAAAGAGTAGGTATGGTTTTTCAAAAGCCCAATCCTTTCCCGATGAGTATTTATGATAACATCACCTATGGTCCAAAGTGTCAAGGTATTAAAGATAAAACTGAGTTAAAACAAATCGTTGAAGAATCCTTAAAGCAAGCTGCATTATGGGATGAAGTTAAAGATCGATTAAAGGAATCTGCATTATCCTTGTCTGGCGGGCAGCAACAAAGATTATGCATCGCTAGAACGATTGCTATGAAGCCTGAAGTCATTTTAATGGATGAACCAACTTCAGCATTAGATCCAGTTGCAACAGCTAAAATAGAAGATTTAATCATAGAACTCAAAAAGAATTACACAATCATTATCGTAACGCACAATATGCAACAAGCAGCAAGAATTTCTGATAAAACAGCATTTTTCCTTCTCGGAGAAATCGTTGAGTATGGAGATACTGCATACATATTTTCTACACCAGATCACAAGAAAACTGAAGAATATATCACCGGACGTTTCGGTTAATATGCTATAATGGAGGTATTATAGATGACATTAAGACAATCATTACTGAGTTCAATTGAAGAATTAAAAAAAGAAGTAGCTAAAATGGCGGATCTCGCACTCGCTAATCTAAGAGAAGGGTTAAGAGCTTTTAAGACGACTGATTTAACGCTAGCCAAGCAGGTTATGGCAAAAGATGATGAAGTCGATCGATTAGAAGAAGAGATCGCTAAGAAGGCATTAAAGATCATTTGGAAAGAACAACCAGTAGCAAGTGATCTAAGATTAGTCACTGGAGTTTTAAAACTAATTACAGACCTTGAGCGTATTGGTGATCACGCAAGTGATATTGCTGAAATGACTCTTCATCTAGAAGATAATAGAAACCAAAGAATGCTACCACTAACATCAAAAATGGCAGAGATAGTTGAACAAATGGTATTATCTAGTATCCAAGCCTTAGTTAAGGTAGATGAAAAACAAGCAAGTGAAGTTATTGCTCGTGATGATGAAGTTGATACACTTTTTCAGCAGATAATCTTAAAGATGACAAAAGAATTAAAGGAAGATAAACTTGATCCAAATGAAGCAATCTATGTTTTAATGGTTGCTAAATACTTTGAAAGAGTTGGAGACCATGCAGTCAATATTGCAGAGTGGATTATATTTATGGTCAGTGGAAAACATAAAAATACATTGTTATTTTAGGAGGGCTTATGCCAATAATCTATTATGTAGAAGATGATCAAGCAATTGGATATGTGATTGAAAAAACAATCAATCATTCTGGAATGATCGGTAAAGGATTTCAAAAAGGCGAGCTTTTTTTAGACGCATATAAGAAAGAAAAACCTGATTTAATTTTGCTTGATGTGATGCTACCAGATATCTCAGGATTAGAGCTTTTAAAATCAATTCGAAAAGTGGATAAAGAAACTCCAATCATGATGATTTCCGCTTTACAAAGTGAAATGGATAAAGTGATTGCACTTGATTTAGGTGCAGATGATTATATGACCAAACCTTTTGGTGTTTTAGAGTTAACATCTAGAATACAAGCTAAACTTAGAAAACGGATTGATGAAAAACTATATCAATTAAAGAATGTAGTCCTAGATGATAAAAAGCATTTATGTTATATGAATGATCATGAGATATATCTAACCAATAAAGAGTTTTCTATCTTAAAACTTTTGCTTAAAAACAAGGGTGTTGTAGTTACCAAAGAATCTATTTTTAAAGAGGTTTGGGAGACGGATTTTATAGGAGAAACAAGAACACTTGACATGCATATAAAGTCACTTCGAGAAAAAATAAATCAAAACGAAGCTGAAATAGAAATAAAAACAATTCGTGGAATAGGATATCAAGTCGAATGAAGTCTACATTAATTAGAAACAATATAATCCTTTTGTTAAGCGCTTTTATGTTGTTTTTTATTATTGTCTTTTTCTCGCTGAATTATTTTGAAAAGAATAATCAAGAAGATTTAATGAACTTTGTAATTGATGAAGTTGAACTAAAATATAACAATTTTATCGGCAGTCCAAGTGATTTTGTTGATGCATATCAGCATGATAATGATCGAAGAATAACTATTTTAGATGAGAATGCAATCGTAATCGTTGACTCACATGATGATACAGTAGGAACCGATAAAAGTGCAAGACCAGAGATCAAAAATCTAGGGACTGTCTATCAAAGAACATCAGATACCATTGATGTCAATCTCTTATATATTGCAAGAAAATTAGATGATAATAACTATTTACGAGTTGCAATTCCAGTAGAATCAAAACAAGCATCCTATAATTCTGTTATTCTCATTTTAGTTTTGACATCTGCAGGTTTTATAACGATCTTCTATTTAGGATTAACTCAACTTAGTAAAAATTTACTTGCCCCTTGGGATAAGGTCAAAGAAGGTTTAAAAAATGTTAACGAAGGAAACGTACAAATGATTTCTTTGAACAGTCCTTATCCAGAAATTAATGAAATAATCCATGAAATTAACGGGATTAATTTATCAACATTAAGACATTTAAAATCAATCGAGTCTTATCAAATCCAACTCAATGAAATACTAAATGAACTCAAACAAGGTGTCATGCTTTTCAATAAAGAAGAACAGTTAGTCTATTTCAATGATGATGCGAAACTAATCTTTAATCTAGATGAAGATGCCTATATGAAACCAAGCTATTATGCAATTCGTGATGCACAGATTAGAGATGCAGTCACTAAAGCTAATATAGAACATCACCCATCTACATTTGACTCAAAATTTGATGGAAAAACGATGGAGGTCAGAGTGTTCTTCGTGAATGCACAAGGATTTAATCATACAGAAGCTACAGTGCTTGCATTATTTAAAGACGTTACGCAAGAACGTGCTATAGAACAGATGAAACGTGATTTCTTCTCTCATGCATCCCATGAGTTAAAATCACCACTAACTGCAATTAGAGGGTATGCAGAATTGATTGAGCATGGTCTAATCAAACCAGAAGAAGTTAAAGATTCATCGCATCAAATTGTTAAGCAAACAGAAACGATGGCTGCTTTAGTCGAAGACATGCTCATGCTATCAAGATTAGAAAACCTAAAAGAAAAAGTCTATTCTAAACAAGACTTGAATCAAAAACTTAAAGAAGTAATCGATACACAGTCACCTTTCGCTATTTCGAAAAATATTAACTTAAGCGTTCAATCGAAATCAATTATTGTGATGTGTGATCCATTAGATGTTCAAAAGTTATTTAAAAATTTGATTGAAAACGCAATTAAATATAGTGATCCCAATAAAAAAGTAGAAATAACACTGGATCAAAAAGAAGATGAAGTTGTCTTTATCGTCAAAGATCAAGGTTACGGTATAGAACCAGAGCATCAGCAAAGAGTATTTGAACGATTCTTTAGAGTTGATAAGGGAAGACTAGATGGTGGTACTGGATTAGGATTAGCAATCGTTAAACATATAGCACTTAAATATGATGGTTCAGTCGAGTTGACATCAACATTAAGTAAAGGTACAAAGATAACGGTTAAACTTAAAATGAAATAAAAAAAAGGGCGTTCTAGGAACGTCCTTCGATTTTTAAATGGCAGGGGTAGCAGGATTCGAACCCGCACCGACGGTTTTGGAGACCGGTATGCTACCGTTGACACTATACCCCTAAGCGCATGTATAAGTATAGCATATTAAAAACATTAATTGCAATCTATAAAGTAAAAGAAAAGAAAAAAAGATGAAAATTACTTTCCATCTTCTTTATATTCAATATCTTTAAATATCGGTTGTGCATTGACTTCTTTTGGTTTTCCATCTTTAGATTGATAACGTCTTTCTTGTAGTTTTGCTCTAACAATCTTATGGAAGAATAATGCATAAGTGAGTACACCAACAATTAAAACATAAATGGACATCGTTCTCCAAATTAAATAATTGTATTCTCCTAAATTTCCACGTTCAGTAATTAAGTTCATCGTAGCTAATTCTTCAGCTGTTGGATGATCGCCAGCAAATTGCTGAGAGAGTTTAAAATCTTCAGGATCGAGACTTAGCGTATCGGTCTTATTGAATGCAGCTTCGCTTAGAATTTCATCAGATCCTAAAAATAGAAGTGAATCATTATAAATCAATTCGTTATTTTTTTCTGGGTCTAAATCACCATTTGAGTATGATATTGAAATTCTCTCGATATTCGCATAAACTTCTTGATCAACGACTTTTAAGTAATTGTCTGCATATAGCAAGAAAACGTTAGGTACATATGAATAAGGAAATGGTTTTTCTGGGTCAAAAAGTACATTTGCTGTACTAATGAAATCTTCACCACTCTTATAAGTGTTCTGATCTAGAGTAACTGTAATCTTTAACTTAGGATTTTCTACAAGTTCATTATCCTCATAGATTTTAACATTGCTGACATAGATCATCATTCCATCGTATAGTTCGTCATTTAATGTTACACCAATCGCATAGATTCCTAATGTCAATTGATGATCACCTTCATCTTGAATATATTGATAAACTGCAGAATTAGAGTAGTAATCTATCCCCATCAATGTATTAATACCTTTTAGGTATGTCTGCGCATCATCGAGATGTTCCTCCATATAATCTGAGTAATAAGCTTCTAACCTAGAATAGTTTGCACTTCCATAGACATAGATGGTTGCTATGGATATAATCATTAAGTAGAAGAATCTAATAAGCCACTTTAACATGAGTATTCCCACCTTTCTAGAATAGGATACAAGAAATCAAAAGAATTCACAACTAAATCTTTAAAATTACATAATTTCACTTTACAAAAACGAATATTATTGTATAATAGTAATTGCGCTATCACACGGCGGCCGTGGCGAAGCGGTAAACGCATCGGATTGTGGCTCCGACACTGGAGGGTTCAACTCCCTTCGGCCGCCCCACTTCTTAAGATAGGCCCATAGCCAAGGGGTAAGGCAAGGGACTTTGACTCCCTCATCGTTGGTTCAAATCCAGCTGGGCCTGCCATCTTAATACGTATAAGCTCTGTATAGGGCTATAGCCAAGCGGTAAGGCAGTAGGCTCTGACCCTGCGATCGTTGGTTCGAATCCAGCTAGCCCTGCCACTGATAAATGAGAACCATTCGGTTCTTTTTTTATTTTTTAAAGTAATTATATGCATTTCTTTCTACCATAAGGCAGGAGGAAATACCATGAAAAAATTAATGTCTTTTATTTTATTATGCTTTATTACAGTTTTATTTGGAATTATAAGCTCTTTTGCAGGTCAATATGACGAATTGCCAAAAGGAAAAAATTATTTAAGTCTTAGCAATGTACGAATTCTTGATAATCCAAGTGAATATTCAGAAACTATTGACCCAATCAAAGTTAAACCCAATGTAAACTACACACTTGTATTTGATTTTGACTTTCTTGGACAACACACTCAAGATTTAGATCGAGTTTTTGTTGAAATTGAAGAACTGCATGGCTATGATCGCTACACGAATTATTTAATAGTGGATTTTTTGAATGAAATAGCATATATCGAGTTTATGCCAGGATATGAATGGATTCATATTAAACTTATGCCGAATGGGGCACAAAATGCTTATAATGTAATGCTTTATGAAGGTATCTATGCAGATTTTGAAGGTTTTGTTCCATATGTTCACCCATCAGAGGTTATGAGTTATCAGGGATTGATTCCTATGGACTATGATAATTTATTAACTATGGATCAAATCAAAAGTAATATCACTGCAAGAAACTCGCTAGGTCAGGCAATGGCATATGATGTTATTCAAGATACCTACTCTCCTAGCTTAAAGCTTCCAGGTAGTTATCAAATGATGTTTGAAGTCACCCACAATTTAATCACGAAGAAGTATATCTTGGATATTCGTGTCTATGATATTACATCACCAATGATTTCAATACCTACACCTATTGAAATACCACTTGCAGAAAAAATTGACGTTAGTCAGATTAAATCAAGACTCAATGTTACTGATAATGTGGATTCTATAGCAACTTCAAGTCTTTCTATATTAGAAGATACATATACTGAAGCAACAACTATAGGAACATATCATATCTTAGTTGAAGCAAGTGACTCAGCTGGTAATAAAACGACACTAGAGGTTCCTGTCACATTAATTGATAGAAAAGGACCAGTGATTTATGGTTCACAGTTGATCTATCTTTATACAACAGACTCACCCTTAACCAATGCGCAAATTTTATCTAGATATTATGCAACTGATGATGTGGATGGTAATGTTAATGTGTCAATAACATACAATATATACAATCAAACAGTTTTACCTGGAGTTTATCAAATTTCTTTAACATCTTCAGATTCAGCCATGAATGTAACCAATAGAACAATCAATATCCATGTAATTGAAAATAAGGGTCCGATATTTGAAACCAATGATCAAGTGATAGAAAAATCAGTTTCTGATACGATGAGTGATGCAGATATTATCGCTTGGTTTAAAGCGCAACTTGAGTTATCTGGAATTGAAAGTGACAATGTGACAATTTTATTGAATGAATATGAATCCAATGAAAAATTAAGTGGAAGCTATTATGTTTATTTAAAATACGAATCAAATGGCTTAGAGCAAACATCAAGAGTAAGAATTGATGTCATCGAAGAAGAAAACACCAATCCATATTTGCTTTATATTTCAGTTTCATCAGGCGTTTTACTATTAGGTTTTGGAGTTGCTTACTACGTAAAAAAGAAAAGAATATAATATTTAGAAAAAGAATTGACACCTTTTGAAAAAAAAGGTATAATTCTTTTTGCGCGGGTGTGGCGAAATTGGCAGACGCACTAGACTTAGGATCTAGCGCCGCAAGGCGTGCAGGTTCAACTCCTGTCACCCGCACCACTTTGATTTATAAAGGCTTAATTGAATGGTAAATAGATATTTGATATATCCATCACCATGATTATGCCTTTTTTTGTTT
>Ga0180007_10004023_pt1 | contig 15868 bp, 14 predicted proteins | sample MM_PC_MetaG_FD_121122 | JGI IMG/M metagenome (GOLD analysis project Ga0180007, IMG submission 121122) | Groundwater microbial communities from the Aspo Hard Rock Laboratory (HRL) deep subsurface site, Sweden - MM_PC_MetaG | ecosystem: Environmental > Aquatic > Deep subsurface > Groundwater... | reverse complement strand
TCGTTGCCGGGTGTCGATCCGACGATCAGAGAAAGCCTTACGGCATCAGTCCCATATTTCTGGGAAACTTCCAAAGGATCAATCGTTGTTTCCGGCTTAGACTTACTCATTTTTTCTCCGGACTTTGTTCTCACTAATCCATGAAGATACACGTCCTTAAATGGCACTTCTTTTTTCACATAAGTTGTCATCATAATCATTCTGGCAACCCAGAAGAAAAGAATGTCATAGCCCGTTTCCATAACGGAGGTTGGATGAAATGTTTTTTGATCTTTTTCACTCATGGTAGAAAAAGTCCATAAGGCTGATGAAAACCATGTATCAAGAGTGTCGGGATCCTGTTGCCATCCCTTTTCTTTTGGCGCTTCAATTCCAACATAAGTATCAGTGGTATCCAACAAATAATTCCAGCCGGGTTTCCAAGCCTTTTTAGGACGCCAGTCCTCATCAATGGCCTGTTCCCAAGTCTTTCCATTAATCAAAATTTCTAAAGACAACTGAGTAAATTTGTGAGAAACAATTGCAACTTTTTTACCAGGATAGTTTTTAGCAATATCATTAAGCAGACTTTTGACCCGCTTTTCCACATCTTGATAGCTTTCTCCATTACCCGAATGCTTATGGTCAATATAGTGTTTCATTTCCTTAAAAAGCTTGCCTGGCTTTCCGTTTAAATCACCGTAGTTGCATTCTCTTAATCTTCTATCCTGAACGATTTTTATTTTTGGAAATGCAATTTCGGCTGTTTCTACAGCTCGACTAAGATCAGAGCAAATCACTACATCAAAATGCTTATCGCTAATTGTTTCACCAAGATCTTGCACCTGTTTTTTTCCTAATTCAGAAAGAGAAGGATTGGACTGCCCAGTGGCAATACTGTTCTCATTGTCCGGAGTTGTACCATGAGCAAAATAAGTGATCTCGACAGGCTTCTCTAGTTTTTTATACCAAACAGGAATTTGGTGCCCATACCAGATTTGTCGGGAAATGCACCAGTCCCGCAGATTATCCATCCATTGGAAATATGTTTTATTAAATCGGTCCGGGATAATTCTAATCGCTTTGCTTTTAACAACCTCACTAGACAGGTTCTTTAGGGATTTGTTCCGCCCGGGTATTTTTTTGTTTACATCGACAAACCATTGTTTGGAAAGAAGTGGTTCTACGGAAGTGCCACAGCGATAACAGATGGAAAGGTTGTGAACATAATCTTCATCTATTTTATCCACTAAGCCTTTCTTCTTCATTACTTCCACTATCTTTTCTCTGGCCTCTGAGGCAAGCATTCCTTCAAATTGCCCTGCAGATGCCGTAAGCTTGCCGTCCTTATCAATAATTTGTTCTATTTCCAAGTTGTATTTTTTTGCTAATTCAAAATCCAAATGCGAATGAGCAGGGGTGATAGTCATAGCACCGGTTCCCATATCCATTTCCGCTGCATGGTCAGCAATTACCTTAGCTTTGATTTTCCCTTCGATCCAATCAACATCAAATTCCTTGCCTACTATGTTCTTATATCGCTTATCCTTGGGGTGAACAATTATCACCTTATCAGCAAATTTTGTTTCCGGGCGAGCGGTGCCGATTACCACCGGACCGTATTTAAAATAATAAAATGGCGCTTTTGTCTCTTTGTATTCAACCTCGTCATCAGAAAGAGTGGACTGACAACGCGGGCACCAGTTGACCACCCTGTCTCCGCGATAAATCAATCCGTCTTCATACATTTTCTGGAACACTTCTTTTACTGTCTTGGAAAGATTTTCGTCTAGCGTAAATCTTTCTCTGGACCAGTCCAAAGAAGAGCCCATGCTTTTGAGCTGTTTGGTAATAGTGCTTTTAGATTCGGTGACAAACCTTTCTACTTCTTCTAAAAACTTCTTCCTACCCAAATCATGACGAGTTTTTCCTTTTTTCTTCAGTTCTTTTTCTACGGCATTTTGGGTAGCAATTGCAGCATGGTCCATTCCGGGGAGCCATAAAGTCTTAAATCCTTGCTTTCTCTTATATCTGATTAAAATATCCTGGATAGCCAGCATTACCGCATGACCGATGTGCAGTTTTCCGGTAACGTTTGGTGGCGGTAAAACAATCGAAAAGGGTTTCTTATGGCTTTTTGGAAGGTTGTCAGGATTAAAATAGCCTGAGTCCTCCCAGGCTTTATAAATACTGGCTTCAACTTGCCTTGGATTGTATGCTTTTGGTAGTTCCTTCATATAGTACATTTTAACCCAAAATGGCAGTCTCGTCATCCGTATTGACATAATCTTGCACCCATGCTAATTTGAGCTGTCTTGCCTTGCCTTAATTAGTTGCTTGGAGAGTCTAGTTTTCTCCAAGCTGAGACACTTACCTGTATCGAGAGGAGCCAGCAATGGCAAGAGTAATCCTGGAACCGGGGATATGGCTGATCATAGTCAACAACACCAGGGCATTCAATGCTTTGTCGTCCGCGATCATCGCAGAACTGGTGGCTGACTTTGAGGCCGTCTGTGCAGATCCCGCGACCCGCGTGGTCATCTTCCGCGGCGTGGAAGTGGAGGGGAAATACCTGGCTCCCTTAGCCGGTGCTGATCTGAAGGATCTGGTGGACATCAGCGATCCCGAGAACCCTCAGCCCGTCGAAAACGGCAATGCACATTTGCTGGAAGGCGCCTGCGCGATCCACAACATCCGGCGTTTTTGCCGGCGCGGAAGTACCTTCAATCCCAAGGATCCTGGCCATGTACTCGTGCTGGGCATGGTGGACGGTCCCTGCCTCGCCGGCGGGATGGAGTTCATGTTCGGTCTGTCCGATCTGGTACTTGCCACTCCCCGCTCGAAGTTCGGCATGCGGGAGATCCTGCTGGGCGGTATGGGCGGCTGGTGCGGCCCCGAGACCCTGCGCAAGATCCTGTGTTCGCCGATGTGGATCAAGGAGATGCTCCTCGCTGCCGGCGATCAGAAGTCGGGCGACATCGACGCCGCGACCGCTATGGCCCGCGGTCTGGTCAACCGCCTCTACCACGAGGACAATATCCTCGAGGCGACGAACGAACTGGCTCAGCATTTGGCCAGTCTGGATCCGTATGCCGTGACCTGCAACCTGGCGGCGGCAGAATTCGACTGGAGCAGGGACTGCACCAACGACACCATCAGCTGGATGACCAACCTGATGATGGGCGATGCCTGGGTCCGGAATGTTTCCGCCTTTTTGGCGGGACAGCGGTAGTCTACGCCGACGCACCTTGCAAGATGGTGGACGCATTACATGATGATGCCTCCACCTTTTTTTATTTCCCATAATTTTTTCAAAATAAAAAAACACTATGTAGCGTTTTTATCTATATTGATTCTATTTGATAAGGGTGCCAATGAAAAATCCGGATAAAGCGGCTAATAATGCAATTAATAAAGCAAGCCAGGAAAGCTGCGTTCTTCTAAAAGAGGCTCCGGTTCTGATATTTGCTTCTACATTTCTTAAAAATGAAAGTTTTTCATCTAAAGTCCATGTTCCAGCCATTTTATGTTTTTTCAGCCACTCGTCCAGTTTTTTTAGCTGTTTAAGGTTATTACTAAAATGTCGGTCCATAAAAGGATCATGTTCTTCCGCATCGATATTTTCCAGCATTTCATATTTTAATTTTCTCTTTTCCATGAATGTATTATATAATATTTTCTTTTAACTGGACAGCTCCCAATTAGGGTCCGCTTGTATTTTACTAATTTGTGTGAATTCTTTTTTTCTGGCATGGAAATATCCGGCTACAGCAATCATGGCGGCATTATCGGTGCAGTAATCTAGGTCAGGCAATAAGAGTTCTACCTTTGGGAGCTCTGTTTGTAATTCCTTCTTTAAATCAGCTCTTAGTTTTTTATTAGCGGCCACTCCGCCGGCGAGCAGGACAGTTTTTATCTTATGTTCTTTGGTAGCTCGCGTAGTTTTTTTGATAAGAACATCAACAGTTGCCTGTTCAAATGAAGCGGACATGTCAGCGATTTTCTTTTTACTGTTAAAATTGTGTTTTTTTGATTGAGATTCATACAAAACAGCGGTCTTTAGACCGGAAAAACTGAAGTCGTAAGTTTTATCTTTCAACATCGGTCTTGGCAGGTCAAAAGCTCTTGCATTACCCTTGTTTGCTAATTTAGAGATAATTGGTCCGCCCGGGTATCCCAGCTTCAATATTTTTGCGACTTTATCAAATGCTTCACCCGCTGCGTCATCTCTGGTTTTTCCGATTAGTTTATAGTGCCCATGTTTTTTCATTAGAATCAGCTCTGTATGTCCGCCCGAAACAATCAAGGCAAGCAAAGGAAAAGATACTTTTTTGTTTGAAGCGAAATTAGCATATAAATGGGCTTCGATATGATTTACAGAAACAACAGGCTTATTCCAGACATGAGCGAGTGTTTTGGCCGTTTCCACTCCCACTATTAAAGAAGTAATCAGCCCAGGTCCGGTGGTTACAGCAATTGCATCTATATCCTTTTGTGTAGCCTTTCCTTCTTTTAGAGCTTGTTCAACAACTGGCAATATATTTTTTATATGTTCCCGGGCGGCCACTTCTGGGACTACCCCGCCAGTTTTGGCATGAATTTTTATTTGAGAAGAAACTACATTTGATCGAACTTTAAAAACACCGCGTTTGTTTTCTACAATAGCGGCTGCAGTTTCATCACAAGAAGTTTCTATTCCTAAAATAATCATGGGTGTATTGTATCAAAAACCCAACATTGACGCCACGGATAAATATTGGTAAAGTTAAATACTTTTTGCTCTTCAACATCCTAGAAAGATCACCACTTGTCATAGATTGGGTACCTGTTTACCTCTGTCTGGAGGAGAAATGTGATGAAAAATGACCTGGGATCAAAGCTGGTGCTGTCGATTCGTGACGGCCTTCTAATTGTGGGCGCGTTCTGGTACCTTTGGATACTGTGGGAAAAAGCTGTCCCGCTAACACAGCCATTCGTTATCTTGCCAGGTATAGAATGGCAGTTATTTCCGGCAGTGCCACGTGCGTGGTTCGACTTCATCTCGGCGGCTATTCTGACGCCGCTGCTGGTTCTGGGAATCCTTTTTCTGTCCACTGGCGATAGCAAAGGCACCTATTTTGCCCATGTGGCATTCTTTACCATTGTAGCTGGTCTGGCGTATCAGTTTATTGGCTGGATTCCGGCTATGGTAGTATGTGTTCTGTTCTTCGCTTGGTTCGTGTGCTCTCCGAAAGGAAGTGCAGAGAGCGATCCTTTCATATTCCCTTTCACCGGATGCATTTTAGGATCGGGAATCGGAATCAGCGTTGTGGCCGGATTTCCATACGGCATCGTGGTGATGACTTTTATCGGAGTTGTTCTGTCACTTATTGTTCTGCGTGCCTACTGGTTGGGTTGTACACGACTATGATACCCAGCGTGATGGGTTCTCCATCGTGATTATGGTAGAAAGATGCGGCCACGTGTTTGCGCTATACACCCTGCCAAGTAACTATCTCACATTGATCATTCCTAAGCCTTTTCTCAAGCTAGAAAAGAGAAACGGCTTTTTTTATTGTACGAATACGAAATAAAAAAACTCATCAACCCGATATGGAGCGGTCGATGAGTACGAGAGGTACAAAGGCACTACTGCTAGATGTCCTTGGCAATGTCAGAACGAAACTGCATGCCGTCGAAATTAATCAGGCGAACACCTTGCAGAGCTCTTTCTCTGGCAGTCGGAAGATCCTGCGCTGTTCCGACAATGTTCAGGACTCTGCCGCCAGCAGTAACGGTTCTACCGGCATTGTCCAGGGCTGTTCCAGCATGGAGGACCTGAACGCCGTCAAGTGCTCCCGCCGCGTCTAGCCCGGAGATTGGCAATCCTTTTTCATAAGGACCGGGATAGCCTCCAGAAGCCAGAACAATACAGACTGCGCTCTGATCAACCCAGCTAATCTGAGCGTCACGCAAACTACTGCTAGCGCAACGGAACAACAGGTCGCTGAAACATTCCGCTGTAAGCAGGGGCAAAACAGCCTGGATTTCCGGATCTCCGAAACGGCAGTTGTATTCCAGAACCATGGGCCCGCGGTCAGTCAGCATGATCCCAGCGTAGAGTACGCCCTGATAGAAGCATCCAACCTTGCGTAATGCCGCAAGTGTGGGATAGATGATGGTCTCCATGATTTCCGCTTTCAGAGCGGAATCCACGTCCGGCACCGGAGCGAAACTGCCCATACCACCGGTGTTTTCTCCGCGGTCATCTTCCTGAGCTCGTTTGAAATCCCGAGCCAACGGCAATGGAATCACGTTTACGCCGTCAGTCAACACCATGAGGGAACACTCCCTCCCAGTCAGAAATTCCTCCACCAGGATCTGTTTGCCGGCATCGCCGAACTTCCTCTCTACCATGATCTGCCGAACGGCAGCTTCGGCATCCTTGAAATTCCGGCAGATCTTAACGCCTTTTCCCTGTGCTAGACCATCTGCCTTGATCACCAGAGGATACTCGGCTTCGCGGAGTCGGAGTATGTTCAAAGCCGAAGCAGGGTTAGAAAACACAATGCCAATCGGCGTGGGGATGCCGGCTTCCTGCAACAGCCGTTTACACCATACCTTGCTTGCTTCGATCTGCGTCGCGGCTGCTGAAGGTCCAAAAACTGAAATCTGTTTGGCTCGAAGCTGATTGACCAAGCCCGCAGCCAGCGGATCTTCCGGTCCAATTACAACCAGATCAGCTTTCGTTCTCTGAGCTAGAGCAACTTGGGCAGGTAGATCATTGGCAGGAACCGGATGCAGTTCAGCAAACCGCGCAATACCGGCATTGCCTGGCGCACAGTGTAGCTCAAGTTCGAGGGCGGACAGTTTTTGAACGAGTGCTGCTTCGCGACCACCACCCCCTACAATCAGTATCTTCTTCACCGATTTCTCCTAACCATTAGGGTAGCGCAGACAAGCAATCCTTTTTGCCTCCGCCAGGGCTTGTTCTTCCCCAGGAAGGACTAGCGAATGCTTGCGAGAAATTTCTTCAAGGCAACCATTGGCGAAATCCTCAAGCATCTCAATCTGTATTTCGTGCTCGATTGGCAAAACGCGTGCCTGAAGATCTTCGACAGTATCGCCCTCATGAATGGCAATAATTCGTTTTTTGACAATCGCTCCCTCATCGTATCGGTAAGCGACCCGTTGAATTATTGCTTCGGTCCAGAAAGCACGGTTAGTCATTTGGACAAACAGAAGTCTGGCGCAATGAACACGTCGTCCAAACATACCCCTGCCGCCGAAATCGGGGGTAGGCCCGGGATGTTGGTTAAAGATTTTACCTGAAAATGCATCAATGACGTTCTGTGGAGTCTTTAGCATCCAGCCGTTTTGGGTAATTACTCCTACCTTACGCTGTTGGCATGCTGCAAGAATTGATTCCCCAAACGTCTTAGCACTGCCATAATGCTTGCGGTGAATTATGACAATATCGTCATGAGGGATGCCCAGATCTCGGGCCTTTTCAATCCCGCCAGCATGGTTGCTACTGGCGATAATCAGAGTTGGCTCAATCTTGTATAGTCTTCCAGAATGACATTCTTTAAGCGCTGCCTCCATGGTGGTCCCACCACCAGAAATCATCGAACACCATTTGACTCGTTCCATTGCTTCACCTCCTTCTGTGTCCTCTTGGTGAAAAGAGCAAAAAGTTACGGGTATTGCAGTATAGCACTGTTAGCGATAATTACAACAAAAAAATGCCCCCTAACTTGGAAGCAGTTTTGGTACCTGCTTACCTCTGTCTGGAGGAGAAATGTGATGAAAAATGACCTGGGATCGGAATCAGCGTTGTGGTCGGATTTCCATACGGCATCGTGGTGATGACTTTTATCGGAGTTATTTTGTCACTTATTGTTCTGTGTGCCTATTGGTTGGGTTGTACACGACTGTGATGTCCAGAGCAATGGATTCTCCATGTAATCGAAATACCCGTCCTACTAGATAGCCATCTTATATTGATCATTCCCAAGCCTTTCCTTGAATTCTGACGAGGAATGGCTTTTTTATTTTTAATAGAACCCATGCTGCTGTATTGAAAAAATCTGGTTCTCCGTCCAGATTCAATTTTATGAAACTTCTTGACAAATAACACAATTCTTTTTACTATTGTTTAGAATTGCTAAACTGAAACGATCGATCATTCGATCATTGCGAATTTTTACAACATCCGTCAAATTCGTTTTGCGGATAGGAAGTAGGAGGTAGTCATGTTAAGTGGTCGATTCGCTATAGCTGGTTGGTACACCAATGTTGTACCAGGATGCACTGTACTTCCGATAGTTGAAGTATGTGTAGCAAAAGGCAGATTCCCATTCGGAGGATATATGGAGATATCTGCCGAAGGGAAAGTCACAGGCACAATTGTCGACAAATATGGTCAGGCAAAAATCGAGGGTGAAATCGGCAAGTATGGCCTGACTTTCAAAAAGAAATATGCTACTGGTGCACCGGTAAAACATGATCAGGCACCTTTAGAATATTGTCTTACATCTGCTGGCGGAACGCTTCTTTTTACTGGAGAGTTCCGTTTCTCAGGCGAAGAAAGAACAGAAGACGGACGAGTTGTTCTTCAACTGGTAGCCTGTACGCTCTAATATGGACAAACAAGATTCACGACTAGCAATAGGCATGACCTCGAGTTAGTCGTTTTTTTATACTAGCATCACTTGCCGCCGGTTTATTTTCCTAAATCTTTTTCTAGTTTTTCCTTTTCAATAAAAAAACGCACGTACGGTTTAAAAAGCAAACAAGTGAGTTACCCATTTGGGGTAGCGCAGACAGGTAATCCTTTTTACCTTAACCAGAGCTTATTTCCCCGAGGAAGCGCTAACGAATACTTGTGAGAAATCTCTCCAAGGTTGCTATTGGCAAAATCCCCAAGCATCTTAATCTTTATTTCGTGCTTGATTGGTCAAACAATCACAATTACTTACCTGTTCTGTAATGATTTGTTAAAGTATTGACTAATGATAATAACCAGAACCATCACAACGGACCAGAGCCCAGGATTGATAAACGGATAAATTGAATCATTGATATTTGTTGGCAACAGAACTTCAATAAATAAAGGAGGAATTGCTGACAATAAAAACGCGAAAAGCAAACTTATTAGAAAATATTTATTTCTATTATTCAGGTATATATAAAATAGCACAATAAAAGGTATAACTAACCAAAGAAGATAATGGTGAAAACTAAAAGCAGAAGCAATAACCAATATAGTTGCTAAAAATGAATATTCTAATATTATGGATTTTCTATCTATGATTTGTTTTCTAATCAAATATTTATAGCCAATAAATACAAAGAAAATTGTAATAAAAATCTTTGTGGCAATACTCAAAATAGTAGCTGATTGAGCTGTGGTCCATAAAATATCAAGAAACCCAGGAGAGCTATTGCCCGGCGACCACCCCAATAAATTACCAGAAAAAATTGAAGGTAGTACAGAGCTAAAATATTCTATGGAATTTGCTAATCCCGCTGATCCAGATAATAAACAAGTTAGTAAAATTCCAGCAAATATTGTTAATATTCCTGAGAAGAAAACCTTAAACTTTTTAATGAATAATGCGTAAATCAAAAAAATTATTGGAAATACTTTAATCAATGAGGCAATTCCAATTAAAATACCAGAGCCCGTGTTTTTTTGTTTTAATAATAAAACGAGTCCACCAGACAGTAAAAGCAAAACAATCGGATTTATCTGACCTAATAGCAAATTGAAAATAACCGGATAAAAGATTAAACAGCAACCTAATACTATTAGATAATACTTGATCTTATCCGGGATGAATGTATTTATTAAAATCCCAAAACCAAGAATTAATGCAATCGTATTGATTAATAGCCACATGGTTAATGCGACGCGTAAGGGCAATTGTCCCAGTGGTTGAGCTAGGGCAGATACAAAAGGGGGATATAGATAATGTATAGCTGTATTTGAATGTCCATTGTTAATAATTATTTCCTTTAGTAGATCATTATCATAGATGTTTCCTCCATCAAATAATATTTGAGATGAGTAATATATGGGTGCGAAATCAATAGACGAGTTAATTGCACCACTAAAATTGATAGACAAAAAAAATACACAACCAATTATTATTAGAGTAATGTATTTATAGTTCATTGACATTTGCGCTCAGTATAGAACTAAGTGGTACCGCCTAGGGGAATCGAACCCCTGTTTTCAGGATGAAAACCTGATGTCCTAACCACTAGACGAAGGCGGCATAATTGATGTTATTGAATTTCTAATTTGTGCTTTTAAAATCTCTTTTTGTTGGCTATGGTGTTTCAATTGCCATTCTCTTACAGTTGCATCCTTTTTATTTTTGCATGCCTCACAGCCTGTCCTGAGCGACCGATAGGGAGTCGAAGGAAAGGCGGCAAGTGTATACGTAACGTATCCTAGCGGAAAATAAATTTTTCGTCAATGGCTTACTAAGTGATATAATAATCTTATGATAAATTGTATTTTGGCGGGAATTCAATTTCTTTTGCTACTAGCAGCTGTTGGAATGATTTTGTATATGGGATATGTAATGCAGAGTTTTAAAAATCCTGTTCCTTATGTTCCGACGGATAAGAAAACTATCAAAAAAATGATAGCAGTGGCCAAAATCAAGCAGGGCGATAAGGTAATCGATTTGGGGAGCGGTATAGGAAAAATAGTATTTGCAGTAGCTAAACATCATACCGGAGAAGTAATAGGAATTGAAAAATCTCGTCTATTGTTCTCCATATCCCGTTTGTGGGCACTGCTAAAGAAAGGAAAGGGAAAAATCAAATTTGTCCGTGGTGATTTTACAAAATATCCCCTTGGAAACATAAATATCGTTATGTGTTTTTTAACGCCAGAAGGAATATTAAGTATTGAGGAAAAATTGACAAAAGAGCTCTTAAAAGGCGCGATGATATTGTCTTACATGTTTCCCATAGAAAACATAAGAGGTTTTAAAGAAACAAAAATACCCCTTAAGGAAAAAAAGAAGACTAATTATCTTTTTGTATATAATAAGCTATACTGAAGGTGCATAAATCATCTTCTAAATAAGAAGGGGGGTGATGAAATTGGAAGAAGAGAAGGAAATAGGTCAAATATCCCACTATTATGGGAAGGTTGGCGTGGGTATTATTGAGTTAACTGATACCCTAAAACAAGGGGATACAATTCATATTAAAGGCAATTCAACTGACTTTGAGCAAAACATTTCTTCAATGGAGGTTGAGCATGAAAGCGTAGAAAAGGCAGGTAAAGGTGATTCAGTTGGAATAAAGGTTGACCAGAAGGTGAAAAAAGGTGACCTTGTTTTTTTTGCGACAAAATAATTTTTTCAGTAAAAAAATGGGAGCAGTTGAACGATTCAATTGACTCCCGGCCGCCGCTTCCCGACAGGAGGCGTTGTTTGCGGCTGATATTCTGGAAAGGCATGTCCACATCGCGGACATCTAGGCTTGGGAACGTTGATGGACGTTTGACAACCTGGACACAGAATCCATTCTCCGATGTGCCCTGGTCTTTTACCAGGCATTGTTCCTGATATAGCGACCATGGTAACTCCTCGGTTTGGTGGGGTGCTGAGAACAGGTCGAGTTTTTTTGAAACCCAATGCTATCATAAATCAAAAATATTGTCAACAGTATCAGGAAATAAAAAAGGCGGTGAAGAAAGACCGGGAAATCTCTCTTCACCGCCGGTTGGCCGGTGTTACTTGGCCGCGCTCTTTGTTCCCCTTCCAGCGCGTCTCTCCTGAATGTTCTTGTCCAGGGACTTTGCTACTTCACTTCCGAAGAAGATAGCAGTAATCCCACCAAAGGACTCGATCAATTGCTCGGAGAGCACAACGTCGCTCGAATGGAAAATGTACCATCCGAACAGGAAGGCGGTCACCACCCAGAGAACGTAGACGAGCATCTCACCTCGTCGCACATTCCGGAGCTCCTTGCCCCAGCGATGTACCCTTTTTTTGGCTGCGTAGGTGCCAAGCACCATCAGCCAGGCATGAGTGAAATATCCGGGGAGTTCCTTCCCACCCCAGAGCGTAACACCCATCAGCATCACGATCTGGAACATGGTCCAGATGATGCTGATCCAGTACAGCGTCAGGACCGTTCTGTCCTCGTGATGGTTGCTATTAGTAGTCATCGTGATCACCACCTTTCATGGTGTCGTTGATGTTGCGCTCTCTTAGTAAGGTAAAAAGAGAACACGTGGGTCAGGTAGTAGTGCAATTTGCACAGTCATCCTGGTCCTGGGGGACCAAAGCTCTACAGCTCTGACACTGCCAAAACAGAGGAGTGTCCTCCGAGGGGAGGTCGCTTTCACAACCAGAATGGGGGCAGATGGTTTTTTCTGCCTGCACGGATCTCTTACAACCCGGGCATACTTTAAATAACTGCTTTGTTTTCATGGTTCACCCCCTTTCCAGGGTGCAATGTGCTAGATTTCAAGCTTCGTTCCGTGGCTAGAACACTACAAATTAGCGCAAAACAGACTATTTGTCAAGTCCGCAATAATATTTTATAATATAAAAGTATATATAAATATAAACAGGAGGTTTTAAATGCCAAAAATTAAATCAAAGTCTTCTGACAAAATAATGACAAACGATATTGCTGAAGAAGAATTTTGGGCTGATGCTGTAAAAGAACAGCAAGCAGGCTCTGTTTCTTCCGAAGTGGATAACGATGAATGGATGGAAGAAAACTATGACGGCCAACTGTCTGTTGATGTCTATCAAACTGAAAACAGTATCGTAATCAAATCAACCATTGCCGGAGTAAAATCCGAAGATATTGATATTTCAATTAATAATGACATGATTACGATTCGAGGTTTGCGTCAAAAACAAGAAGAGGTTGCAAAGGAGGATTATTTTTACCAAGAATGCTATTGGGGAGGATTTTCAAGATCAATAATTCTTCCGATTGAGGTCAAAGAAGATAAGATTGATGCGGTGCTAGAAAACGGAATTTTGACTGTTGTGCTACCAAGAGCAATTAAAGCAAAATCAACAAGTATCAAAGTTAAAGAAAAGAAATAATTAGCGGGAAATTATGAAGCATATTCTAACAGTTGCTTTGGTTAGTGCCTTCATTGTTTCTATTACCCTATTTACCGCCTCGAATGTTGTTGCACAGACAAACGAACATAGTGTAGTCAATACATATGCTGAAATAAAAGAAGGATATCAAAATACGCTCTCAGAGTATAGATCGACGAGAAGCGATTTTTTATCTGCTCGCAACAAATATCGGAAAAAATCAGCTGCAATCTCTTCTGAGCAACTTCTTGAACTGGCGAGGAAGTATGTTCAGAAAACCGTCATAACTATGTCTAAATATTTGGAGACATTAAAAATCCGAGTGGAGAATGCGGGTAGTATAGATGAAGAAAAGAGAAACACAATCATAGTAGAGATAGATTCTGATATAGCGTGGCTACAAGAAAGGTTAGAGCAAATTGAAAATACATCGGAAAGCAGTGCCCTAACTTCTATTACTAATTCTATCCGAGAACAATGGGCTTCTATCAAGATTAGAGCAAAAAAATACGTTGGCGTATTATTGGCAACTCGAACTTATCAGACTATAGATAAATTAGAGCAAGAAAAAAATAAAGTAGAGAAATATATTGTTCAACTGCAAGAAAACAATCAAGAGGTGGGGAGGCTGGAAGGTCTTCTAGAAGAATTTGATGAGAAATTGGAAATGACTAAGACTCAGACAACCAGTGCCGAAGGGGTGTTTAATAGAATTGATTCTTCTGAAAATATGCAGTTATTTTTCAAGCAAGGGAAAGACTTTTTAACCAGTGCCAATCGATATATTAGAGAAACTTGGCAAGTTTATCAGGCTTCTGTATCAGAATTAAAAAAGAGGCGTTTATATAACCAATAATCAGGAGATATAGAATCAACTTCTTCATGGTAGTATTATGAAAAATTTATCTAATGCAGTCATTGTAATAATAGGCATAGCCATAATTGTAGGAGTAATTTGGTTTTTTCAGCAAAAAACAATTGAAGCCACAAATAGTTCTGTAAATATGCCAGTAAATAATGCTAATATCCAGACAAATGTGAACAGTTCAGTAACAAATACAAATTCTGATGCTGATGCGGGTACGCCAATTAATACTGCTGAGTTAGAAATAATGGAGGTGGAGATTGATATTTCTGACCTAAGTGCAATAGAGGCAGATTTAGAAATACCGGAATTAGACTTTGATGCTGCTTTCTAGAATTTGCTTTAACTAATTATGATAGCAAAGATAACTCCCCCCATGACCCAAAATAAAAAGAAAAAAAAGACAGACAAAAAGAAAACTGTAAAACAGATAAAAAGAACTAATTTCCCGACGATATTTGTAGTATTGATATGCGTCGTCGTTTTTTTTGTAGTTGTGGTAGCAGTTTATTCAAATCTCTATCAACAAAAAATATTTCCAGGAATCACTATCGGAGGAAACAAGGTGGAAGGTCTTTCTTACATAGAAGTATTAGACCAGATAGAGCTGGCAATAATTGATATTAACGATGACGGATTGGTATTTACATATGAAGATGCAAAGTTGATTCTGGAACCTAGCATGACAAGCATAGAAAGCGGTGTGTCTTATGATGTTTTTACTTTTAATGCGAGCACAATGGTAGATCAGGCATATATTATAGGAAGAAAGGGTAGTTATCTGAACAAACTTAAAGAACAGTCTTCCGCATTCTTGTTTGGCAGAGATATCCCAGTTGAATACTTTCTGGATATAGAGATTGTTAAGCTCCTATTAGAAGAAAAGTTTTCACAATTTGAATCTCCACATTTAGATGCATCGTTAGTGGTAAACGAAGATTTGTCATTTTCTATTGCCAAAGAGCAACCAGGAGAAGTCTTTGAATATGATGTAATAACTGAAAATGTAAGAGAAAATATTGGATCTCTTCAAACAGGATCAATAAATTTAGAGCTAAAAAATGATCCAATACAAATAAACCAGACACAAGCCACTGAGTTTTTATCAGATGCTGAAAAAATAACGCAGTATGCTCCTTTTAATATTGATTATGACGACAAAACATGGGAAATTTCAAACGAGATTTTCCGCACATGGTTAGAATTACTGCCAAGCGAAAGCCAACCAAACATCGTCATTGGATTAAATGTACAGAAAGTGGAGTCATATCTAGATGAATTGCGAGAAGAAGTAGATGTGCCGGTGCAAGAGGGAAAATTTAAGATGGAAGAAGGTAGAGTAGTAGAATTTCAAGCTAGTAGGCCCGGCATAATAATTAATGCGGAAAAAACTATCCGAAAAATCACTGAAGATATCATAAAAAACAAAGGTACTAGGACCGGATTGGTTGTTGAAACAGAAGAACCTGAAATAACTACAAGAAACGTAAATGACCTTGGGATTAATGAGCTTATTGGCGTGGGGAGATCGGATTTTTCAGGTAGTCCAACAAACCGGCGAGCAAACATAAGGCTGGGTGCAGAAAAGTTAAATGGTGTACTAATCGAGCCTGACGAAGAGTTTTCACTTCTCGCTGCTTTAGGAAGTTTTGAAGCGTCAGAAGGATGGTTACCAGAACTAGTGATTAAGGGGAATCAGACTGTGCCGGAATTGGGTGGTGGCGCATGCCAATTTGGAACAACTATGTTTAGAGCTGCACTTAATACAGGATTTCCAATTACTAACCGTCAAAATCATTCATATACTGTTTCATATTATTTTCCCATAGGAACAGATGCGACCATATATGATCCGGCGCCAGATTTTAGTTTTATTAACGATACGGGACATCATGTTTTGATTCAAACTAAAATTGAGGGAAACATTATGTCTTTTGAGATGTATGGG
>Ga0180007_10004022_pt1 | contig 15870 bp, 13 predicted proteins | sample MM_PC_MetaG_FD_121122 | JGI IMG/M metagenome (GOLD analysis project Ga0180007, IMG submission 121122) | Groundwater microbial communities from the Aspo Hard Rock Laboratory (HRL) deep subsurface site, Sweden - MM_PC_MetaG | ecosystem: Environmental > Aquatic > Deep subsurface > Groundwater... | reverse complement strand
CCTGAGCGCCGGCGCCCTGGCCATCACGGCCATCGGACTGGTCGAGGCCGTGTCGATCTCCCGGTCCATCGCCCAGCGGAGCGGGCAGCGGCTGAACACCAACCAGGAGTTCGTAGGCCAGGGGCTGTCGAACATCGTCTGCGGTTTCTTTTCGGGGTACGCCGGTTCAGGATCGCTCACGCGCTCGACGTTGAACTACGAGTCGGGCGCACGCAGTCCGCTGGCCTCCATCTTCTCTGGGCTCTGGGTGCTCCTGGCGGTGCTGGCGTTGGCCCCGTTGACGGTGTACCTGCCGCGGGCCGCCCTGGCGGGCGTGCTTCTGGCTACGGCGTTCGGTATGGTGGATCGGACCGAAATCCGACGGATCTTCCGCAGCTCCCGCGGCGACTCGACGATCCTGATCGCCACATTGATCTCCACGCTCGTGCTGCCCTTGGAATTCGCCGTCCTCGCCGGAGTGATGGTGTCGTTCGGGCGCTATCTGCTGCACACGTCGATGCCCACGGTGAGCGAACTCTCCCCGGACGACACATTCAGCCATCTCGTGCCGTTGCGGGGCCGTCGTCCCTCGTGCCCCCAGTTGGGCATCGTCGAGATCGACGGCTCGCTCTACTTCGGCGCCGTGAACCATGTGGAGCAGGAGATGATCCGCATCCGAAATCGGCGGCCGGGGCAGATCTTCCTGTTGCTAAGGATGAAGCGGGTCAACCACTGCGACGTGAGCGGAATCCACATGCTCGAAGCCCTCATCCGTCGCTACCGTGAGCGTGGAGGCGACGTCTTCCTGACCGGCGTGCGGCCGGCGGTGCTGCATCTGATGAGCGCCAGCGGTTTCCTGCGGTTCCTCGGCCACACCAACGTGCTGCGCAAGGAGGATCCCCTCGGGCATCTGTTCACCAATGTGCTGCATCCTGGCATCTGCATCTACGAATGTGACCGACGCGTCTTCGCCGAATGCCAGGCTCTGCCCAAGCACAACGAAAGCGACGACGCCCGTCTCATCGAAGCCATCTCTCACGACAAGGTGGAGCGGATCCGACCCAGCGCCCTGCTCAAGCAGATGCAGGAGCGACCCGACCGCCTGATCCTGATCGACGTCGGGGAACGCCGCGAGTATGCGCGTCTGCACATTGCCGGGTCGGTCAACATTTCCCTGCCCCAACTCACCGTCCGCACCGACGAGATCCCCCACGATCGGACGTTGATGCTCATCAGCCGCATCGGCCGACGCTCGACGCTCGCCGCCCACATCCTGCACGACCTGGGATTCACCGACATCAAGGTACTCGACGGCGGGATGTTGGCCTGGGAAGCGGCTGGTTACCCGATGGCGGTGGAGTGAGCCGGGATCGGCTCTCCGTCAAGGAACTGTCCTACCAAGCGCACGACCTCCGGATCCCTCAGCACGCGACTGTGCCCGAGGCCATCGGTCTCCAGCATGAGGCCGGAATCGCCCGCCATCACTCGTCCCTGCGCCACGTCCACGTCGCGATCCTGACGGTCGTGCACCACGAGCAGGCGCTCACCGAACGCGGCGGCCATTCGAGCCGGGTCGTGTTCGGCGAACGGAGCTCCGAATGTGGCGTCGATGTGCAAACGCATGCTCGCCTCGGCCCGGGAAGGCACGGCGAAACGACGGCAGTACGATCCCACGATCCAACTCATGTCCGTGGGCGCTCCGACAGTGACGAAGCTTTCAAGGGGAGGTACGTCCTCGCGTTCCAACGTGAGCAGCATCGCGGGGGCGCCGAAGGAATGGGTAATTGCGGCGGTGACGGGTCCACGGTCGATCAGGACGGCGGCCAGGGCCCGGCTGGCGTCGATCATGGTCGTGCGCCGACCGGAAGAAGCGCCATGGGCAGGCAAGTCGACCAGGATGACCTTTCGGCCGCGAGCAACCAACTCGGGGGCGAACGCCCTCATGCTCGCGCCATGAGCCGACCAGCCGTGCACCAGCATGACACCCGGTCCCTCGCCCACCTCGTACGCCGTGACGGTGCCTCCGCTCCAGGCCACGTCGTGACGATCGGCCGCAGCCAGAAAGGTCTCGGCTCCGGAGGACAGCGGCGCGGCAAAAGGCGTGCAGAAAAGATCCAGGGCCAGCTTGCCGCCGAGTTTCGGCGACAGCGCTCCTGTGGTTCTCAGAATCGTCCGGAACAGGGATTCGATGAGGTCGGCCCTGCTCACGAACGGATCTCGGCTTCGACCAGCGGCGTGTCGATGCCGCCGTTGCGCAGCTTGAGGCGCGTGCGCGACTTGAGGTGCAGCTCACCGATCAGATCGTCGTGGCCGCAGAGGATGTAAGCGGTGCTGCCGGGGCACTCGCTCTTGAGCCAGTCGCCGAAGTCGTTGTACAGCTGTATCACGGCCTGTTTGTCGGACAACCGCACTCCGTAGGGCGGATTGACAAGCACGATGCCGTCGCGAATCCCCGGCAGCTTGCGCACGTCGCTGCGGCTGAGTTCGATACGGGATCCTCCCGGCACCTGTCTGAGGTTGGCCCGGGCGGCACGCAGGGCGTCGCTCTCGTTGTCGGCGCCCCGCACGAGAGTCGTGTCGATCTCGACCCGACCGGCGTCGCCCTCGTCCTTGACCTTCTGCCAGAGGTCGGCGTCGAAATCGGGCAGGCACGACGGCGGCGCGAAGCGGCGACACCGTTTCCAACCCGACGGCACCTTGCCCGCAGACAGCAGGGCCTCGGCCAGCAAGGTGCCCGATCCGCACATGGGATCAAGCAGCGGCACGTCGCCGGCCCAGCCCGAAGTCTGGACGATGGCCGCCGCCAAGGTTTCCTGGATGGGTGCCATGACGCTCTCGAGCCGATAACCGCGTCGGTGCAGGGATCCGCCCGAGGCGTCGATGCTGATCACAGCCCGGTTGTTCAGGATCACAAGGTTGAAGCGGATGTCCGGGTTTTCGCGATCGACCGATGGCCGTTCACCCGTCTTCTCGCGGAAGCGGTCGACCAAGGCGTCCTTGAGCTTCTGCGCCGCGTAGCGGGAGTGGCTGACGTTGCTGTCGGCTACGTGGGCGTCGATCACGAAGGTCGTCTCGAGGCCCATGATCTCTTCCCAGGGCACGTTCATGGCCGTGGTGTAGAGATAGCGATCCGAGTGGCAGTCGAAGGTGATCAAAGGCGCCAACAGGTGGCTGCACAGGCGCACATGGTAGATCGCCCGGTAGAGGGCTTCGGCCCCCATGACCGCGTGCACACCGAGACGCACGGCACGGACACGGTCGGCGCCGAGTTCGGACAACTCGTCGGCGAGCAGGCGTTCGAGCCCAGACGGGCACTTGGCGAAGATGTGGCGATGCTGTTGGTATTCGAACATGAGGAAAGTATGGATCTTCGACGTCGGGAATGCCAGGAAACGCCACGGCCGACCCCGAAGGATCGGCCGTGCATCGCAGGGAACCGAGGAGTGCTTTTTCTAGCGGAACAAGGTCTTCACCTGTCCCCAAGTGTTCGAATCAGTGCCGATCGCGGTGGTGCAGCACACGATGTCGCCCCAGATGATCACCTTGCCGCCGGAAGTCTTGTCGACGCCGAACATGTCCTCCCAGCCGGCCCCGTTGTTCCAGAATACGACGCCAGGCTCAGGAATATCGTCGATCACCAACTGGCCTTCGACCGGGCCGAAGAACATCAGCGTGAGAAAATAGGCCTGATCGATGGGCATGCAGCCGCAGGTCTGGTCCATCGCTACCGTGACGACGTGCAGGCCGGGAGTCGTAATCGTCACGGTCTGAACCGGAGAAACACAGAGATCCTCGCCGGGTACGAATTCCTGGCCGCTCGGGTCGGGAACGGCGGCGGTCAAGCCTCCGGCGATCTGGAACGTCACCGGAACCTGGGACGGACTGAAATCGAGGTACATGTGCACGGCTTCGAGCTTGAAGCCATCAGTCTGACATGCCGTTTCCATGTCGGGATCGATGAGGTAGGCGAACATCTGGTCGCCGTGGAACAGTCCCGGCACCGAACTCGCCGGATTGCTCAGGTTGCCGACCTGGTCGGTCACGCCTTGGGCTGCGACCGAGCCGACGATCAGTAAGAGCGAAAGCAATGACAGGATCCACGGAGCAGTGCGTGAGGAAAACATGGGCCATCTCCAGGATGTCGGGACGGGGATGTGAGCAGACCTGTTGATCCTAACAAAGATCCACGGATCCATCAACCGGGCTGGATGTCACTCAAGTGAAATGCTGAGCGATTTCGATCAATCGGAGGCTGTGAGAGCCTCAAGCAGGGCCTCGGCCTTCTCACCAAACACGGGACTCGACTGGAGTCCTTCGAGCCCTGTGCGAGCGCCTTCGACGTCGCCGAGAACCAGCCGCGCTTGCACGAGTTGCCAGGCCGCCCGTTCGCGGATCGGCACCAGGGGCGACTCCAGGATTTGCTCGAACACGGTAACTGCGGCGTCGATCCGTCCCTCAAGCAGCAGGCTGCTACCGAGATAGAGGCGCGCCTGGTCGGTACGGGCCCAGTCGGCAGCAGCCAGGGCCAGAGCGTTCTCGAGTTCGACAGCCGCGTCGGCCCATCTGTTTTCGAGATAGGCATCGAGGGCGCCGCGGTAGAATTCATCGGCCGCCGGCGCGCCGGCACGGACCTCGTATCGGCTGACGGCCAGAGGCTCCAAAACCGCCAAATCTTTCCAGGATTCGTTCTGCGGGGCGAATACCACGAACACTAGGGCCACGGCCGAAATCGCCAACGGCACAGCGAACCGGGGCTGAACCAGAGCGGCGAACCAGCCGATGATCCTGCGGCTGAAACCTGATCGCAGTTCGGTCCGTGCCACCCTCGCTGCAGCGGCGAAACGTGCAGGATCGTCATGGAGAGCTTGGATGATCGGCGCGGCGTCGAACAGTTCCTCGAGCAACTCGGGATCGTCGCGAGTGGCGGCTTCGAAGCGGACGCGGTCGGCATCGTCGAGCAAGCCCAGTTCGTAGGCCGCCAACAGATCCTCCGCCCCGGGACTGCGGTTGTTCTTGCTATCAGACATGGCCCAGCTCCATCCGGTCAAGCAGGCTGCGCAGCTGCGCTCGGCAACGGTGCAGCGCCACGTAGAAGGTGTTGCGCGTCAGGTCCGGTAAATCCCTGCGAACGAGTTCGAAGGCCCGCTGGCTGATCTCACGCTGGCCGTCCTCATGCACCATGCTCTCGAGGATGTGGCCGAAGATGGTGCCGCAGCGGGGCGATCGGAGGGACAATTCGGAGATCGCAAACTCCAGGCGGTCGGCCGCTTCGTCCGCATCGATGGTCCCGAACGGATCTGCGGTCAGCGATGCCGATGGTACCGTCTGCCAGTCATCGACCAGGATCGTGCGCTCCTGATCGCGGCGACGGGCCTGGTAGTGGTTGCCGATCACATTCCTTAACACTGTCAGACTCCAGACGAGGATGCCGCTCTCGCAGCTGCGATCCCGGTATTTCCTCAGAACGATCCCAAGGGCATCGTGGACCACATCCTCGACGTGATCCGGCTGAACCCTTTTTTTGGCCAGAGGCAGGAATCTTACACGCAGTTCCTCGAAAAGTGAGGCCTCGGCGCGTTCATCGTCCGCAATGGCGCGTTCGGCGAGCAGGTCGAGCGATTCGAGGGTGCGGGCTTCGTTCACGCTCAACTCCTGGTACAGTTGCCGCGAAGGGGTGGTCCGTGCATACTGGGTAACACGGAACCGTGAGGAATCCGATGACTCTGTCCGGAGGGGGACCATGAGCAGGAATCGACCGGGATTGTGTCCTTTTCGGGGGTGGGTTGGCAAGGTCGGAGTCCTGATCTGCCTGGCAAGCACGGCTTCGGCGGTCGAGTTGGATCGCGGGGAAGAGCACTGGCGCCAGCTGGAATGCGGGACGACGCCGACATTCACGGTCCTTGCCGGGCATGCGCGCTCACTCTGGGCCTCGGACTCCGCCGACGACCTGAGCCGGGCGCGGCACCTCGAGAAATCAGATCCCACAGGGGCCGCCGCCCTCTACACCGACCTGCTCGCCCTTGCCGAAACCGGCGGCGACAGCCTCGCCGTCCTGATCTGCGTCGAGCGTCTGGCGCATCTCGAGATCGCCGCCCAGGACGTTGACGCAGCCACTGCGCACCTGGAACGCAGCCTGCTCCTGGCCGACGAACTGAACCAGCCCATGGCCGCGACCCTGGGGCATCTCGACCTCGGGCGCGTACTGATCCGGACCCGGGACATGGACGGCGCTGCCGAGCATTTGGAACTGGCCCTCGATGCCACCGAAGATCTTGGACTGGATCGCTGGCGTGGCGACGCTGCCCTCGCCCTGTCCATCGTGCATCGACTGCGCATGGACCTCGATGCCGCCCTGGCCCTGCGACGGGACGCCTACGAGGCCTTTACCCGGGCAGGGTGGCTGCCGGGCCGCGCCAGGGCGCGTCATTATATCGGAACCACCTACGCCATGCGCGGCGAGCTGACCCGCGCGATGATCGAACTTCAGGCCGCCGAGCAGCTGGCCCGCGAAGCGGGTGGCGGTGACATTCTGAGCGGCTGCCTGGGCGACCAGGCGGGCATCCACTTCCTGACCGGAGACTTCGACCGCGCTCTGGCCCAGTACGCCGAAGCGTCCGAGTTGACCGACGATCTTCGGCGGCGGGGATGGTACCTGACGAACATGGCGTCGATCCTCGCCCACCAGCAGCGCTACGAAGAAGCGCTCCCCCGCCTCGAACAGGCCCTGGAGATCATCCAGGCGTCGGGCGATCGACGCACCGAATCGACAATCCTGCTGCAGATCGGCGAGAGCCGTTGCGCCCTCGGCGACCTCGACGGCGGGCTGCGTGATCTCGAGGAGGCCGCCGTTCTCGCCCAGGAATTCGAGCTTCCCCTGGACGAGGCCAAGGCCCTCGAAGTCCGCGGCCACGCCCTTCTCGACGTCGATCGCCTGGACGAGGCCCTGGTCCTGCTCGAGGACGTGCTCACCAGGGCCGAGGCCCTCGGCTACTTCGACCTCCTCGAATCGGTCCACTTCGGTCTGGCCGAGATTGCCCGGCGTCAGAACCGGCTCGAGGACGCGTCCGAGCACTTGGAGCGGGCCATGGATGTCGTGCTGCGCGTGCGGCGCCTCAGCGGCGGCTCGACCGATGTGCAGAGCGGTTACTTCAGTCAGACCGGGCGTTCGTTCAGTGCCATGGTCGCCGTGCTCTACGACCGCGACATCCAAGAGCCCGACGCCGGTCACGGCCGCCGCGCCTGGGAGGTCGCCCAGTTGAGCCGCGCCCGTTCCCTGCTCGACCTTCTCGCCGAGGCCGAAGTCGATCTGCGCGTGCGGGCCGACGTCTCGTTCCGTGAACGGGAGTCGGCAATCCTCGAAGGCGTTGCCTTCCTCGAAGAACAGCGCACCGCCAGGCCCGACAGCGCAGCCGTGTACGACACCGACATCCGACGCCTTGAAGACCGGCTCGAGATTCTGGCCGCCGAACTTCGTGAGGCCGATCCACGCTACGCCGACCTGCGCTATCCCCGCCCCATTGGGCTGGATGAAGCCAGGACATCGGTGCTCCAGCCCGGCGAAGCGTTCCTCGAGTATCAGCTCGGCGAGACGTCTTCCCATCTGTGGCTGGTATCGCGGGACCGGTTCGTCTTTCGCCGGTTGCCGCCGCGATCGGACATCGAACTGCTCGTGCACGACCTTCTGCCGCTGCTGCGCGATCCCAGCCTGACAGGCGATGCCGCGGCCTGGTATGTGGGTCCCGCCCGCGCGGCTGCGGCGGTGCTGATCGATCCGATCCGCGATGCGCTCGACGGCATCGAGAGATTGATCATCGTGCCGGACGGGGCTTTGCACTACCTGCCCTTCGACGCCCTGCCTGTGCACGACACCGACGCGTCTGTCTTCGCCGACGTCCCGTGGCTGGCGGCCGAGATCGAGACCTCCATCTCGCCGTCGATCAGCACCCTGGCCCGTCTGAGGTCGATTCCCACAGCACCAGCGGAAGCCCTGCCCCTGCTACTGCTCGCCGATCCCGTCCTGCCCGACCCGGACCAGGCCAGTATCTTCGTCCGAGCCGCCGGCGCTGCCGGTTTGCACGCCGTACCCTGGGCCGCTGAGGAACGGGATCGTCTCGTGGCCATCTACGGACGCTCCGCCCGCTGGTGGTCCGGCGATCAGGCCACCGCCGACAAGCTCGTCACCGTCGGCCCCTGCCGTTCGATCCACCTGGTCACCCACGGCCTCTTCAACGAGAAGCGTCCCCAGTATTCGGGGCTCGTACTCTCGCCTGGTTCCGACGACGACGGGTTTCTCGACGTGGCGGAGATCTTCGCCCTCGAACTGGACTGCGACCAGGTCGTGCTCTCGGCCTGTTCGACCGCACTCGGGCCCCAGGTCGGCGGCGAGGGTTTGGTCGGCTTGACTCACGCCTTCCTCTACGCGGGAGCTCGCAGCGTCGTGGCAGCCCTGTGGGATGTGGGCGGCGCCGGCGCAGCTCGATTCATGGGTGACTACTATCAGGCGCTACACGACGACCCGGCGGCTTCGAGAATCACATCCCTCGGCGCCGTGAAGAGATCCCTGGCCAGAAGCCACGATCGCACTGCCGGTGGCGTACCCTTGGCCCATCCCGGAGTATGGGCGGCCTTCGTGGCCACAGGCGACGCCCGCTGATTCTTACCGATTCGGATGTAAGACCTCCTGCCTGCCGCAAACGACTGGACTGTCGCCGGGAAACCGGTGGCCCCGTTTTCGTTCGCCGTGCCCGTCATGTTTCATTGGAGGAGGAGATTCCATGACTACCCACTCGACCAGTTTCAGGCCCAGGTTCATCCTGCCGTGGTTCGCCCTGCTGATGCTCGTCACAGCCGGATCAGCCCTGGCCAACACCGTTACCTTCGATCTCGAACCCTTCGGCGCCGTCTACGGCGTACCTGCCGGCCATATTCCCGGCGACTGGATCCTGGCCGAGGAATTCGCCGACCTCTACGTCGACGAATTCTTCGTGCTCGGCCTCCCGTACTTCAACCTCGCCCGCATCGAGGCTCCGTTCCTCGGGTTCGGCGCCGGGCGCATCCTCGGCGTGAGCAACGTCTCGATCCCGTGCGACTTCGGCGCATCCGGCGATGTGACGTTCGAGTACCTCGATCTCGGGGGAACGGTGAATATTCAGGTCAACGGCTTCGGTGCCGTGATCGAAGCGCCGGACTTTCCCTCGCTAGGCACCTTTTCTCCCGCTCCTGGAGTCGTCATGAGTTCGACCTCGACGCCGGTCGGCGGCGGCATCACCGGCACCGTCACCCTGACCGGCCCGGTGCAGAAAGTGCGGATCGGCGGTCAGGAACTCTGGATCGACGATCTCTTCTGCGACAACGGCCTCGGCGCCGCCGCCGGGCCATGCATCCACGCCGTCGACTACGAATCGCTGCCAATGGGCGCCCGGTACGGTTCATTCACCGGCTACGCCCCTGGTGACTGGGCCTTCAACGAGGGCGGTATCGACGTGTCGGTGGTCGACTTCGAGACTAGCGGCGTCGTCCTGTTCAACGAGATGGAAGTCGTGCCGGGCTTCGGCCCGCTCGGACCGGTGCAGGTGATGAGCATCAACAACATCGGCCAGTTCTTCGATCTTGGGCCCCTGGGCATCACGACCTCCGAAGTCACGTTCGAGTACATCGACTTCGGCGGCACCGAGAATCTGGCGATCAACGGCTCCGTCCTGCAGATCGGCGATCTCCACTCGTTCAGCGGCCTGACCCTTGGTGGTGTCCTGGTCGACGTCTTTGCTTCGCCTTACGGCGGCGGCATCTTCGGCGATGTCACCTTGACCGGCAACGTGCAGACGCTGCAGGTAGGCGGCCAGGAGCTCTGGATGGACGACCTGTGCGTCAAAGGCGGCTCGATCGTCAACCCCTGTGACCGCCTCGTGGACCACGAGAGCCTGGTCGTGGGCGATGCCTGGGGTGCGCCGTTCGGTCACTCTCCAGGAGACTTCATGTTCGCTGAAGACGGCATTCCCGTGTTCATCGACGAATACCAGGCCACCAGCGGCGGCTGGTTCTTCAATTACTGCGAAGTGACGAATGCTTTGATGGGATTCGGTACCAGCCGGGTCATGAACATCAACAACGTCGTCAACAAGTATGACATCGCGGCATCAGGCATCGTGTCGACGAAGGTCACCTTCGAGTACCTCGATCTCGGCGGCACCGAGAACCTCGAAGTGAATGGCGCGTTCCGCTACGTGGGCGAAATGGCCGCTGCTCCCGCCGCCATCGCCCCCGGAGTGACCTGTTCGATCATTACCTGGGCCGTACCCGGAGGCCAGCGCGGTGAAGTCACCCTGATCGGCCAGGTCGACAAGCTCATCGCGGGCGGCCAGGAATTCTGGATCGACGACATTTGCGTCCTCGGCGGCGGCACAGGTGGACCCGTCATGTGGTGCGATCACCTGAGCGACATCGAGAGCCCGGCCGTCGGCAGCACCTGGGGTAGTGCATCAGGCAATGTTCCCGGCGACCTTATGTTCACAGAGGACCTGATGGACGCCAGGATTTTCAACTACACCGATCCGTCCGGCATGACGACCTTCGGCGACGCCCGCGTCGACGCCGCCTTCACGCCCTTCGGCACGGGCCAGATCCTGACGATCAACAACGTGGGCATCGGATACGATCTCTCGGCCCTCGGCCCCGTCGAAAAGGTGCGCTTCGAATACTTCGACGGCGCCGGCCTGGAAAACCTGATCGTCAACGGCGCCCCGATCTACATCGGCGAGATCGACGCCGCCCCGACGATGATCGCCCCAGGCATCGTCTGCACCGTCTACGAGACCGCCGGGCCGGGATTCGACTACGGCACCGTGGTCCTCGAAGGCAACGTGCAGACGTTCCTGATCGGCGGCCAGCAGTTCGCCATCGACGACGTTTGCGTGCGCCTGGCGCGCTCGACCACCGATGTGAGCCTGCTGCCGCAGGCCGGCGTGACTCTCGAGCCCAACTATCCGAATCCGTTCAACCCGAGCACCCGACTCGAGTTCAACTTGGGACGAGACAGCCAGATCCTGTTGACGATCCACGACATGGCCGGCCGCGTGGTTCGCACCCTGATCGATGAGCAGCGCAGCAGTGGTGACCACTCGGTGATCTGGGACGGAAGGCATGACGACGGGGCCACCGCGCCGTCCGGCGTGTACTTCGTTCGTGTCGAAAGCAGAGAGGGAGTGGACACCATGAAGATCGCGCTGATGAAATAGAGGCGGGTCGATCAGCGTGGCAGGCGATCCCGGTCACCAGACCGGGGTCGCCTCGTCATTTCTCGCCGAAGAACACGCCGGTAGCCAGCAGAAACACGATCAGTCCCAGCGCGACCATGATCATCACGATGATTCTCTGGGGGGATCCTTGCCTCGCCCGGGCGAGCTGAAGCGCACGATGGATCTCGTGATCGCGCAGTCGAGGATTGTCCCGGTGGAAATCCTCGATGGTCTGCCCGATCGCCTTGGCCAGCGATCGGGCGCGGGGGGTGGTCGGCGGCGGTACGAAACTCATGGGTTGCCGTCCTCGGGACCCGGCAGAGCCACCCACAGGATCAGGTAGACCAGGGTGCCGGGAAATCCCGCGCTCAGAACCGAGAGCAGCACGTAACCCAGCCGCACCCGACCGACATTCCAGCCGAGATGTTCGGCGATGCCGCCGCAGACACCGGCTACGACCGAGTCGGAGGATCGACGCAGGATTTTCTGTTCGCTCATGGTGCTCCTCCATGCTGTCAGGGAGACTCGATCAGGTCCTCGAAGAGTTGCATTTCCCGCTCCAGACTTTCCAGATCCATGATTCCAGCCCCGGTCAGGATCGATTCCAGGCTCGGTCGCACCGCCCGTTGCCGGGCGAGCAGGTCCGCTATGGCCGAATCGTCGAGATAGCCGAGATCGATGGCCAGCTCTCCGAAGAGTCGCGGCTTCTCGAGCTGGGATTCCAGGATCGTCATCACCTCTTTCATGGTCAGAACATGAGAGTGGAGTGCGATTTTACCGATCGGCGGAGTCTCACTCGCCTGTTGGTTGAGGGCTTCGTAGAGCTGGTCTTCGGTGATCAGACCGCGTCGGACGAGGTGGAGTCCGAAACGGCGATCGTCGCGTTGGGTTCGGGATGTCGTCATGGAGGCCTCCTGCATCTCGGGATACGCCTTATCATGCCTCAAGACGAACGCGACCACAACCCTCGACCCCGGTTGACCGGGGAGCGAACAATCGGTATGCTCACCCGGCCTCAAGGGCCCGCTCACCCGACCTCCTTCGGCCGGGTGTTTTGTTCCGCACCCAACTCTCCCAAAGGCGACCTTCATGGATTCGACCTCGACCCCGGAAAGAACCAACGTCTTCCGCATGTTCCCCGGCGCCTTCTGGTCGGCTAATGTGATGGAGATTTTCGAACGCATGGGCTGGTACGGATTCTACGCCGTGTCGAGCCTCTACCTGACCGGGGCGATCTCCGACGGCGGTCTGGGCTTCACGAGTGAGGACCGAGGCGTGATTCAGGGCGTGGTCACGTTCTTCCTTTACCTGTTCCCCGCCGTCTTCGGTGCCTTGGCCGACCGCTACGGATACAAGGCCATGTTCCTGCTCTCCTGTGCGATCATGGCACCGGCCTACCTGCTCTTGCAGTTCCCCACGTCATTCTGGGGATTCTTCTCCGTGTATTTCCTGGTGGCTATCGGCCACAGCATGTTCAAGCCCGTGGTGATCGCGACGATCGCCAAAACGACCACCGAGAAGACCGGGTCGATGGGCTTCGGCATCTTCTACATGATGGTGAACGTGGGCGGATTCCTGGGCCCCATCATCGCCGGCATCATTCGCGGCTGGAGCTGGACCTACGTGTTCTGGGCCTCGGCAGTCTGGATCGGGTTCCTGGCGTTGACCTGCCTGCTGTTCTACAAGGATCCGCGCAGCGCCGAGGAGCAGGCCACCAAGAAATCGTTGGGTGAAGTGATGGGCGGCATGATCGAAGTGGTCGGCAACGGGCGATTCTTCCTGCTCGTGGCTGGCGTGCTGGTTGTGCTGGTGATGGGTTCGAAATGGTGGGACTTCAAGTTGATCGGCCCGATCGCCCTGGCCTGGATCATCTTCAACATCTGTTTCGACCTCGTTCTGCGCATGAGGAACCGCCGCGCCGGCGAAGGATTCTGGATGCTCCAGCCCATGAAGGTCGGCGAAGGCCGCTATATGGTCTTCCTGTTGCTCATGGCCGGGTTCTGGACATCGTTCAACCAGATCTTCCTCACCCTGCCCGAGTACATTCGTGATTACGCCGACACTTCGGACCTCATCCGCTCCATGACCCCCATCGCCGGCTCGATCACCAGCCTCTTCGAATCCATGGGCGTTTCGACCGCCAACTGGGGCCAGGCTGTCCTGGAAAACGGCCAGGTCAAGCCCGAGCACCTTATCAACCTGAACGCCTTCGGCATCATCATCGGTCAGATCGGCATCTCGTGGTTGATCCGCAACGTCAAGCCCCTGAACACGATCATCAACGGTGTCGTGGTGACGGTCATCAGCTTCCTGGTCTTCATGCTCGGCATGAGCGGCTGGATCATCGTAGCAGCGATCCTGGTCTTCTCGATCGGCGAGATGATGGCCAGCCCCAAAAGCAAGGAATACGCGGGCCGCATCGCACCGCCTGGCAAGGTCGGCATGTACATGGGGTACTTCTATTGGTGCACGGCGTTGGGTCATCTGTTCGGTGGACTGCTGTCCGGCGTCATGTACGGACACTACGGCCCGATCGAGCGCGGCGGCACCGACAACCCGGACATGATGTGGATCATCTTCGCCGCGCTGGCGGCTTCGACGGCCGTGTCATTGGTGATCTACGACCGTTGGGTGAAGGCTCACCCGATCAAGGAATCGTGAGATTCCCGACGCCGTTGGTTCGCGGTACCCTGATTCGCCGCGAGAAGCGTTTCTTCGTCCACGTCCGCCTCGACGACGGCCGTGAAGTCGTCGCACATACGAACAACACGGGAGCCATGCTCGGCTGCAACACGCCGGGCAGCCCCGTGTGGCTCTCCCCCGCCGACGATCCCAAGCGCAAGCTGAAGTGGACCTACGAGCTGATCGAAAGCGACGGCGTGCTGGTCGGGATCAACACCATGGTCCCCAATCAGTTGGCCGTCGAAGCGATCGAGGACGCAACGATCGCCGAACTGCAGGGCTACGACTCCATCCGGCGCGAGGTGAAGTACGGCATGGGCTCCCGCATCGATGTGCTGCTCGAGCGGGGAATCCACGAGCGCTGCTGGATCGAGGTGAAGAACGTCACACTGGTGGCTGACGGCTTGGCGTTGTTTCCGGACGCTGTCACCGAACGGGGACGCAAGCATCTTCAGGAACTGACGGCCATGGTCGAGAAGGGGGACCGGGCGATGATGCTGTTCGTGGTGCAGCGGGCGGACGGAACCGACTTCGCTCCAGCCGACGCCATCGACCCGAAGTACGGGGCGGCGCTGCGGGAAGCTGCGGCGGCAGGTGTCGAAATCCTCGCCTACAGGGCTGAGGTCACGACCCAGGGCATCAGTCTCAAGAGGTCCCTGTCCGTCCATCTCGACTCGACCGGAATTCCGGACTGAGTGAACCCCAACTTTGCAAAAATCTCCTGATCAAGCCGCCCGTTCCAACCCAGCGTCCTTGGGCACTCTCTGTTTCGCGCCCAGCATTCTCCCCCACACAACACTTAGCACCACAACGCGTTAACGCGCCATTTCGGGCCGCTCCGTGTTAACCAGATCTACCGTGGAATTTCGAAGGAGGAATGATTGGCTCCCGAGCTGGTTACGAAAGAAAAATGAATGACAGGCCATGAGTGAAGCCAGGGTAGGTAGAAATTGAAACACCGGGAAGAGCATTTCTGCCCCTCCCGGGTCAACAGAACACTAATAAATAGCCTGTAGGAAAAACGTCGGCACCAGGATTACCCAGCCCCCGACCCACATAATCCAGCCGAAGACCGTGAAATCGTTTTTTTGCTTCCAGATTGGATGCCACTTATACATGCGTCTGTTTCCGGCTTGTGCTGATGTCTGCCGGAAAAACAGAGCCATAAATACCAGGATTGCCCCAGTCAATTGTAGCCATACTAGTGCTGAATTCATCTCGATCCACTCCTAGTTGCACCAAGTGACATGCTCACAGATTAAATTACCAGCAGCCTCCGCGAGTGGAAATCCTATAAACACGTGGCACCGCTGTCTTCAATCGTGGCACTGAATCCGTGCTCATTACTTCCAATGGGCTGCTGACGAAAAAGCGTGATCGTGCGGCAGATTTGAAGCTGTGGATCGCGTAGGAACACGACGATCTCCCCAGCAGAAACATCAGCGTATGTGTAGTGAATATCGAGTCCGTTAAAGGACGCTAAGATTGGGCCTGAGATATTGCACGCGCCGCCAGCTTTTGCAGCTACAACCTGTGGCGTCGGCGGAGACCACGTTGCTATCGGAGCGGATGTAGGCTGCTGATCAATGGATGCAGGCGTACTCTCGGACCCACATCCGAGCATGCTAATCGACAAGTAAATAGCAACGGTCATGATGGTTGCAACTACTGTGATACTACTGACAGCTCGATTCTGATTGGATACCTTCAAGATAATCTCCTAACAAGATCAGGTGAAAAATATTCAGGGGTACTTTGGTGACAATGATTTACGTCCCAATACGTTGCATAAATACATCGATCTCAGTCGGCTACCGAACAGAAGAGGAACGATCGGAGCGACGGTGCCGTCTGCTCGCTATCAAATCATGCGCACAGGACAGCACTCGGTGATAAACTCCAGCGAACCGTTGGAGTCATGGACGTTCCCCGAGCGAGGCAACAGGTCGAAGATCTGGCCGGTTTGCGACACCGT
>Ga0180007_10004021_pt1 | contig 15871 bp, 11 predicted proteins | sample MM_PC_MetaG_FD_121122 | JGI IMG/M metagenome (GOLD analysis project Ga0180007, IMG submission 121122) | Groundwater microbial communities from the Aspo Hard Rock Laboratory (HRL) deep subsurface site, Sweden - MM_PC_MetaG | ecosystem: Environmental > Aquatic > Deep subsurface > Groundwater... | reverse complement strand
TCTCTGGATGCCAGGAGAAAGGAAAACAATACATGGCTTTTCATGATTTCGTTTTCAAGTTGGGTCAGCCGCCCGGTTTTGTATAAGATGTCCTGGGGAATAAAGGCCTTGCCCGTGTCATGTCCCAGGCAGATAATTCCAAGTTCCCGGTACTCGTCTTCACTGAAATCATCAAGTTCATGGGCCATGATCAGGGCTATCCAGCTCATCTTGACAATATGGGCAATGGTTTCTCCCATGGTCTTTTTGTTAAAAACCAGTCTGTCGTTGTGGATTATTTGATTCAGGGCAATGGAAACGGCAGCATATTTTTTATCGGAAGCAAGAACCCTGCAGGCCGCCTCAAGAAACGGGCGCAATTGCTGATATTTTTTTTGAAGCAGCAGGAACAAGGGACTTTTTCCATTGGACAATCCGGCACTGACAAATGCCTTTACCCGCGTTTGAACCTGGGGGAGGTTTTCCTGTCTTAACCTGTCAAAAAATTGCTTTTGGGCATTGATCAGCCGGATCATTTCACAATCAAAGCGTTCATTGTTTTCCAGAATGGAGATCTCTTTTTTCAGGACCGTGAAGTTGATTTTAAGGGTATCAAATTTTTTGAGCAAATCAATTGAAATCCGGGTGCTGGCAGGCGCAATTAATTCATTTCCATAATAGGTATTGACGGCAAGCTGCCGATTCATTATGGAAAGCATTATTGGCTTGAACCGCTCATCAAAAATGCCCAAATCCCGATCTGTAAAGATGCTTTCGTTTTTTCCCAGTTTTTTCAATGGAAGGTGTAAGAAAAGAGGGGAATTGTTTTTTGTGGGGGGACATAGGTTCGGCAGTGTTAATTTTTGAACCCAGTGGATATCTTCAGATCTGTTCATGTTATTTTAAACTGCGTGTCAATTGTCGGTGATCAGCCCATACCCCAATGGTATAAAATAATTTCCGGGCTTTCATGGCATCTTCCCAGGATTTACGCAATTTTGCGCAATATGGGAAAAACATTTTTTATGCTTTGCAGTTAATGTGCCAGGTGTGACCCAAGGAGAACGATATGGTAAACCTAATAAAATCAAACGGTTTTGGAATATGAGCCGGATTTGTTCGGGGGTGGCGTCTGCCAGAATGACCGGGTATGCCATTTTGGCAGATCTAGGGGGTCGGCTTTTTTTTAAGGAAGGGTATAATCAGTCGAAAGGAGCTCCCCTGGCCCAATTGGCTTTCAACTTCAATTTTGCCCCCAAGGGAAGTGATCAAATTGTGGCACAGGGAAAGCCCGATGCCGGTTCCTTCCTTTGAGGTTTTGGTTGAAAAGAACGGATCAAAAGCCCGGGAAATTGTTTTGGCATCCATCCCGCATCCATTGTCGATCACATCAATCACCAGGCGCTGATCCAAAAGAAAATCACGGGAAACCAGCAGCTTTACAAATGAATCGGGTTTATCACATGCCTGGGCGGCATTGATGATAAGATTTGTAAGGGCAATTTCAAGCATTTCAGGCGAGGTTTCAAGGCATGGCAGATTATCCGGTATCACAACCTCAACGGTCTTAACCTGCCGGTTAATTTTGCCCCTGGCAATTTCCAAACATCCCTGGATCAATTTTTTGATGTCCACCCGGGTAAAGGTCACATCGCTTTTCATGTGCACGAATTTCCGAAGATTTGTCACAATTTTATGGATGCGGAGGGACCCGTTTTCAATATTGTCCACCAGCTTGAACAGGTCCCTTCGGAAATCCGGATAGGCCATATTGCAGAGTTGAAAACTTTTATGGATTTTTGCATGGTTGTCTATGATGGGAAGAATGGCGCCCAGGTACTCTTTTAAAATCGGAATATTAAAGGAAATAAAATTATTGGGATTGTTGATTTCATGGGCCATCCCTGAAACAAGAAACCCCAGGGATGCCAGTTTTTCCGTCTGGATGACCTGGCGCTCCATATTTTTTCTTTCGGTAATGTCTTGGAAAATCCCCTGAATCTCTGTTGCCTTACCGTCTTTATGCCGTTTTGCCGTGGCAATGAACCGAAGTTCTCTGATAGAGCCTTTTTTACAAACAATTCGGTATTCATTGTCAATGGGCCTGTGGTATTTTAAAAATGTTTGTAAATCCTTTTCAAACCGGTCCATGTCCTGGGAAAAAATATGATCTGCCAGGAAGCGATAATCCATTTGTATTTGACCCGGGACATACCCGAACAGCCGGTATAATCCATCTGAGCAGTTAAGGATTTCACCGTTCAAAGAGGTGAAAAAACTGCCCATGTTTGCAATTTTCTGGGCGGTTCGTAAATGGTTTTCTTTGCTCAGGGATTCTTCCTGGGCCCGTTTCCGTTCTTTTATTTCATTTCGCAATTCCCGGTTGGCTTTTTGCAGCTGAAAGGTTCTGTCTGTAATTTTCTGCTCCAGGTCTTCCTGGGCTTTTTTGAGCGCTTCCAGGGTTTTTTCGTGCTCCCGGATCTCGGCTTTGAGTATTTGATTGGTCTGCTGAAGTGCAATTGTTCTTTTTTCCACTTTGGCTTCAAGGGTTTTATTGATGTCCCTCAGCTGATGTTCGGTCTCCTTAATGCGGACCATGGCCTTGATCCTTGCCAGAAGCACATCTGCCGTGACAGGCTTGTACAGGTAATCATCCGCACCGGATTCAAGGCCGTAGTTTCGGTGTTCCCTGCTGGTCATCATTCCGGTGCAGATAATAACAAACATTTGCTGGAATCGATTTTCAGACCGGATAATGGACAGAATGTCGAATCCGTTCATATCCGGAAGGCTGATATCCAATAATACAATATCCGGAAAGAAGGAATCCAGTTTGACAATGGCCTCCTGCCCATTGGAAGCGGTTTCCACTAGATACCCCTTCCTGCTTATTATTTTGGTATATGCCTCCAGGATAGCCAGGTTGTCCTCTATGATCATTATTTTTGTTGGGTTTGTCATTGCCGTTTGTCCTGAATATGAGATCTGCCGGGTACATGGGCGTTATGAAATACGATAGGATTTGAGCTTTCGCCTGAGGGTGTTCAGGCCGATGCCAAGAAGAACCGCTGTTTTTGATTTGTTGCGGCCGGTATGTTCATACACGTGGAGAATATGCTTTTTTTCCACCAGGGAGAGGGGTGTTAGCCCAAGGGTCTCCTGTCCCGGGAGAAAAGGACGGGTATTATTGGTCGTAACATGTTCGGGCAAATGGCCGGGGGTGATGATTTGGCCCTGGGAAAGGTTGAAAGCGGACTGGATAATGGATTTTAGTTCCCGGACATTTCCGGGATAGGGATAGCCTTCCAAAAGGGACAGGGTTTCGGGATGGAGTTTGTGTGAAGCTGGTTTGTTCCCCAATTGTTCTACAAAATGGACTGCCAGCAAGGCAATATCTTCTCTTCTTTCTTTCAAGGCGGGCAGGTGAAGCCAGGCCCCTTTTAATCGGTAATAGAGATCCTTCCGGAATTTGTTTTCCAGGACCTGATTCTCAATGGTTTCATTTGTGGCGGCAATAAACCGGATGTCTGTTTTAATGGGGGTATCTGTACCAATGGGCAGATGTTCTCCCTCCTGGAGAACCCGGAGCAGTTTGCCCTGAAGCTCCAGGGGAAGGGATCCGATTTCATCCAGAAAAAGAGAGCCTTTGTCCGTTGTGGTGAGGTATCCGGGCCTGTTTGCCTGGGCCCCTGTAAAGGCTCCCTTGGTGTGACCGAAAAATTCGGCATCAAAAAGGGTTGAAGACATGGATGCCATATTAATGGCGGAAAAGGCAGCAGAAGCCCTGGGGCTTGCCCTGTGAATGGCCCGGGCCAGAAGTTCTTTGCCTGTGCCGCTGTCTCCGGTGATCAGAACCGGAACCTTGCTGGCAGCATGGAGCTCAGCCTCGCAAAGAATTCGGATGAGCTTGGGAGATTGGGTGATGATAGAAGAAAAATCCCTGGGAGGGCGGATGTTTTTCAAAGGGGTCTCTTTTCTCAAATCCAGAATTTTTAAAAACCGTCTTCGTTCCAATGCCCGGTTCAGAGACAGGAGGAGATCATTTTTGGAGATGGGTTTCACCAGATAATCGTAGGCGCCTTTTTTAATGCAGTCAACGGCCATCTGGGCTTCATTCATGGCGGTCAACATGATACATTCGGTATGGGGACTGATCTTTTTGATCTCTTCCAGCAGTTTGATCCCATCCATTCCCGGCATGGTGATATCAAGGAGTGCGGCATCAAACTTTTTTCCATTTTTAAAAAAGGCAAGCGCAGTTTCGGCGTTATTTTCCGTGTGAATATTGTGATACCCGGAGATGATCAGCCCGCGTTTGATGGTATCTAAAAAATCGGCTTCATCATCTATCACCAGTATCCGGTTTTCCATTTACACTCCCCATTGTCATCGTGGTTTGAGTCCGTTTGGAAAGGGAGTATAAAAAAAAATGGCGGACAAATCAATCCGGGCGAGCGGTTTATTGTGCCAAAATGGCAGGGTTTAGATTATAGGTTGGCGTAGAATTCTTTTTCAATGGCCTTTACCCGGTCTTTTCTTTGGGTCGACAGAAAATGCCGGTAGAGCCGATCGTCCATGGAAATCTCCTTTCCAAGAACCTTTTTTTCGAGGATGGACAAAACCGCAATGGAGACATCACAGGAAGGGTATCCCTTGTCATCCAGAAGAATGGTGTCGTCCAGCTTAATTTCAACTATATTATTGATGTCTACCAATTTCAGCTCCCCTGTGGAGGTTAATATGAGGTTGCCGATTCCGGCAAGGTCGGGAATATATCCGGTCCGGTCAATCATTTGCCGGACTTTATTAACAAAGAGGGCGATGTTTTTTTTTGCGCGGCCAACCAGGGCCTGATTTTGCAGGATGTCCATCAAAGAAGCCTCACCAAAGAACCTCCAGGGATCCAGTATCGGTCCTGGCACATATTCCTGGAGACCGCACAGGACAATCTGGCTGTTTCCCGTACCCCTATAGTCCACCAGAAACTCTTCGGAAAGGGCAATTAAATCCTTTCCCAGAAATTTCAGCAGGAGGTTGTATTTTTCAATTTCCCGGAAAACAGCAGCTTTGCTCTCAAACCGGTTTCGCAATATTCGAAACATTTTTACAGGCCGTGCCCTGGGAAACATCCGGATGCCGTCAATGATCTCTCCCTGGGTTTCCTTTAGCACCGCTTCGGCCAAAAGCACCTCGAAAATATGGGACCGCAGGCCGGAGCGATAATATTTCCGGAACACAAGGGTCTTGGAATCCTTGATGAAATTGAGTTTTTTTACCTCGCTTCCCGGCAGGTGGACCCGGTCTCTTATATCCGTCGGCTGGTTCATGGGTGACTCCGTCCCTAAAAAAAAGCAATGATTTTTTGATCCCAGGGGATTGTATCAAAGACACGGGAACCGGTAAAGAGCGCAAATTTTCTATTCCCTATCTAAGGACTTGAATTTCATCGGATCTGCCTTGACAATTTGGTTTTTGCCACAATTATTATTGAAAACCAATTTTAACCTGAAACAGGACCAAAATGTAATTGAAACGGGAGTTAAGCATGGGAACAAAGAAGACACGTAAGTTTAAAACCGAAGTGCAGCAGCTGTTGCACCTGATCATTCATTCCTTGTATTCCAACAAGGAGATCTTTGTGCGGGAACTGATCTCAAATGCCTCGGATGCCATTGACAAGGCCAGATTCAAAGAACAGACAGAGCCGGCGCTTTTTGCCGAGGATACGGATTACCACATTCGCCTGGCCACGGATGCCGAAGCCAAAACCTTTACCATTTCCGACAACGGCATCGGCATGACCCTGGACGAGGTCAACGAGAATATCGGTACCATTGCCCAGTCCGGAACAGCCGCTTTCATGGAAGCCCTGGAAAAATCCAAAAAAGAGACCAGCCTGTCTCCTGAACTCATCGGCCAGTTTGGTGTGGGCTTTTATTCCGCTTTTATCGTGGCAGACAAGGTCCGCCTGGATACACGGGCAGCAGGGGCTGAAAAAGGGGTCCGTTGGGAGTCAGACGGCAAAGGATCCTATACAATTGAAGAGATTGAAAAAGAGAACCGGGGCACTTCCATCACCCTGTTTCTGAAGGATCCGGAAGAAGGGGATCAGGATTTTACCGAGGATTATACCATCCAGCACATTGTTAAAAAGCATTCCGATTTTGTGACCTATCCGGTGATCATGAACCTGGAAAAGAGCGAGCCCATCCCGGAAAACGAGGTGATCAAGGATTCCGAGGGAAAACCCATTGGCGATACCTATCGGAAAGTCAGGAAGGACGAGACCCTCAACTCCATGAAGGCCATCTGGGCCAAGGCCAAGGAAGATGTTACCCCCGAAGAGCATGAAGAATTTTACAAGCACATCAGTCATAACTGGGATAAACCTCTGGAGACGATCCACAAGCGGTTCGAAGGGGTGACCGAGTATGATGTGCTCATGTACCTGCCGTCCAAGGCCCCCATGGATATGTTCCGTCCGGAAAGAAAAAACGGGATGCAGCTGTATTGCAAGCGCGTTTTTATCATGGATGACTGCAAGGAACTTCTGCCCGAATACCTGGGGTTTATCCAGGGGGTTGTGGACGCACCGGACCTGAACCTCAACGTGAGCCGGGAAATCCTCCAGGAAGACCGGCTGGTGAGAAATATCCGGAAAAACCTGGTTAAACAGGTTTTTTCCACCCTGGAAGGCATGGAAAAGGAAAAGTACGAAGAATTTTATGGAGAATTCGGTCAGTCCCTGAAGGCCGGCATCCCAACCGATTATGAAAACAAGGAACGCCTGGCCGCCCTGCTTCGGTACAAGACCACCAAGTCCGGAGACAAATCCGTGAGCCTGGATGACTACATTGCCAATATGAAGGAAGACCAGAAAGAGATCTATTTTCTCACCGGAGAAAGCCTGACTTCTCTTTTGAATTCGCCCTTGCTCGAATCTTTGAAAGCCCGTGATTTTGAAGTGCTGCTCATGGTGGACCCCATTGACGAGTGGGTGACCCAGTCTTTGCATGAATACAAGACAAAGAAATTAAAAAGCGCGGAAAAGGGTGACCTGGATCTGGACAAGGTGGATGATGAGAAGAAAAACGAGTACTCTGCCCTTCTTTCCTTTCTCAAGGGCAAGCTTGAGAAAAGAGTCAAGGATGTGGTGGTTTCCAACCGCCTCAAGGATTCTGTCTCCTGCCTGTCAGGGGATGACTGGGGCATGAGCGCTTACATGGAAAAAATTCTGAAAGCCTCGGGCCAGAAAACACCGGACCAGAAACGGGTGATGGAGGTCAATGTCAATCATCCGGTCCTGGAAAAAATCAAAGGGCTATTTGAGACCGACACCACAAACCCGGTGCTCACCGATTACTCAGATCTGCTCTATGATATTGCCGTGATCAGCGAAGGCGGAAAGCTGGACAATCCCGCAAGATTCTCCGCACTTCTGGGAGACCTCATGGCCAAAGCCATATGATCATTTTTCTTGAAACCCTCGGGTGCTCCCGGAACCAGGTGGACAGCGAAATCATGCTGGGCCGGCTTGCCGCTGCCGGGCATAAGAGAACCCATGATCCGTCATTGGCCCAGGTGATCATTGTCAATACCTGCGGATTTATTTCCACTGCCTCGGAAGAGGCAGTGGATGTGATCCTTGAGATGGCGGCATTCAAACAGACCGGTGCCTGTGAACGGCTCATTGCCACGGGATGTCTGGCCCAGCGGTATAAGGATGATGCAGATCTTCTGGCCAGCCTGCCCGAAGTGGACGCCTTTCTGGGTACGGCTGCCTGTGAGCAGATCGTGGATGTGGTGGAGGGAAGGCAGACCCGGCCTCTGGTGCTGTTTCCCGACCCCAATCAGCGGAAATTTCAGGATCTCTCCGTTGACCGGGAGCTGATCTCAAAGGGGTATGCCTATATAAAGGTTAGCGAAGGGTGCAACCGCCATTGTACCTATTGTATTATTCCCCAGCTGCGGGGGACCCAGCGGTCCAGGCCTGTTGGAGACATCTGTAAAGAGGGTGTCTCCCTTGTGGCAAAGGGGGTAAAAGAAATCATTCTTACCGCGGAAAACACCACCGATTACGGCCAGGACCTTGGGGGCGACCCCATTGGACTGGACGGGGTCCTTTCCTCCCTGGCCAAAGCACTTGCAGCCCAGGACCCCGGTGTCTGGATACGGTTTTTATACACCCATCCCCAGACCCTGGACCTGAAGATAATGAAAGCCGTTCACGCCCATGGAAATATCTGCTCCTATTATGACGTGCCCATCCAGCATGCTGCCACCTCCATACTGCGCCGCATGGGACGGCCCTATACCCTGGAAGATCTTGTGGCGTTGTTTCAATTGATCCGGAAACAGGACCCCGGGGCCAGCCTCCGCACCACCCTGATCGTGGGGTTCCCCGGGGAGACCCAGGAAGAGTTTCAGGTTCTCCTGGATTTTATCCACCAGGTCCGGTTTGATCACCTGGGGGTTTTTACCTATTCGGATTCCCACGACCTTGCCTCCCACAACTTGAAAGACCATGTGCCCGGGGAGATCGCCGAACAGCGCCATGACATCCTCATGGCAGCCCAGGCCAAGATTTCCGAAGAACGCAACCAGCGGCATGTGGGAAAGGTTTACCCTGTGCTGGTGGAGGAAAATCCGGAACCAGGGGTTTATATCGGCCGGACCCAGTTCCAGGCACCCGAGGTGGACGGGATGACATTTATTTACGGCCAAGGACTTGAAATCGGGACCCTTGTTCCTGTAAGGATAACCGATGGGTTTGAATATGATATTGCCGGGGAGATGGCATGCGTTCTGATATAAAGGCCAAGATTGTCAAACAGGTGGCCCCTGACCTTGCACTGGTGGAAAGGGCTCTGGAAGAGAACCTTGCTCCCAACCTGGGCCTGGTCCGGGAAATCGCTTCCCATTTATTGTTCAGCGGCGGGAAGCGGTTGCGGCCCCTGCTTATGATCCATAGTGCCAGGATCTGCGGGTATGAAACCGGGTATGAGATTTTATTTTCCATTATTTTTGAATATCTCCATGCCGCCACCCTGCTCCATGATGATGTGGTGGATGGGGCCACCCTGCGCCGGGGAAAACAGGCTGCCCATACCAAATGGTCGGCGCCCAAGGTGGTGCTTACCGGGGATTTTCTTCTGGCAAGGGCACTTGCCATTGCTGCCAAAACCTGTGAACCCCGTGTGATTTCCGTGATCGCCCATATCACCGAAGCCATGTCCCAGGGGGAAATCGACCAATTGGAACAAAAGGGCAGGACAGATCTGTCCGAAGTCGAATACTGTAAGATTATTGAACAGAAAACCGCTGTCCTGATCCAGGGGGCCTGCCAGAGCGGAGCCATTATTTCCGGGGCTCCTGAGGAACGGGAAAAGGCACTGGCCGCCTACGGATACCATCTGGGCATGGCATTTCAGATGGCAGACGATCTTCTGGACTATACGGCCACAGCCGAAGAACTGGGGAAAAATCCCGGTGCAGACATGCGGGAGGGGAAATTAACCCTGCCCCTGATTCACAGCCTTGCGACAGCCGGAGACAGGGATCGTAAATGGGTGGTCGGTGTGATGGCAGATCCCGTCTTTGACAACACTGTATTTGAAACGTTAAAAGAAAAACTGACAGTCCTCGGCGGCATTGCCTATACCCAAAGCCGGGCAAACGACCATGTGGCAAAGGCCAAGGCATCTCTTGGCATTTTTGAGGAGTCCGATTCAAAAGCCCTTCTGCAGATGATTGCAGATTATTCAATTGAAAGAAAGGTATGATAATGGCAACTAAAAAACAGGCGGGCAGGTGTATGGCTGCCATTCTTTTCGGGCTGCTCCTCGTCCAGGGTACAGCTTTTGCCGAGCGATCGGTTACGGTATTGACCGGCGCGACCACAGGCCAGCAGAAAATCAGCGGACAGGACATTCCCAGTGCCAAGAAAAAAGCTGTGGAAGATGCCCTGGAAAAGGCGGTTCAAAATGCCTTTGCATCCCTGGTCTCCCGCCAGGTCTTTGGCGCCAATCTTGAATTTCTGTATGGAAATATTCTGCCCCGGGCCTCGGACTATGTGATCACCTATCGGGTGATGGGGGGGGTGCAGCACAAGGGATATTATCTGGTGGGCGTTGAATCCAAGATCAACATGGAGTTGCTTGAAAAGCAATTGACCGATGCCAGGATACTCAATGCTGCAACAGATAAGCCTGTGATCCTTTTTCTGATTGCGGAACAAACACCTGAAAAGCTGCTTCCCAGCTATTGGTGGGGAAACAATCCAGAACCCTATTCCGCCCTTTCGGAAACGATTATTTTGGAGCAGATGGTTCAAAATCGGTTCAAACTGGCAGTGACAGGCCCGGACCGTCCGGATCCCTCTTTTTACAATATTCAGTTCACATCCATTTACGATATCGATGCTGCCATGAAGCTGGGTACGGTTCTCAAGGCGGATCTGGTGGTTATGGGAAAGACCGGGGCATCGGAATCGGTCAACCGCATGGGCGATGAAAAAATATTTGATGCTGTGATTGACCTGAAAGGGTATGATCTTACATCCGGGAAAGAAGTGCTGACCGCTGTGAGCCGGGCAACGGCAAAAAGCACCCCCGGCCAGGAAGCGTCCGGGGGTGCCATTGCCGAGGCGGCTGTGGCGTCTGCCCGGGATCTGGGCCAGAAAATCGATGCCTTCTGGAGCCAGCGGCTGAGGCGGGAAAATATGTTTAATGTCATCCTGTCAGGCGAACAATTTCTGCCCCGGTTCATTTCCCTGAAAAAAGAACTCAGGGAAATCCAGGACATTGAAAACATGCAACCCAAGGAGATCGGCACCGACAATGCCGTCATGGAGGTTGTTTTTAAGGGGAGTCCGGAACAATTTGCCCATGCCGTCATGCTCAAATCCTTTGACGGGTTTGGCATTGAGGTGGCCGAAGTGACGGACCAGTCGGTTTCGATCCGGTTTATTGAAAAGCAGGATGGCCTGCCCCGGGCGGAAGACGAGGACACCAAAGAAAAAACAAATGAATAAGGTTGGGTTTCTCTTGACACAAAATACAGGGTTTGATAAAAACAGCAGACGTTAAAGGCGCGTAACTCAGTTGGTAGAGTGCTACCTCGACACGGTAGAAGTCAGCGGTTCAAGTCCGCTCGTGCCTACCATAAAAATCAAGGACTTACAGGTAACCCTGTAGGTCCTTTTGATTTTTTTGCTACCATTTTGCTACCACTATTCAAAAATTGCCTTTTCAAGTTTGCACGCTGCTACCTGATTTGTTTTTTTCATCAGGTGGGCATACACGTTTAATGTCACCGTTGGGTTGCTGTGTCCTAATTGAGTTTGAACATATTTAACGTTTTCCCCCTGGTCAATTAAAAGGCTGGCGTATGTGTGCCTGAGATCGTGAAACCGAATTTTCCCAATACCGGCAAGCTTTAGGCCCGGCAAAAAATATCTGTTCACCATATTGTTGTGGTTCATCGGGTTTCCGGCTTCGGTTGGAAAAACTAAATCCAGCTTTCCAGGGGGGCAAGCAATCCGCCATTTTTTTAATTTCTTCAGCATGGCAGGTCCGATATCGATTTTCCGGTTTGACCCCTTGGTCTTGGTGTCATAAAAGCGCTGGTTGTTAAAACTTCGCTGTATGTGGATCTGGCTTGCCTCCCATTGTATATCCGGCCATTTCAGGCCCAGGAGTTCCCCTTGCCTGGCTCCACTGAAAATAGCCAAGGAAAACAGCACATGATATTTTTGCACCGTGACGGCATCCAGAAGGCAGGATATTTCATCACGGGTAAGTATCCGGATCTTTTCCCCCTCGTTGATTTCGTTTCCTTGGCTTTTCGGCATGTCGGCATAGTCCATGGGGTTGCTGTGACAATATCCCCTTTTCATTGCAAGGTTGAATATTTGCCGCAATGACACAAGAATTTTCCTTAATGTGGAAATATTCATACCGTTTGCTTGTCTTGCTTTTATGAAATTTTCAACCCGTTGAATGGTGATTTGATTAATTTTTAAATGTCTGAATTCATCAAAATGGTTTCGGGTGTGGCCTTCGTAAACCTCCCAGGTGGATGCCCGGATATTTAATTTTTTATGATCGAGCCATTCAAGGGCTACTTTGTCAAAGGTGGGAGTTTTTTCCGTTGGAATATAATTCCCTTTGGCAAGGTTATCCTCTATTTTTCTTAACTCTTCTTTTGCCACCTTCAACGTGGTTCCCTTCGGCATTGTTTTCCATCGTCGCTTTCCTTCATGGTCATAAAAATCTAAAACATATCGGTCGCGTCTCTTTGATACTGTCGCCATGGTATCCCCCTTATTTATTCCTTGGTATCTGCCAACACATTTAAAATATTGGTAGCCATTATTTTAAAATCCTGGTTCCCTGGTTCCGCTTCAAAATGGGCAGCCAAATTTTCTAACATTCGTTCAAGTCTCAGCATCCGGCTATTTTTTTTATTGACACGTGCCCGGCTAATTTTTCCGGCCCGTTCCCGGATCATAAGCGCCTTACCTTTCATTTCATACCAAAGAATGGATTTCCGGGAGCCTGGGTCCAAATCTTCCTGAATCTCATCCTCAAAAATGTCCATGAATTCGATAAGGGGTGTGATTCCAAAAGCGGTGATTTCTTCGATACAGTCGGCGGTGTTTAGATACATGGTTGGATCTCCTGTGATAAATTGATTTAAAGATCCCGCTGCTTTACTTCCAAATAAAAAAGCGGGCCACATACGGTTGGAAGACCAGTATCACAGGAAACTGGCAGGCTTAACGCCTCCGTACATGACCCGCCAAAATAGGCAAATAAAAAAAACGCCGGACAAAATTGGTATGGGCGCTCATGCACCTGTAATTATTCCGGCTTCCAAACCGGGTCCAGGATTTTGCCTGAACACAATTACTTTGACATAAAATAAATGATGAAGTCAAGGAAAAGTTTTTCTCATTTGGGAAACCCCAGGCGGTCAAGCCCAGGGCCTTTTTATGAATAACAGCAATCAATGATTCTGTTTTTTCCGTTTTGGCCTTTTCTTTTTCACACGCTTAATCTCTTGCCCTGGGACCAATAATCCAACATTTTCAACAGTGATTTTTTTATCCGGATAAATCGTTGTCATTTGAATATGACCGCCGCCTATAGTGAGAGGGTAATTAGGGTCAAGCTCAGACTTGTAAACCAACCTAAGCCCCTCAGCTATTTCTTTGTCTGTCTGGGGGGCGTGTCCCAACCGTTTTGAATACTCAAGGATGGGCTCAATGTTCAGAAACCATAAAAACGGTCCATATTTTTCCACAAGCTCAAACCCACCTTCAAACAGTGTATGAGCAAGAAGCCAACCCATACACTGTTTTTTTTCGGAGTAACCAAAACAAAAAATATTAACATTGGTTACATTTATTCTTTCAGCCTCCGAGCCAGGGCCATTTTTCAGATAATCTATCCTAAATTCGTCAAGGGTCATACCCATCGGAAATTCACTTGCCTTTCCAGCTTTAAAATAAAAGGCCGTGAAAGCTTTGCGGACAAGATCCAATAGGTTCGGTGCCAATTCATCAAAGGAATCAAAAGCCTCTGCATCGTCGGCAACTGCACTAATGATTTCTTCCATCCCTCTGCCTGTTATTGCAATCCCAGACTTTCTAAGCAGCTTTACTTTTGTTCCTATAGACTTTTTCCCGCTGCTCGTTGTCGATACCGTATCCGTGAAAATCCTGGCTTTGTCCTTGCTCAGTGATAGCGCTATTTGTGTCATTCAATAACTCCTCAAATTGGTCAAATTCATTTTTTAACTCTTTATCCAATACTTCGTTAATCGTGGTTGCCGCATAATCATGAATATTATCTATAGTATGCTGGTATGACTCTTCCGCCCTTTCAAGAAATTTTTCATTTTCCTTGGCGTATTTTTCGGCAGCGTCCAGGGCATCCTCTGCAAATTTTTCCTTTTCGTCTGCCATCTTTTTTAACTGATCCCGGACCTCTTTAACCTCCTCTGGGTCGATTATCATCCGGCGTTCTTTGTCGGTTAGGTTTATTTTTAGGAGGTCGTAGGAGGCAATTGTAATTTCTTCATATGCCTTGGCTACTTCTCTTGAAGAATCTGCAACGGCCTTGTTTGTGCCAGCCGCTTCTTTGGCTTTATTATTGTACCTATCAAAACCTTCTGTGGTTTTGTCGATGGCATGCAAAACCGGTCCATTGGCCTTGGCTAAATCATCAAATTTTTTCACAAAATCTTCCATTTTTTTAGGGTCCATAACAAGGCCCCATTTAACAAAATTCTCAAACATTTTGTCATATTCTGATTGGCTTTTTGCCATGAAAGACGTGATTTCTTTTATTATTTTAAAAAATCTGTTTAATGAATCTGTTACCTCATGGATATATTTGGGTAAATCCTGCTTGATAAGATCTTCATTGACCTTGAACCAATCATTGAAATCTGAAATCATTTCAGACGCAACCGGCAAAAGACCTTCCCCAATTGTTGTTTTCAGGTCTGTGACATTGGCCCCGGCCTTTTTAAGTTGATTTGCATAGCTGTCAGATGTCCTGGCCATATCGCCAACTGCGTCCGACCCTTCCCGCATCATAATATTATAAATAGCCTGGGCCTTGTGTGCGTCTGTGATCTCGCCTTTTGTGCTTGCCAGGCCCATGCGGAAAACCTCCGCCTCGACCTTTGCGGCCTTGACGTTGATTCCATATTTTGCCATCGTTTCGCTTGAACCTTGCAAGGCGGATTGAATATCTCTGACCACTTCCACGGTTTCCCGGTTGTTGAATGATCCCAGGTCCGCCGCCATTTTTACAAAGGCGTTTGACAGTTTCCCAGCCTCTTCACGGGCAAGGCCAGTGGGAACCAATAAATCCTGAATAGATGAAAGATATTTTTTTGATTCAGTTTGGGCCATGGCATAATCATCTTGCAGGCCCTTTGCCCATGCTTCGGACGTTGCGCTCATACCACGGAAAACCACGTCAAATTTGCCTTGGGTTTCTTGCAAGTCTGAGCCAAATTCAAGCATTTTAACGCCAGCAAAGGCAAGGCCAGTTATCCCGCCAAGCGCTACAAATGCGGCAGAAATTTTGCCAATGCTGGCAACGGCACCCTTGCCGAATGTTTCAGTTACGCCCTTCGCCTCGTCTATATCTCTTTTATATTTGCTGGTATCTGCTACGACCTTGACACCTGCGGTCCCTAAATTTTGGGTTCTCATTATAATTTTCTCCGTTTTTTTGTTGGTTGGGTGGCCCTGGGGCGCGAACTCCCCAGGGCCTCTCTTCTTATTTTAAGGATACTTCACTGAAACGAGGACTTTTTATACCCGTAATGCAGTGAACCGCATTTTATTTTATGCCGGATGCGGCACCCCGGCAATTTTGCTATGACCTTTCGGCCAATGTCACACACCAGGATTGAGTATCACCGTTCAATGGGGTGATAACATCTTTCCAGGTGGACATTCCATCCACTCTCACTATGACGCGATACATTGAAGTATCTTCCATAAAACCCACATGCTGAGATTTATCAATACTGATCTCTTTTCTGATCCCAACCGCATATTGACTCCAATCAACAAGGACTATATCGCCCTGGCTTCCAAGTGCCGGGCAATGTTCCGTAAATACCACCGGGATGCCAAATATGGAGAACGTCCCGTTGCTTTCTTTTAAAACAGGGGAAGGAATGGCAGCGCCGTAGCTTTCGCCAATCGGTACATAAACGCTCAATAGCTGCGGTATGGCTGTTTGGTTGCACATCCATACGGCATTTTTAAAGCAGCCGGGAGCTAACCGGGCATACATGGCTGCCAAATTGGTATAAGTGATTGTTTTTTCAACCTGACTGCTCTCTTTCGGAACTATAATCAATG
>Ga0180007_10004020_pt1 | contig 15872 bp, 15 predicted proteins | sample MM_PC_MetaG_FD_121122 | JGI IMG/M metagenome (GOLD analysis project Ga0180007, IMG submission 121122) | Groundwater microbial communities from the Aspo Hard Rock Laboratory (HRL) deep subsurface site, Sweden - MM_PC_MetaG | ecosystem: Environmental > Aquatic > Deep subsurface > Groundwater... | reverse complement strand
TCAACTCTTTTTCTTTGGTGTTTTCACTCATCAGACGACAATCACATCTTCCAGCATTGTCCCATCCGGCACCTGGGCGCCATCCCAGACCACCACCCTGCTTAGACTGCATTGGCGGCCGATGCGGGCACCTGCCCCCACACACAACCAGTCCCTGCTGTGCAGATCAGCAGGCATTCTCACGCCGATGCCGTAATAGAAAGGAGAAGCCGCTTTAAATGGCTCCTGGGTCAACAGTACCCGGTGCAGGTTCAGATAATCCTCCGGCGTGCCCATATCCGTCCAGAAGTGGTCATGGACAACATGAGCGCGGATTTTCTTGCCCCGCGCAATCCAGTAGCGGTAACAGTCAATGATATTGTAGAAAATGCCCGGGGCAATCACCCGCAGCAGGTTCGGGTCAAGAACATGGATACCGGTAAAGGCCATTTTTCTGCCGGCTCCCCTGTCGCCGAATGCGGTAATACCCAGCTTATCATCAACCGAGACATTGTTAAAGCGCGAACAGTCATGGAGAACAAGGGTGGCGTCAGCCCCTGAGCTGCAGTGCTCCTGATAAACTCGGGCCAGATCAATGGTATGAAAAATATCGCCGTTGGTCACCAGCGCCGGCTCTGATCCGAAAAAATCCAGGGCCATGCGCAGGCCGCCCCCGGTTCCCAGCTCTATCGGCTCTTCCTGCAGGGAAATGCCATCCCGACCGGCGAGCAAATCGACAATCTGTTCACGCAGATGATGACAGTTCACCAGAATGGCATGACACCCCGCCTCCCGCAACTGGGCAATATGTCGCAGAATCAGAGGGTGGTCAAGCACCGGAAAGAGAGGTTTCGGCCTGAGCAGGGAATAGGGCCTCAGCCGGGTACCGAAACCCGCGGCAAGTATCATGGCTTTCATGAAAAGAATGGTGAAAAAATTGAGAGTTTGACTGTCTCGCAACAACTGAAAATTAACCACGGAGAGCACAGAGCCCACCGAGCTAACTCTCAGTAATAAAAACGTTCTCTATGATCTCTGCGTGCTCTGTGGCGAAAAAATGACTTTTCCCGCTCAAGGTGCTTAATACGCAGCCATCAAGTTTGAGGTGTGGAACCGGTCAGAACTCCAACCTGCCGTCTGCTCCCTCGTGCACCCCGACCACCACAATTCCGGCCTTATCAGCCTGGCTTATCACCGTTTCAGGATCAAAAAAAAGCGCCTGGCCTGCTTCGACAGCCAAAACAGCAGCCTTTACTTCCTGCATGGATTCAATGGTCGTCGGACCAATGGCCGGCAGATCAAAACGAAAATCCTGGTCAGGTTTTTTAACCTTCACCACCACTGCGTTTTCCCGGGCCAGGGCTCCGCCCCTTTTGATGGCGGCATCCGTTCCTTCGATGGCCTCCACGGCCACGACCGCCATATCACGGACCACCACGCACTGGCCGATATCAAGTCTACCGATGGCACGGGCCATCTGAAAACCAAATTCAATGTCACGCCTCTGGCCGGCAGTCGGCTTTTTACGGGTGAGAATGCCGGCCGGGAAAAGAAGATGCTGCAGATAAAGGGTGGAGTCCAACACTTTGATCCCTTCCCTTTCCAGTTCACCGGCAAAGGCTCGCAGAATGGCATCATCCTGGCGCACATCAATTTTATTCCACAGGGATATCCCCTTCAGGTCAGGAAGCACGTCACGGAAAATACGGGTTTTGGTGATCGTGCCGAGAAAAACCGTTTCCTCCACCTTCTCTTTTTGAAAAAACTTGATGATCTTGCCCAGCTGGCCGAGTTTTACCCAGCAAAAACAATCCGCTATGGCCTCCAGATCCGGATGGCTCTCCCCTTTGTGGCCGATAATGACCACCTCTCGCCCGGCTTTTTTTGCCGCTTCGGCGAAAAGATAGGGAAACTGCCCCCCGCCGGCAATGATCCCGATCCTACTCGTCATCACTGCTTAATCTGACCACGCTGCGGTTGGAAACATTGAAAAATTCAACCATCCTGGCCACCGGGGCGGAATCGAGAATTTCCGCCTTCACCTTCTCCAGCGCTTCCTGGAGCAGCAACTCCTTGGTTTTGAATATCAAGGTAAATGCCCTGCCGAGATTTCGGATATCATCATTGCTGAATCCGGCCCGTTTGAGACCGATCTTGTTGATACCGCGCACCTTCATGTCATTGCGGATGCCGGCCACGATAACATAGGGCGGCACATCCATGCTGATGCCGGACATACCGCCGATAAAAGAGTATTCCCCGATGCGGGAGAACTGATGGACAGCCGTCATGCCACCCACGGTAACCCGATCGCCGATCTCCACATGCCCCCCCAGGGTGGCATTATTGACCAGAATGACGTTATTGCCGATGGTACAGTCATGGGCCACATGGGAATAGGCCATGAGCATGCAGTTGTCGCCGATGGTGGTGACCCCGTGACCGCTTGGGCTGCCGCGATGGAGGGAACAGTATTCCCTGATGATATTGCTGTCACCGATTTTCAGCAAGGTTTCCTCACCCTTATATTTGATGTCCTGGGGAGGAGCGCCGACGCAGGAAAAGGCCCCGATGTTATTGGCCTTACCGATGATAAGGGGGCCGGAAAGAAAGGCATGGGGGCCTATCTGGGAGTCAGCATCAATCCTGACCCCTTTACCGATGATCGCATAGGGTCCGACAGAAACTGAGGAATCGAGTTCAGCACCCGGGTCAATAATGGCTGTAGGGTGAATAGTCATATTTTCACAAGATGTTAAGTGTTACTAGTTGAGATACATTCCTGGCATGCCGATTTCCCTCTATTTTGCATAGAAGCGGGAAAGAGGCAATGAAAAGCTTGTCTTTTTAACACAGACGGCCTGTAATTACCAGCCTTTCTCATTGCCGTTAAAAGGCATCAGGAAAAGGTGGCCATCAGTACCGCCTCTGCTGCCAGCTTGCCATCCACAAAGGCCTTGCCGGCAATTTTGAAAAGTTTTGCTTTACGTTTCATGATAGAGAGTTCATAGATAATCTGATCACCGGGAACAATCTTTTTCCTGAAACGCACCCCGTCCATGCCGGCAAAATAGACCAGATTCTTGCCGATCTTCTCTTTATCGGTGAGGTAGGCCAGGATCGCACCTGCCTGGGCCATTCCCTCCATTACCAGCACGCCTGGCATTACCGGCTCGGCGGGGAAATGCCCTTGGAAAAAGGGCTCATTAATGGTGACATTTTTTAATGCCTTGATCGCTTCACCGGGTGTCACCGCAAGAACCCGGTCAACCAGAATAAAGGGGTAGCGGTGGGGAAGCAGCTTTAAAATTTCATTGATATCATATTGCGTAACGACTTCACTCATCTCCTGTCTCCTTATTTTTTCCATCGCCTGCCAGTTCACTCACCTGCTTGCGCAAGCGGCGAACATCTTTCAACAACTGGGGAATCCGGGAAAAAGCCGTGGCCGCCTGCAGCCATTCCTTATAGGCGATAGCCGGGAAACCGGCAACCACCGAGCCCGGCTTGACGTTGCTGTTGATGCCGCTCCGGCCCGCAGCCATGACCCCGTCGCCGACCTCCACATGATCTCCAACCCCGGATTGGCCGGCCAGCACAACGCCGTTTCCCAGTTTGCAGCTACCGGCAAGTCCGCTTTGAGACACCATCAGGCATCCCTCTCCAACCTCGGCATTATGGCCGATCTGCACCAGGTTATCGATTTTCGTGCCCTTGCCGATCACCGTGCTGCCGAAGGTGGCCCTGTCAATGCAGGTATTGGCCCCAATCTCAACATCATCTTCAAGCACCACATTACCGACCTGGGGACGCTTGATATGGATTCCCCGGGAATTGGTGGCATAGCCGAAGCCGTCACTGCCGATCACCGCGCCGCTGTAAAGAATAACCCGGCGGCCGATTCTGCAGCCTGCCCGCACCACCACGTTTGCCTCAAGAATTGTCCCGTCGCCGATGATCACGTCCTCGCCGATAACCACCCCGGACTCGATGACAACGTTTTCCCCAAGGGTGACCCGTCGTCCGACAACCGCCAGTGGGGCGATGGACACCGAAGGAGCGATACGGCAATCCGCGCCGATGACGGCATGCTTATCGATCCCCGGGGCCGGGAGCGGCCTTTTATAAAACAGGTTATGGATCATGGCGGCAGCCAGGTAGGGATTCTTCACCCGAATGGCCGGCAGGGCAACTTCCTGTATATTCTGGGGTACAATGACCGCCGAGGCTTTGCTCCGCTCCAGCTGGTCAACATATTTTCCCTGGGCAATGAAGGTGATCTCCCCGGCAGATGCATTGGCCACATCATTGAAAGCGGCAATCCTCACCCCCGGATCACCAAGCAATTCTCCTTCAACCAATGCGGCAAGCTCCGCCAGTGTTCGTGTTTCCTGCGTCATTTTTTTTACTCTGCGTAATAATTACAGTCCGAGATCTGCATTACCTCTTCCGGCATTATGCACATCAGACCCCACAATCAATCTTTCCGATCAGGCCATTGAGAGCTTGTCCGTAAATAAGCTGTCAATCTATCAGAAATTTCAGTCTGAACAATAAAAAAAGACGGGCAGTTTCCCATTGCTGAAAAACGCACCCGTCTGACAGGACAAAACAGGCAGCAAACGTCCTGTTTGGATCTTTACGCAGAATATTTTTAGAGAATCCCGTTTACTCTGTCGCGCAGGATCCCTGACGGCTTGAAGGTAACCACCTTCCGGGCAGTCAGTATCAACTCCTTGCCGGTCTGGGGGTTACGCCCCCTTCTGGCATTTTTGTCTTTAATGTTGAACTTGCCGAAGCCGCTTATCAGAAGATCATCACCATTAGCCAGACAATCCTTGCTGATTTTCAGGAATGTTTCAACAATCGAGGTTGCCTGTGCCTTTGTTAAATTGTGAGTTTGATAAATTTTCTGCACCAAATCAGCCTTAGTCAGGGTCATGTTGCTAAACCTCCATCATTTGTAGAAACATAGGGTTATGGTCAGACATGGTTGTTTACTTTAGACGCTTAATACCGTTCTTTCCGGCAAACTCGGCGGCAGCACCGAGTTCCTCTTCTATCCTTAACAACTGATTGTATTTCGCCACCCTGTCAGTACGGGAAGGTGCTCCTGTTTTTATCTGACCGGTATTCAAGGCAACGCTCAAATCAGCAATGGTTGTGTCTTCAGTTTCACCGGAACGATGGGAAATGACCGCGGTATAACCGGCTCGATGGGCCATATCCACCGCATCGATTGTTTCGGTGACAGTACCGATCTGGTTCAGTTTGATGAGAATCGAATTGGCTATTTTTTCCTTAATGCCCTTGGCAAGAATTTTCGTATTGGTGACAAAGATATCATCGCCGACCAGCTGGATTTTCTCGCCCAGGCAATCGGTCTGCTTCTTCCAGCCCTTCCAGTCACTCTCATCCAGACCGTCTTCTATGGAGACAAGAGGATATTTCTTTACCCAGCCCTCATAAAACTCTATCAACTGCTCGGCAGTTTTCTCGGGGTCCTTTTCAGCGGCCAGCACATACACCTTTTTCTTGGCATCATAAATTTCGCTGGCTGCCACATCCAGGGCGATAAAGATATCCTTGCCCGGGGCATATCCCGCCTTGGTGATTGCCTCAAGCAGGGATTCCATGGCCTCCTCGTTGGAACGGAGATTCGGGGCAAATCCGCCCTCATCGCCGACGGAAGTCAGATGGCCGGCTTTTTTCAGAACACCCTTCAGGGTATGAAAAGTCTCGACTCCCATCTGCAGAGCCTCGGCAAAGGAGGCAGCCCCTGCCGGCATGATCATGAACTCCTGAATATCGACATTATTATCGGCATGAGCCCCGCCGTTCAGCACGTTCATCATCGGCACGGGCAGCACCTTGCCGTTGACGCCGCCAAAATACGAATAAAGGGGCAGACCGAGTTCCATGGCAGAGGCTTTCGCTACAGCAAGGGACACGCCCAGAATGGCGTTGGCGCCTAATTTCTTCTTGTTTTCCGTCCCATCGAGCTTGAGCATGGTCTTATCGATCAATACCTGCAGGGTTGACTCAAATCCGATCAGGGCCGGCCCTATTTTGTCATTGACGTTGGCAACAGCGGTCAGGACACCTTTGCCCATAAAACGTTTTTTACGCACATCACGAAGCTCAAGGGCCTCACGGGTGCCTGTCGAGGCTCCTGAAGGAACAATGGCCCTGCCCATAAAACCTGTCTCAAGATGCACCTCAACTTCAACCGTGGGGTTCCCCCGTGAGTCAATGACTTCCCGGCCGATAACGCCAACAATTTCTCCCATTCTATTTCTCCCTCAATTTTATTGCTGTGAAAGCGATGCAAATCATCATCTGGTTTCCTGCTGATATCACTTACACAATTATCAATTCAACTTTCAGATTTGTCAACAACAACTAAGTAATTTTCTTTTTTAAAACAAGCAAATGGCCTGAAAAAATATACGGGCGGGCCTGGAAGGGGGTGAAAGACATCCTAACCGACAACGCTGGCCATCTTGAAAATCGGCAGATACATGGCGATGACAAGTCCGCCGATGAGACCACCGAGAAAAACCATCATAAAAGGCTCAATCATGGCAGTCATGTTCTCCACAGCCTGATCGACCTCTTCATCGTAAAAATCCGCAATCTTCTCCAGCATGGTGTCAAGAGCACCCGTGGCCTCACCAACATTGATCATCTGCACAACCATACTGGGGAAAACACCTGTCTCTCCCAACGGTTCGGCAATGGAACGTCCCTCAGTAATACTCTCCGCCACCCTGAATACGGCCTGCTCGATAACCTTGTTGCCCGCTGTTTTGCCGACCACATTCAACGAATCAAGAATGGGAACGCCACTGTGCAGCATGGTACCCAGGGTTCTGGTGAATTTCGCCACGGCAACCTTACAGATCAGCGGTCCGAACACCGGAGCTTTAAGAAGCATGTAATCGATTTTTTTCCGCCCCTTTTCCGTGTTATATATTTTCTTGATGGCAATAATGATAAAGGCTATGGCTGCGCCCATGAAGATGAAATTCTTTTTAACAAAATTACTGGCATCGACCACAATCTGGGTGGGAGTCGGGAGCGCCGAACCGAAGTCGGCAAACATTTTGGCAAAAACCGGTACGACGAATATCAAAATGACGGCAGTGATGACGAGAGCGATACAGAGACAGATCAACGGATAGGTCATGGCTCCCTTGATCTTTTTTTTCAGGGCCATGCTTTTTTCCATAAAGTTGGCAAGACGGTTAAGAATGGTGTCGAGAATACCGCCGACTTCGCCGGCATCAATCATGTTGCAGTAGAGATTGTCAAACACCTTGGGATGTTTTTTCATGCCATCGGCAAATGTCATACCTGACTCGACATCAATGCGGATGTCGGTCAGCATCTTCTTGAAAGTAATATTTTCCTGCTGATTCGCAAGAATATCCAGACTTTGCACCAGAGGAAGACCTGCGTCAATCATCGTTGACAACTGCCGGGTAAAAATCACCACATCCTTGCCGGTCACCTTCGGCTGAAACATGGCAATGTTTGAGAAAATATCTTTTGGCGCCTCCTTCAGAACAGTCGGCTTGATTCGAATCTTCTTTAACTGGGAAAGCGCGGCAGCTTCACTGAAAGCCTCGATTTTTCCTTTTCTCTTCTCACCGTATGAATTAACTCCCTTCCAGACATAGACAGGCATGAAATTATCCTTTTGTTTCGTTATAGGATGAGACATTCACGAAAGTGAAATGTTTTTTTCACCGCAAAACGGCTAATCACCAGCATCCAGAAATAAATTTTATATCAAGATTTCTAGAAATACAACTTTATTGACAATGTTTTCCATCTCTTATGGACTTTTTCTCCATTCACCCCAAACAGATGCAAAAACCTGACCACGAGCCGGCAGCATGGTTCCAAGGCACTTTTTTCTGTTGACAGAGCCATCTCTTTCATTTAGATAGATATGTTTCGTAAACACAAATTTATTTTTCTATTGAGACAAATATTCTTATTTTTCATACAAGGAGGGTCCTGTCATGGCTACCAATGCACCGACAGCAAGTGAACTGCAAAGCAGCGGTTTTTTTAATCCCATCATTGATCAGTGTGATGGATGCGACAGAGTCGTCGAGGCAAACAATAACAAGTATTGTCAGACTTTCGCCTTTCCCGATGCAAAATGGCGTCTGGGTATCTGCAATTTTGCCACCCACAAAAAACCTGAGATAGTTGTCAGCACCATCAAGGTCAACCCTCTGAAAGCAGCAAAGAGGGCCTCAGGCGGCAAGAAAAAGAAATAGTTCTAGCGGATCTATGCAACTGGATGTCGGTACGGCCGGCATCCAGTTGCCCGCAGACTGGAGTACTCCAATATTTTGTCCTGTCATCCCCTGGCCTTGGGGTAAAGCGAGAGAAGGAATTCCTCATCCTGCAGAATTTCCTGAAATCTTGAATAATTATCCCGAAAATTCGCCGAAGCTTTCCCTTCCTTGATCAATAATTCAGCCGCCTGCTCAAGCATTCCCCTGGAATGATCCCTTATAGCATAAAAAATCTTGTCAAGAATGAACTGCGTTTTTTTCTCATAGGGTGGGACTTTCTTCAAAAGGGCAATTTCCGCGTGTCTCAATGTCGGATTCGAACATAAGGCAAACAATTTCGGTGTATCATAGATATCTGCCGCCTCCAGAAAACGATACTGCATCTCCGCATCAAGTTCCCTGAACGCTTTCCTGAGCTGTCCCTGCTCTTCACCGCTTTTTTCCGCCAGTAACAAACGGATATAGGGCGTTATTTCTTCCTGAGACAAAATTCCTTTTCTGAAGACGCCTATAAGCCACCTGATCTTCATTTCCGGACTTTTTGAGACAAAGGGAAGACATCTCTCCAGCCAGTTATTGGTCTTTTTATTTTTTAAAAAAGATATCATATTCAAGACTATACAATTCTTATTGTTGCCGTACCAGGATTACCGCACAACCTTATTAATGATGTACTCCATATATTCAGAGGTAAAAGGTTTGGTTACGTACTGCTGCGCCCCTTCTCTTAATGCGGCGATTATCTGTCCGAGTTGCGCCTCAGCAGTTACCATGACAAACGGCATGTCCTTATTTTTAGGGTCACGACGTATGGCTTTCAGCAGCTCAAGGCCGCTCAACCCGGGCATGGAATAATCGGAAATGACCACCGCAACCTGCTCTGTGGCAATAGTCTTCAGGGCGCTACCAGCGTCAGACGCCTCCAGCACATCTTCATATCCCATTTTTGCCAGAAATGAGGAAATAATCCGCCTCATTACCCTTGCATCATCCACAACCAGAATTTTCCCGGATGCCTTTGTCATAATTTAAGGTAAGCGCTTATATCAATTTTTGTTACCCGCTGAACATTTACAGATTGATGTCAGGGGGATATAAGAAATAATATTTCTGTTTGACGGAATAAACAAAGCAAGATACATTAACTTGCAGCATAACAAATAAAATCCTTCCAAGCCATGCAGAAGTCCTATTTCGTCATATATTATCAAAAAAAATCTTTAAATGACAAGAAGTGAACAATCATGTCAAACGCCAAGAAAACCGCCCCCAGCAAAACAATTATTATCCTTGTTCTTCTCGCCCTTGCCGCTGTTGCAGCATTGCTGATAGTAAATGCCAGCCGGAAAGCGGACAAAAAAACGGCCATCTCCCTGGAGCAGGAGCAGCAGAAACTCCAGGAAAAGGTAAATATTCTTGACAAGGAACTTGCCGCCCCGGAAGGCTCCGAATCCGGAGGTCAGAGCGAATCTGCCGGCATGCAGACCGAGTCCGGCGCCGAGGCTGATAACCAGGCAGCAGGCAAAGACATTACCATGGATCCCTGCAAAACCACCTCAGCCGGAATTGATAGGTTTTTTACCCGGCTGGACCAGGAAGATTACATTATCGATCTCAACCTGGAAGGCGGTTCAAAGGCATACTTCATCACGGTCATCAATAAGCTGCTGGCCAACAAGCCCACCATCACCAGGGAAACTGACAATCTGCTGTCCATACTCCAGAATGCCGCCCACTTTTATCGTGTGCTGGGCGAAAAAAATATCTTTACCCTGAAAAAAATCATGGCCCTGGAAAAAGGTCAATTAGAACCGGTGATGGCTGACTTTTACTCTCTCATCCTGCACCGGGATGAATGCCTGAGCGTTCAATATCCGATCCAGTTGCCCATGGAGGATTTGTACAGCTATTCGACCTTCTTTCTCAATACCCTCGGAGGCCAGTCCTATCTGTTTCGCCGAGAACCGGCTTTCAGGACCCTGGTCAAATATTACTGCGTGCTGGTCATGGACCTGGCCAACATGAAGAACGCCAATCCTCTGGGCATTGATATCAGATATCCCATCAACAGCCTGATCGAGGAAATGACTGCGACATCCGGCCTGGAGAATAAGGACAAATACCTGGATAATCTTCTCCAGCTGCAGGAAAAGTATAAAACACTGTATGGCAACTGAAATCTGAGATTCCCTGATTTCCGCCAACCTGGCCATAACATAAAGAAAGGGAACTGACCGCACAGTCAGTTCCCTTTTTTTATGTCTATTCTGTTCAAGCAATTATTGCCGAAAAATTCCAAGCCTGATCATTTCGGCAATGATCGCCTTGGCACCCTCCACGTCGATTCGTTTTTCCGATTCCGGGAGGTGCTCATACGGGACGAGATTCGGCTGCAGCTTCCGGGCTTCATCCCGCTCTTCCCCGTAGCGCCACCCCTGGCCAATCCTCTCCGCCGCCCACCTGTCATGGTTGACCCGGGCGATTGCCTCCAGCGCGTCGCCCATGACCGCTGCCGCACGCTCCAGTTCGTCGCGACCGGCAATCCGCGGCTCATACTCCCCGAAAGGTGTCGCGATCTTTTTTACTGCCGCGCTCAAGGTCTCTCCTTTTGGGGGGATACATTACTGTCACCGAGCGCGGCAAGTGCGGCCCTGGCAAAATCATCCCATTCATTTTGTTTCCAGATATCGACATAGCGGCGGAACTGCCGCATGGTTGATTGCACGGGAAACTCCTTGGGACCACAAGTTTCCAGGATCTCGTTGCAGCAACGGATAATTTCCTTCTTAGCCTCCTCCGCACTGTACTGCTCGCCTCCATAAAGAGCGCCCAGCATTTCCAGTTCCGCCAGCGTTCCGCAGGCCCAGGCCCGCTCGCTCCCAACCGCATTGAGCAACCTCCAGTGGCTGATTTGCCGAGCTGTGCTCCACCAGTGACCATGTTTTTTTGCCAATTCGGTCATGCCGACTTTTTCAGCCCTCATTAAGACCGCCAGCATTGACAGATACTGGGTGATAACCCAGTTGTTGGAGGGCTCGGCCACCATGGCCTGCCTGTATAACAGGCAGCATTTCTGATAGGCTTCCAGTTTTTCCTTCTCCTTGCCTGCGATCTGCTCATAGGCGATGCCGATCCGTTTTTCACTGGCAGCGCTCACCCCCAGTCGTTCAGCCAGTTCCCTGTCGGAAGATTGCGCCTCAGGTTCTTCCCGCCATGCTTGCAGTTCCTCACGGATGGAGGCACAGAGACCATCCATCTCCCCGGTCACCGTTTTCTCATCCTGGCCCTCAAACTCTCCGATCTTGAGCAGATCATCGATCCGCGCGAATTTGGTTTCGATCCGCCCGCGGGTCTGCTTTTCGCGAAAATCGCTGACCTGATTTTCAAAATCCCAGGGCACGGTTGCATAGGTCACGATACTCGCCCAGTCATGCGTTTCCGGGCAAGAGGTGCGCAGACGCTGCCGCACTTCGTGGAGGACGCAGCGGGGATCGGCCCCCTTGAGCAGACGTTTGTACAGTACTTCAGTAAAGATGGTCGAGGAACGCATCCACAGGGGAAACTGGGAGGCAAAGACCCAGGGGATGCCGGCGGCGTGCAGCTCGTGGGCTATGCTGCCGCCGGGGGTGAGCACGGAGCGCACATTGCCGGAATCGCAGGTTGCCAGCGAGAGCACAGTGGGCCGATGACGGGCGGCGCAGTCCAAAGCGCGGTCCGTGGTAAGGGCAATGGCGAGCCGCTCGCCGTCAACCACATCGACCTCTGCTGGGTTCGTGCTGTCGCACAACGCAAGCCCGTACTGCTGGTCGCCGGCATGATCATAGGGGGCGCCGTGGGCCAGGATATGGACATGGGTGTACTCGGTATCCATACAGGCCTGCCGGATCTGCTCAAGCGTTGCTTCCGGCAGCACGGTGAGTATATTTTTTACCTCGGCCAGCCGCGCTTCCTCACTGTTCTTGATTTTTATCCAGGGGTCAATAGCGCGGCGCAGGGCAACCAGATGCCGTTCGGCAGGCACCACCGCGAGTCCGCCAGGGGAGGCAAAGATAAACAGGATGCGGGGCGGACGATTCCATTCCACCGGCAGGGGCCGGCCGCGCCGCACCTCCCTGGTCAGGGTGATGGGTGTCTTTGATTGCAGAAAGAGCGGCGAACCGGATCCGGGAAAACCTGCCGGGGCAATGGCCGCCTCAAAAGGCAAAAGAGCCAGTTCAAAACCGGAAAGCGACAGCCGCAGATGCACAAACTTTCCCTTGGCCGCCTGGACGCTGCCGAGTTCGGCAAGCAGGCCGGGAACCTGGCCGAACATCTGACCGATGGTCTCGCCCAGTTCGCGCAGCTCGGCCTCCCGCTGACCTGCGGGCACAGGTGTTCCCTCGGTGTAATAGCGGAGCCGTTCCAGGCGGATGAGCAACTGCCGCTGTTCAAAGGGCAGGCGTACGGTCACCGGTCCGTCGGCACCGCAGAGGACGAGGTAAGGGGTCAGCGGTGACAGGAGCTGGTTGTGCGCCGGGCCGGGTCGCAGGATTTCCAGTTTGACGTTGTGGATCTCAGACATGTCTTTACCTCGTGAACTGTTGAATGATCGTGCGGGTGACGGGATCGGTTCCTGCAATGTGGGCCAGTTCGCCGACCACTGTGCCGTCTTCGTCGGCCCTGATGCAGACCGCGCTCTGTTGCCGCAGGACAAAGGATTGCCGGTCAAAGACCGCCTGATCGATATCCTTCATCCGGCCTTTGACAAGCAGCTCATACACCGGCTTGAAGGTTTCTTCGCTGGCAAGCATGGCCTCGGTGAAACGGAGCAGGCGGATCCAGGTGCCGCAATTAAAATAAAAACGGCCGCCGCCCAGATCGATGGCGCGTTCAAGATGGGTATGACCGGTGACGATGAAATGGATACCCTGCCCCACCGAGTCGACCATCTCCTTGCAGGCGTCGTCCCGGTCCGCTATCTCGAAAGTCTTGTCACCCTTGAGCCAGTCTTTCAGTGCCCGGCGCAGGGCCTCGATCTTGCTGACGCCGCTAAACCAGCCGGTGAGCCGGTCCCAGAGATACTGGCCGGTACCGAGGGTTTCGTCCTGGGGATCAGTGACGGCGCTGCCGGTCTTGTATTGCTTTTCCGCCGCCAGCAGCAGGGCGTCGGCTGAGGGACGGCTGGCCCCGGCACCGCTGCGCAGTCCCTCCATGAGGTTTGGTCCCAGCAGACCCTCCACAGCCACGGGCCGTGCCTGCTTTTTGGCCGGGGCGGTGAAACCCTCGGCCGAAAGCCGCTGGTCCACCTCCCTGCTGCCCTCCACCTTCTCACCGATAACCGGGATGAGGCGGTTGATCTTTTCGAGCTGGCCGGGGTCAAGGGCCAGGAGCACGCCGACAGCGGCCGTCATCTCCGGTTTTAAAAGGTCAATCCAGGGATATTGCCCCTTCACCTTGTTCATGACGTCCTTGACCATCTTAGTGCCGGCGTTGGGCTCCCATTCGCCAGCCTTAAGCGATCGGCCGCTGTTGAGCCGCCGGGCCGCCTTGGCGAGGTCCTCGTAACGGACATAGTTCCAGGCGTCCACTTCGTTGCCGTGGGTGCAGAACACCCGGGCGCCGCCCACCAGGCAGGAGTAGCCGGCCCCCATGGTGGAAAACTCGATGCGGGCCCGGGCCAGGAGATCAGCACCGGCGAGCCGTTCGACCACGGCGCGCTGTACCACCGGAAAAGACAGCTCAAGGTCGTGGTTGCCAAGGGCGATGACCAGGGTGCGTTTGTCAATTTTCACAAAATCCGCCAAGGCTTCCCAGATGGGGGCAAAAGCAGGATCTGCCATGATCCGTTTGATCACGGTCTCGGCATTGTCCACGGCGATGTAGCCGCCGCTCTCCTCGGCCAGGGTGTCGATGACATCACCGTTTAAGACCAGGGCCACTTGCCCGTCCGGCTTTTGTGCCGCCACCCAGCGGATGAATCCCGCCAGTTTCCCGGTCTCCCGGAGAATCTGAAAACCGGGTTCACCTCCCATGTGGAGGTCGGAGATGACATGAACTTCGTCGAATTGGGGTAAGGGCATTGCTGTTCTCCTTGGGTTAGATAGTTATGGTGTCTGAATGGTGGCCTTGGCCGGGTCGGCGACGGCCAGCAATTTTTCAAGTTCCTGGACTTCCCGGTCCCGACGGTGGTAGCCGGTTTCCGCGACCAGTTTTTTGACCTTAACTAGGTGTTCGCGGGCGGAGGGCAAGTCGTTTTCGGCCAGCAGCAGTCGGCAGCTCTCGAGATGATAATCGGTGAGGAAGAGACGCATACCGCAGCGTTCGGCGATTTCAAAAACTTCGTCCAGGTCGCGGCGGGCAGAGCCAAATTGCCCCTGCTCCCGGCAGAAGAAGGCCCGGTCCAGCAGGCCGCGGGGAAGATAATCCTGTCTCCCTGCCTTACGCAGGAAATCAACGGCCACGGCCAGATGGCTGACGGCTTCGGCCGTCTCGTCCAGCCGCTGGCAGGCCCGGCATAGGGTGAGATGGTCCAGGCCGATGTCGAGGGGCCAATTTTCAGCCTTAATCCATTCAAGAGTTTTCTCCGCCCGCTCCCTAGCCTCGGCCGGCCGGTCGAGTTCAAGGAGCAGGTCACAGTAGCGATAGCCCTGCAAGGAGTAGAGGAAAGGGTACTGGGGCTGGCACTCCCGCTGCATGGCCTCGGCCTGGCGGAACAGCTCCTCCGCTTCGGCCAACCGGCCGTCCTGATGGAGGGAGCCAGCACGGGTGGTGCGGGTGGCCAAGTGCCAAAAGGCATCACCGCTCTGGTCGGCCAGCTCCACCGACCTTTTCCCATACTCCATAGCCCGGTCCAGGTCACCCGTGACGAGGAAAAGTTCGCTGAGGTTGCCGGCAATGATGGTCGCATCTTGCCAATTTTCCTGCTGGACCCGCATTTCCAAACCGGCCCGCATCGGCCCGGCCGCCTCGTCCAACCGACCCAGGGCTCGGAGGCTGAAACCGGCCCAACTCAGAAGCGCCGCCTGATCAAATTCGCGAAGTCCGGTCGCGGGCCGGTCCCAAAGCTTCTCGAAAAAGTTAGCCAAGGCGCCCAGATCGGAGCCGAATGCGCCGAGTTTGCTCGTGCAGTAATGGTCGGTCATCCTTATGAGTCGTTGCCAGTAAACCTCCTCCAGCGTCTCCTGCTGCCGGCCGGCCCGGCAGCCATGGGCGCAGGCGTAAAAAAGCGGAGCCATTTCCTCGATGGTGTCCGGCAGTTCCCTGGCAATGCCCTTGTAATGCTCATAAAGCCGCAGGTTGCCCTCCTGCCAGGCTGAGGGGAAATGCTTTTGAAGAAGGTCGGCCATATGCTCCCGCACCAGGGGGTGGCAGTCCAGGTCGCCGGGGCGATGGCTGCTTGTCGGGGCCAGGAGACCGAAGCGCCGCAGTCGACTGAGGCACTCATGGCGGTCTCCTTTTTCCACTGCCATGATGCGGCCGGTCAACTCTGGGATGGCCGGCGGGGTGAGGAGTGCTGCCAGGGCCTCCCTGTCGGCCGGGCGATCAAAGAGGCCAAGGAGCCGCAGATACTCGACCTCCGGTGAATCCCCTAAAAGACCG
>Ga0180007_10004019_pt1 | contig 15874 bp, 23 predicted proteins | sample MM_PC_MetaG_FD_121122 | JGI IMG/M metagenome (GOLD analysis project Ga0180007, IMG submission 121122) | Groundwater microbial communities from the Aspo Hard Rock Laboratory (HRL) deep subsurface site, Sweden - MM_PC_MetaG | ecosystem: Environmental > Aquatic > Deep subsurface > Groundwater... | reverse complement strand
GATCGAAATGCAATATCTTCTCCTTATTGAGCAAGACTTATGAACAATCAAAGACGAGGTGGGGGAGAGATACCAGCCTCGATAAATGCAAACAGGGACACGCAACTGCTGCATCCCTGTTTGCATGCGTTCCAACTATGGAAAACATGAGATATTTAATGGGTTAATATTCCCGAAGAACGTAATTACCCGGAATTAATTTAAGATTGTCTTCTTCTAAATTTATTCAATCAACTGCGCAGTTTAAATATATTAGAACGATTGATCAACCGTTCCATCGGAATTAAGTCGAGCAATTCTTTCGCGCTTTTCTCCATTGATTATTTTAAATACACCACCTGCTAGGATCTTTCCATCAGGCTGTAATGCTAGAGCAGTAACGCCTACTAAAGACAAATACTTCCATTCAGCAGAGAAAAATGTCGGATCGAGGCTGCCATCAGGATTCAACCGGGCGATATTCATCCACAGTTTATCACCAATTTTTTTAAACATTCCGCCTATGACAATTTTTCCATCCGGTTGAAGTAATAATTTAAATACATCCCCCTTAACCTCTAAAGAAAACGACCGGTCAATATTGCCATTTTTATCAAACTTGACCATACATAAACCAGAGGCTTGCTTTGTCTCGCCAATTTTTTTAATACGTCCTGCGAGCATTATTGATCCATCAGAAAGAAGCGCCAGATCGTGGATCAATTCCGCTTTTATGCGCAGATCCAATGAAGTATCTAAACTGCCATCAGGGTTTAACCGAAAAATATTACTACTAGGTTGTTTCAATGAAGCCGTGATCATTTCACTAATATCAGCGCCCACGATAACTTTTCCATCATCTTGTGTAACCAGGACCTTTACATCAACAGGAGATTTTTCAAAAAGATTCACCAATTTATCTGTAACATCTTCAATCTTTTTGAAGTCTTTTTTTGCTACAATTTCGCCTTCAGGAGTAATCCAGCTTACATTATCACTAAGAGAATAACCAACTACGATCCCTCCGTTTTTCTGAACCGCAATGGTCCTGACAATACCCAAATTTGTTCTCTTTTCGAAGGGTTTAAAGGATTTATCCTGACTGCCATCTGGATTTAACCTTGCTAAATAATTAGGAAAAACACCACCAATGAGTATTTTTCCATCTCTCTGCATCGCAATTGAGTGGTACGGATCAGAATATGCAGAAGCTCCTTTGATCGGTTGTTTGCTAAAACTTAAATCCAGGTCCCCGTTAGGATTTAACCGTGCAAATTTGTAGTATTTCTGCCCTCTAATTTTTGTGAATTTACCAATAATCAAGATTTTCCCATCGTCCTGTGTAATTATGTTGGTTACGGGTCCATTTGCACCTTCCATTGCAGAGCCAGTTTTCATTGGAATCTCCTTATATTGGTCATTATTCGTAATAACAGGGTTTCCACATTCTATAAACATTATACTGGGATTCTACGTTTCGATAATCTTACTTCCATTTTCCTCCAATCAGGTGATCATGATTGACAAGACTTGCTCAAGTATAGGTCGATTTCGTCATTTTTGATCATTTTTCAACGATCAATCTCGCCAATTCGGTCGTTTGAGACAGTTTTTCCCGATCCACTTAAATGCTAAAACAAGCTGGAGCATTTGAAGATACATTTTATCCAGACAGACTATGCTCATAGATCTCTCGATATGGGTATCTATCCGAGAGTTTCATCACCACACTCCTTGCAGTTCTGACGATCTTCCCCGCCAGGAAGATGTACTTCAAGCGGAAGGTCTTGATCTGCTGCCGGTATTCCGAAGTCCTTAGTGAGTCAATCTTGAACAGCAGGAACAGGTTGTAAGCCAACATCATCAACTGGAAGATGGCTTCATTGGACCAGAATGATTTGAGCAGCAGGTGCCCAACCGCCATGTCGTACTTGGCTTCCTTGATGTAGTTCTCACAGTTGCCGCGCTTCTGATAGAACTCGACCACCTCATCCGGGGACAGATCCGTGTTGGTGACGAAGAAGAAATAGGTGTATTCTTCACCTTCCAGGAAGGACAACTGGGCGCGGTCCTCCTCGTCTTTCAGTACGCGCGATACGACAAACCTTCTATCTTTCTTCCAGGTGTTCAGGCTTGTGACAAGCTCAGCGGTTTCCTGGCCTTCTTCACCGGTATTAAAGACGATAGACGGATCGGTGATCCGAGCCACAAGTGTCGGGTACGCCTTCCCCTTGATCACATACCCGCAGTCTAGCGATTCAAGCGTTTCCAGGAGTTCTTCGTCGAAGTAGCCGCTGTCCATGCGAAAGGTGACTTCCAGATCCTCTTCTTCGAGATGGGCCATAATCTCCTGGATCATTCCCGCCGCGCCATTGCCGGTGTAGGTGTCCCCACTCCGTACATAGCCTGTCAGATAGGCCTTGAGTTCATCACAGAAGGCGAACTGGAGGTTGTAGCAGGGATTGCCTGGTTTCTTGGGATTGTATCCTTTGGCTGTCCCCTCCTGGTGACCTTCCACGTTGACCACACTGCTGTCCATATCGATGGTGATGGATTTGAGCTTGCTTCTCCCCAGGAACTTTCTGAAGACCTTGAAGTTGATCTCTCTCAGCATCTGGGTCGTCTTGTAGCTGAAATGTCCTAAGAACCGTGATACCGTTTCCGGTTCTCTGACTGCAATGTCGAACTCATTGATCAGGGGATCGCTTTGCAGCAGCTTCAGCCGTTCCAGTTTGTCAATGCCAACGAAATTGCCGCAGAGCATGGTCTTGATGTGGTTCATCTTGATCCTGTTGGTCGCTTGTGTCTCAAACACCAGATCATGATCGATCAGATTGAAGATCCTGTTTCTCCTGGCGTGGTCAAGCAGCAGAAACAGACCGGCATTCGAGGTGAGATTCCTGGTTGAGAATTCGATTTTCTTGATCACATCCACATCCTTTGAGGCACGATTTTCTTTGATTCCGCATTTTAACACGCAGTCATTCAGCTGTTTTCCTTTCACCCAATGGGTGAAAAATTGGGCCTGAATCCAGGCTCTGAATTTGCTTACAAAAAGTCACAGAACGGCGGTTTTTTCTCGAAAAAGGACCGAAAATTGGCTCAAATGGCCATATTTTGCCTCGAAATGACGGTTTTTCCCTTCGTAAGCCTTTCCGTTACTGAGTGCGCGACGTAGAATCCGGGTATTCCATTTTCACACCTGGCTGTCTCAGGGACCCGGAGCATCTTGCCGCGGTAGCCCCGCGCATTCATCAGTCATTCCCACGGATTAATCACCTGTACTCCATAAGGGAGAAAGTCGGTTACATTTCGAGTGGCAATAATAAGGTTGTTTTGAAGCGCGGTTGCAACGATAAACGGATCCATCACCGCCAGCGGCTGCCCCGTACTCTCCATGTGTGCGGTCAGGGAGCCGTTCAAGGTGAAGAGTTCGTCCAGTTCAGCGTTCTCAACCTGCTCTGGCACAGGCGCGGCCGGTAATCCCTCTGCATGGGCTTTAGCCCAATTGGCGACGCTTTGAGGGTTCACTCTCAATTGACGTCCGATCCGCCGCAGGTTCATACCATCTACATAAAGCTGAACGGCCCTCTGACGAATTTCAGGACCATATCCGCGGGCTTTCTTGATAGGTGTGTATTTGCAGCCGCACACATATCACCGATACCTTTGACTACCCGCTGAAGTCTTGCCTATCTTGTGCTGTTTTGTCAGCACGCTCACACTTTGGACATTTCATGACCCTATTTTACTCATCAAGCTAGGCACTCCCCACAACAGGAAAAGGACTCATCCTTTCGCGAACTCCTGTATAATCAAACCCAGCAGCATCATTTTTTTCAAAACAACAGGCAGGTGGATGGAGCAGGTCTTCATCTCTTACTCCCGAAAGGATCTCGGCTTTGTCAGGCGCTTGGCAGCGGATCTGCAAGCCGCGGGCTTCAAGGTCTGGTATGACCTTTCGGGGCTGGAGGCGGGCACGCGCTGGGGCAAGGAGATCCAGAACGCCTTGCGCCTGAGCCGTTTTTTCCTGGTGGTGCTCTCTCCAAACTCCTGCGAGTCGGAATGGGTGGAAAGGGAATTCCTATACGCCAGCAACCAAAAATTAAAGATCATCCCGCTTCTTTACCATCCCTGCGACCTGCCTCTGTGGTCGCTCAACCTGCATTTCATGGAACTGCAGGAGGAGAATTACCAGTCCAATCTGCCTGAACTGCTCAAGATAATGGGGGTCGAGGCCAAGCTGGAAGAAGAGGTTTCCCCGCCGGCCATGGGCCTCCCTGCCAGCCTGCCTGAAAAAGAAGAGCCCCCGCCCCAAGTGATTTCATTGGATGAACCCGCTGCCGAGTCCTCCGCACAACCGTCCAAGCAGGAGGAAGCACTGGCTGGAATTGAACAGGCTGTGAGCGGGGAAGGCGGAAAAAACAAGAAACAAAGAACAAAAGAGAAGAGACCGGAAACAAAATCGATTCCAGAGGCAATACCCTCCCAAAAAACACGCAAGAAAAAGACCTGGCTCCCCTGGGCTGCCGGGTTGGGAGGGCTGGCAGTCATCAGCACCATGATCATCATTCTTGCTCTCACTGCGAAAACAGACCCCGCGACTCTCCCACCAACACCCACATTCACGCCCGAGCATACCGCCGCTCCCCCCCCCACGGCAACCGCATTTCCAACGGCAAAAATGAGCATAACCTCACCTGTGGATGGGATGACAATGATCCATGTTCCGGCAGGTTCCTTTCGGATGGGGAACCTATTGAATTATGATACCCAACCGATCCACACGGTCACCCTGGATGCATTCTGGATCGACAAGACCGAGGTCACTGTGGGCATGTATCATCTCTGTGTTCAGGCGGGAATCTGCCAGCCTCCAAGCGAAGTTGGCTCCACCATTCGTCATGCTTATTACACGGACCCCGAATTCAATGAATACCCTGTGGTGTATATGACTTGGGAGATGGCAGACACCTACTGCACATGGGCGGGGCGTCGGCTGCCGACCTCGGCGGAATGGGAAAAAGCGGCGCGCGGCTCGGGTGGACGCGCTTATCCATGGGGAGAGGGGGTTGAGTTTGACTGCCTCTTGGCAAATTTTGATGGTTGTGTCGGTGATACGGCACCAGTCGGCTCGTATCCGGATGGCGCCGGCCCCTATGGTGCTCTGGACATGGCAGGGAACGCCTGGGAGTGGGTCTCGGACTGGTACCAGGCAGATTATTACCAAACTCTTGAGGATGGGGTATTTGACCCGCGCGGACCATCGGTTGGGGTCTACCGGTTTCTGAGGGGAGCATCATTTGCTGATACATACGATACTTTCGGTTATCTTTATTGGTTTGATCCAACCGAGATAGGTCGCGCAAACAGCTTCCGCTGCGCCTCATCTGCTGCACCGTAAGTTTTTCCTTTTGCAATCACGCCCGAATCATGCATCTTGACCCGAAAGAGCCTTCCATAGGCAGGCAGCGCCGCTCCATCCGCTTGAATGAGTACGATTACGCCCAGGCAGGCGGATATTTTGTCACCGTGGTGGCATATTTGCAGAAATGCCGGCTTGGTGAGATCGCGGGAGGCAGGATGATGCTCAATCTCCTGGGGAAGACCGTCCAGGCATGCTGGGAGGAAATTCCAGTCGACTTCCCGGATGTGGATGTGGATGAGTTTGTAGTCATGCCGAATCACATTCATGGGAGAAATCATTGATGGGTTGAGACATTTTTCACCTCCAGAAATCCTATAGAAAAACCCCCGCCTGAACTGGGCGGGGGAAGAGTGGACCATCTAGGCGCGGTGCGCCTGATCGGGAAAGTTTGTGTGACGGCTCTCCCCGCTAAAGTGGGAGAGCATCTTGCCGGGGTAGCCCGGCGCATTCATCAGTCACACCCACGGATTAATCACCTGTACTCCATAAGGGAGAAAGTCGGTTACATTTCGAGTGACAATAATAAGGTTGTTTTGAAGCGCGGTTGCAACGATAAAAGAATCCATCACCGCCATCGGCTGCCCCGTACTCTCCATGCGTGCGGTCAGGGAACCCCACAGGAACATTGCCGGCATATCTAAAGGAATGACACGTTGCTCAAAACGCTTGACCAGCCTGTTGTTCATCCAGACCAATAGTTCGGTCTTGCGGTGAGATTCCGGCAGACGTTCAATACCACGCTGGATTTCGCCAATTGTGATAACGCTGATGAAGAGCTTCTCTTCAGCGATGCTCTCCATCCAATGAACAACTTTCTCCTCCGGTCGGCGGCGAGTGAATTCGGAGAGAACACAGGTGTCGAGAAGATAGTTCATGGCTCAATCTCAATGGTACGAGGCAGGCTCTTGTCGCGTTCAATTGTTAATTCCGAACCAGACAGGGGTGAAGCCAACAGGAATTGTGCGAGACTGCCAGTCTGATGAGTCAGGCGTTCGTATTCTTCAAAGGGCATTACAACCACAGTCCTCTTTCCCCGTCGGGTGACGATTTGCACGCCTTGAGCGAGCGCACGATCGACCAGTTCGCTAAACTTGCTTTTTGCCTCCTGAAGTTGCCAGATATTGTTCATAGTTGCCTCCACAATAGACTAGTCTGACTAGACATATTGATTATACGGCACAATGTGATAAAAAATCAAGAGGTGTGTTCCCTGAGGAATACAAGGAGGAGGGCGACAAAGCCGCCCTCCTCCTTGCTCTAACGACGACCACCCCCCTTCGCGCCGGCCAGTTTGATGACCGTGATGGTCACGGTGCCATCCTTTTCGTCCCGCTCGATCTTCGAATTGGACGCGCCGGGGAACATGGGAGTCAGGGCGCGCTTCAGATCGGCATCTTCCAGGGTGCCGATTTCCTCGGGGACAGCGATCTCCTGGCCCTCGACCTTGACAATGTACTTTTTATCAGTCACACTGCACCTCCTGCTGGTTCGGCTGGTCGAACACATCGAAAAGATTCATAGTGGTTGGCTTTGGCTTTTCAGGTTTCTTCGCAGCCGCCTTGACCGTCTTGCCTCTGGCGGCCTTGCGTTTCTGCTCTGCCTCCTTTGCCTGCGCCTTTTTCTCAGCAACCTTTGCGGAACGCGCCGGCAGCTGTTCTTTCAGCTGCTCGATCAACTGCTGGACCGGGTCGGGCAGGGGCATCAGATCGCTCAGCCGGTACATGGCCAGCACGGGTTCATCCTGGTGATTGCGCACGCCCACCATGACCTCGCGGCCATCCGGGTGTCCATCGTCCGGCATCAGGGCCATTGCGATGGTGATCAGGCACTTGTCGAACTCGTAAGGGTCTTCTTCGACGACGTTGCCCTGCTTCGGGGCTTCCGGCTCTTCCTCAGCCGGCTGTCCGCCAGCAGGAGCGGCATCGTCTTCAATAGTCTCCTCGCCGGTCTCTTCGATCACTTCTTCGCTGTCGGGTTCGACCGGGATCTCGGCAAGCACCTGGTTCTCCTCCCCGGCCGGTTCTGGCTCGGGCGTTGCGGGGGTTTCCTCTTTAGGAGAGGAATTCATCACCTCAAACAAATCGGTCACATCGACCTCCTTTTATGAACATCATGGCAAGGCGCTGCATCTAGGCCGCTACAGCCTCGGCGACGGCTTTCTGCTCAAGCGGCAGTTCTATGGCGTCCGCTTCCTCGAACTTGATCTCCTTGAGATTGGCGCTATCCATCGGGGCCAACATTACCCGGATATTTTCGCCCAGGAACAGGATCGGCGTATTTGGCCTCGACGGCATTACGGCTTTGGTCTTTTCGGGCATCAGGCTGACCGCCTTGCGGACCATGCCTGGATTGAGCCAGCGGGAGGCCTTTGGGCCTGTTGCGATCCCATCCAGGATGGCCCGGCACTGGCCGTTTTCAGTCGGGTTGCTGGCGTAGCGGATCGTGCCGTCGTGGATGGCAAGGAACATGTAGGCAAGGTCATTGCCGCCTCCGGCGTAGGCCGCGATGATGTCCAGGGCATTCGCCATGGCAGAGGTCTCAGCTTCGATGTTCACGTCGGCATCATCCTTGGTGGACTTGATCATCTTGGCGATGCTCTCCACGGGGGGGACAGCAGCCGACTGTGTCGAGGCCAGCGCCAGGTTCTTGCCGGTCTTGTCGTTCGTCACCGCGATAATAAAGCGGCTTTCGCCGGACCGGTGGATCGTCATCTGGTCGTCGGGACGGACAGTCTCCAGCATCAGGGAGACGAAAGAGGCGGGGAAGGTGATGGCCTTATCGATCTCTGCCTTTGCGCAGGAGATCACCGGGGCAAGGGACTGGATCGCCGCGAACCCATCTGTGGCGCTCGCGACAGCAATGACGCTGTCCCCCGGCTTACCGAAAGCCACGTGCACAGTCATCAGGCTGGGCTTGGCTTCGTCCGGCGAAGCGAATTTCACGGCCCGGGCCAGGCGGCGGAGTTCGATGCCGGCCATCCTGGCCACCTCGGTCATGGAGGAGCCGGCGATGACCGGGATCTCCACGTCGGAGCCGATCTTCAAGTCATTCTTGTGCTTGCCGTCGCCGGTGGTCATGGTCAGGCCATTATTCTTCAGGGCCAGGGTGATTGCGCCCCCAGGCATGGCTGTAACCAGCTTGAGCAGAGTCTGGGCATCGACGTAGGCCAGCATGTCGTCGGCCACGTCGCCGGCCAGGATGGACTCGATGGCTGTATGGCCATTGAATGTGGTGATCATCACCACCCGCGCGGCCGCCTTGGCTTCGATCCGGGCGAATTTCGCCGCTGCCAGGGTGCCGTTCTTATCGCTGATGCGGGCCGCGTTGGTCAGGGCTTCGAACAGGTTGTCACGCGAGAGAGTTGCGGTCATGGTACCTCCTGTATGGTTGGTAGGTTGTCTTCAAAAGAGAACTGGCAGGAAGAACGGATCTTCCTGCCAGTCAGTGATTGGTTGGGCGGGCCTAGAAGGGGATGTTGGATTCATCCTGCCCGGGCTCACCAGACGCACCGGTCGTTGCGCCCAGGTCGGTTTGTTCAGCCACGCCGTTCTTGAGGTCGACAAAGACCACTTTATCGGCGACGACAACTTTCCTGCAATGTTTCTGCCCGTCTTCGCCGTTCCACCTCTGGGTCTTGGTGCGACCGAGCACGAGAACCAGCGAGCCTTTCTTGAGCCACTGGTTGCAGACCAGGGCCGTTTTGTCCCAGACCTGGACGGAAAACCATTCGGTTTCTTTGACTTTCTGTCCATCTGATTTGGTGAAGGAATAATTCGACGCCATCGATAGCGTCGTTACGGGTGTTCCCTGCGGGGTATAGCGCATGTTGGGATCGTTACCCAGGTGGCCAAGGACGATTTGCAAATTGAACATTTTCACCTCCATGAATTTTGTGATCAGGAACCAGACAGGCGCTGCCTGGCACAGGACAATCGGATCATGCGCCGTACCGCTCATCCTCCTTCCGCCAATGGCGGCGAGCCTGGCGGCGTGCGCTCTTGAACTTTTCCACGCCGCCGAATTCGTCCAGTTCGTCCAGGCGGCCGCGAACGGGACGCAGAACACGAGCCGGCTTCTTGATAGTATTCAGGTGGATGAGATTGATATTGCGAGACATTTTTCACCTCCGGGCATATGCCCTATGGAATAGTTACCGCGCCTGGCGAGCCCTCGCCGGCGTCAGTTTGGGTTTGACTTGTAATAAACGGTGGTTATGCTACAAAAAGCGTGAGCCCATTTTCACTTTTGACAGCCCGCTGTATTCCACCATGGCGGACCGGATGGTCGCCTTCATTCTGCTTCGCGCTGAACAAAGCGGCGCAATCGTTGCTGCAATTTCCATAGAACTAGCGCCTAGGGTACTCCCCGCTGTAAGCGGGGAGGGGAATTGGCGCATTCCTCCTTTCTGTGATATCATTAGTTTATGGATAGTAAACGAACTAGACACTCCACATATAACATCAACTATCACTTTGTCTGGAACCCAAAGTACCGCCGCAAAGTTTTGGTGGGCCCGATTGCCGTCCGTCTCTCTGAATTGATCCGCCAAAAAACAAAAGAGCTTGGTGGAGAAATACTGAACCTGACTATCCAGCCCGATCATGTTCACCTGTTTTGCGGTTTTCCACCCACGATTGCGCCCTACCAGATTATGTATCGGTTGAAGAGCTATACCGCTCACGAATTGCGTAAGGAATTTCCAGAACTCAAGAGCCGCCTGCCAAACCTGTGGACTCGCTCGTACTATGTAGGCACAGCCGGGAACGTATCGGCTGAAACGATCCAGCGATATATCGAAGCACAAAAGAGAAGTGGCTGAATGATCAAGACCTATCGCTACCGTTTGTATCCAACCAAAGAACAGCAAACTGTACTTGAAGATATTCTTTGGTCGGCCTGTTGGCTCTACAACCGGGCACTTGATTACCGGCGCAAGCGGTGGAGCGAAAGTCGCAAACCGGTTCACTACACTGAGCAATCTGCGCTGTGGCGAGACTGGCGCAACGAAGAACCGGATGAAAATCCCCTTCGCTTGCTCAATATGTCTGCTGGACAGCAGGTGCTTCGCCGCCTGGATAGCGCCTATCGCCAATTTCTGAAAGGCGAACGAGGTATTCCGCGTTTCAAAAAAGCATCCCGTTTCAACTCTGTCAATTACAAGCCGGGCGATGGGGCAAGTGTCAAAAGTAACCGGCTTTACGTTCAAAATGTTGGGCTTATCAAAGTCCGCTGGCATAGAGCATTTCCCGAAGGTAAGTTCAAGAATATCGTGGTCCTGCGCAAGCCTTCCGGCTGGTACGTCCTGTTTCAGATTGAACTCCTCGAACAGCCGGTAGAAAAGTCCACCAACCCACCCGTTGGGGTGGATATGGGTATCACTCATGCCCTGGCGCTCTCGGACGGTGCTATTTTCGATAGTCCAAAATATTTGCAAGCCTCGCTCAAAAAGTTGCGTGTTCTTCAGCGTTCGATAGCCCGAAAGAAGAAGGGTGGAAAGAACCGGCGTAAGGCCGTCATGAAAGTTACTCGATTGCATGAGCATATCGCTAACCAGCGTTCGGACTGGTGGCACAAAACTACGCACCAACTGGTAAACACTCACGGCGTTATCGTTGTCGAAAAACTGTCGCTCAAATTTATTCTTCAAAACGGTCACCTCTCCCGCTCCGCGCACGATGTTGGCTTGGGGATGTTCCGCACGCTGCTCGACTACAAGGCTGTAGAGGCCGGAGTCGAGATAGTGACGGTAAATCCTCGAAACACCAGCCAGGTGTGTTCTGGTTGCGGGAGTATCGTTCAGAAGTCTTTGAGTGTTCGTATTCATTCATGTCCCGACTGCGGTTTGATCCTCGACCGAGATATCAACGCCGCTTTGAATGTTTTGGAGCTTGGACGAAGCTTCTGGGAGTTAACGTGGCCCGTTGGGGCGAGCGTTTCCCAAGAAGCTCTCCCGCTTTAGCGGGGAGAGCCGTCACTCGTCCGAGCGGGAATAGATCAAGATGCGCACTCCCTGGACCGCGAGGAAGAGGATCAACAGTGCGATAACGGCTGCGAGCAAGGTGGTGATTTCGTTCATGGAATCTCTCCTTATACGGGCTGAGACACGACAGACAGATCCGGCAATCCGGCGACATCCGAGTGGATGCTGGCCGTTTCTCCGGCCCTCTTGGCCAGCTGCACTAATCGAGCGGCGCGGCCAACAACCATCTGGGGGGCAAGATCGCCAGCCTGCACCTGTGTTATCCCAAAGGTGGCCGACAACCCCTCTTTTAGAAATCTGGCCTGTATCCGCCCGGCGAATTTGATCGGATCCCCCATCCGCTGCCCATCAAGGATCAGGAATACCAGTTCGTCGCCCGAGTACCAGCGGGCCACAACGATATCTGCCTCGCGGCCGTTGATCGCGCGCCTGATCTTGCCGTCAACTACCGCGTATCCATAGGCATCATTTGCTGCGTGCATCTGGTCGATATCGCAGAACACGACATAGCGCACACGCCCGGCAACATCCGGCCAAATTTCAAGCTCCAGGCAGTTGCGGGTGTAGCAGCCGTAGGCACGGTCGGTGCGATATTGTTGAAGTACTTCGTTGGTCAGTTGGTTTGCGTTTAGTTTGAACATGGCTTCACTCCTTCTTGAACAGAGACCAGGGTCCGGTTGATCGCATCACGCATCGGGTTGGCCTCGATGGCCAGTTCGAGCTCTGTGGTCAATCGATCGGCCTCTGCAAACAGCCGGGCCGCTGCCTGTCCGTGCCGCTTGAGCGCCAACTTTTTGACCCCTTGTATGGCCGCGCGGACTTCTCTTGCATATTTCTTCGTGATTTCAGCATCGCTCTTGTCTGCCCCCGCCAGATAGGCGATCTTCTTTCTGATCAACCTCGCCGGGTCTCTTTCCCGGGCTCTTTCCTTGAAGCTGACCCTTTTGTAGTCGCCGGTTGCGCGACCATCATGGTCGCCGGTTGCGCGACCATTGCTATTGCCGTCCATTGTTTTTTCTCCTTTTTGGGATTTGTATGGATCAAGGTGCGGGAAACGAAAAACGGCGAACCCGAAGGTTCGCCGCTTAGGTGGTAATACAAATACTTGCCTGGGACTTGGATGTGTTGTATAATTTATTCACGATTTAGGGAAATCCTCCCGTTCTGTTCCAAGCCGTCGAGATCCAGCCTCGACGGCCCTTTTTATCAATTGTGCCGAATAGGTGATAAGATTCAGGGCAATGATGAAACGATTGCTGATCGACCTTTTCCTGGCTCTCCCCCACGAGCTGAGCCACTATGTTACAGCCCGCGCGTTATTCGTCCCCGCCAGGTTTGGTATTCGCGGGGTCGCAGTGCATGTTGATGCTCGCCCCTGGCAGCATGTTGCGATCAGCATTGCCCCGACCATTGCCAGCCTGCTGGTTATTGTCGGGGCGCTAATCTGGCTTATTCTCGGTCTTCGGCCCAGCCTGGCGGTACTACTTTTTAGTTATGGATTGATGTTGTTGACCACCTGTGTGGGCGATTGGCGCGATATCCGCCAGATTGCAGCAGAGGTCTGATCGCCGAAGCGGCGGCGATCAGATGGATGCGGAAGCGCTACTCTCAGAGTAGCGCTTCTATGATCAGGGCAGCCACCGTACCGCCTACGAGAATATACGTGAGCAGGCGTACAATGATCGTCAGTCCCTTGACGACATATTTTCTATGATCCTTTTTGTCGCTCATCTTGACCTCCTTCCCAACTCAGCAGTCTCCGCTCCGAATTGCCGGGTTGTTGATCAAAACGCCAGCCTCGATTTCCGCCTCTGAAACCAATATGCTATACTCTATTTATGACCGCGCGAATCACACTTATGTTCGAGCGTGACCGGAAAGCAATCCTGAAGTTGAGCCAGACCCATCCGCTGGTGCGCTTGCTGCTGAGGCTTGGCTGGCTGCACGAGGCTTGCCATTACCTGGCCGCGCGGCTGGTCGGATTGAAGGTAAACAGGGTCAACCAGGCGGAGATGTACGTCGAGGCAGGCGCGGTTGGGCAGCTGCTGGCGACTCTGCTGGCGCCGGCCGCTGTCGGCATGCTGGTATTGGCGTTGGGGCTATCCGGTCTTGTATCTGGGCCGCCTACCCAGGCCAACTATTCCATCTTTGGCCTGGTGGTCAGCTTGAGCATGTCCTGGCTGATGGGCTGCTGGCTCGACCTTCGGGATGCGGGGGGCATTCTGAAGAGAAAGTAGGTTGTGTCCTCTGGCTGCCGCGGCAGCCAGAGGTTTATTATTCTACGTGGAATAGTCGCAGGACCAGATCCACGAGTTGCCAGGCCAGATAGATGATCACCGGCGCGGCCAACGCCAGCGAGCAGGTCAGCCCGATCCGGATCTCTTTCTTGCCTTTCTTTTCCAGCTCGATTTCAGGTTTGATCTTCATAGTTCTCCTTTCTGGTTGTTGTTCTGCATCCGGACGACCTCCGCGGCGGTCCTCCGGCGCAGAGGGCTGGACCATTCTTCCGGCCCGGCCCTCTGCGTAGAACTGTTTCGCGATCAGGCGTTTGTGCGGGTGATTCTTGACACGAAATCGAAAGCGGGTATAATGAAATTCAGCAGGGCGAACTGTGTCTACGGTTCGCCCTTTTTGATTGCTCAACCGGTCCATAGGGCCGGACTTTGTTTTTATTGGAGGTGAGGATATGAAACGTTGGTTTTGGCAGCGGGTTGCATACCGCCTGGCAGATGGGCTGGTGCGTCTGGGTGTTACCAGGCGCCAGGGCCTGTGGAAGAGCGTGTATCTTCTTTCGCCCAGGCTGGCCGGCATGTGCGCCTTATTCGAGGACTCGACCCGGCCGGAGAACACATTGTTCTGGTCCTGGGAGCAGGGCGATCAGGAGCACGACGCGGAGTCGGTCGACGGGTTACTGGCCGAGATCTCCACGATGATCGAGCGCGCCCCGGTCCCACTCGGCGGAGACGATTACCTGATCTTTGTCAGGCAATACAAAGCGCTGCCGGGGGAGACGAGGGGTGTTTCCCTCGCAGACATGGACCTTGCCGAGGAGACCGTTCCTCTCCGGCAACTCCAATATGCCTGCAACCTGCATGGGAACCGCTGGCGGGACTGGAAGGGTGGGGAGGGGCGGACCCGTTTGCGGGAAGCATTGACGCGCGCTGAGCCGACCTCTCAGGCCCCGCTGGCGATGATCGGGGTTGTCGTTACAGGTCGAGCATCAGCGCGCGTGGCTATGCAACTGGAGGGGAAGCGGCCGGCCTTCTAGGGCCGGCCGAAGGACTTCCTCGCGCCCAGCTGTTCTTCCAACCAGTCCCGGGCGTATTCTTCGGCTTCTTTCCTGGAGGCCCCGAGTTTCATCTGCGTGTCGATTCTCTGGGCCAGCCCCAGCATCAGGTCGTCCGGGATGGCAATGCCAGGTCCTTGCCAGTCCTCTATCTCTGAAGGCAGTACAGCCCAGTAGTCGCTGCCCGCCAGCGTAAATTTTCTCCCGCTTCCGGGCTTGATATGTGGGTTGCGATATTTCTTCATCTGAATACTCCTTGTTTGAATATCAAATAGGCGCCAATGGGGCTTTAGAATGGCGTCTTTGGCCCAGACGCCTGCCCTTCGCTAACCCGCCGGGTTCGATCTCGGTGGGTTTTGGCTTTAATGTGGGAAACGAAAAAACGGCGATCCCAAAGGATCGCCGTTTATGTTGTGTGAGCTGAGTTATTTGGTTGTTTTGTTCTGCCTTAGATGACGCTCGGCCACCAGCCGGACAGGAAGGCTTCGTCCGGGTCCAGGCCGTCCGGAGTATTTAGTACACAATGCCGGCCGCCGCCTTTTTCAATTGCAGCCGACATATGCTGCAGCCAACCGGGGATGTTCTTTTGTTTTCCGTCATCCCATCCACCCAGGCCGGCCTTGTCTTGATCCGGGATGAGCACAAAATCATATTTGGCAGCATTGGCAGTGAACCAATCCAGCATGCGGTGCACCGGTGAAGCGCCGTTGGTGTACACCGTGATCACCTCGGGGTGCAGGTGGCGCTCTGCGACAGCCTGTGCTCCGACGAGCATGTCGAACAGGCCTTCGACCACGATCAAGACCCGGGTCGAGGGTGTAATCCGCCAACTGCCCAGCGGCGCCTGGCGAACTCCCCAGGTGTGGTGGTTCTCTTCGATGGGGAAGGGGCGTGTCCCGGCCGGCAGGCGCTCATCCGGGATATACCTGACGTTGATCACCGTTGGCCTGCTGATCGGGTCGGCGTAGACCACGCCGCCGGCCCAGAGCCAGATCCCGCTTCTGAGAACCAGTTTGGCTTCGCAGGCGGACTGGGCTGTGCCTTGGCTGACATACGGGGTTGGCTGACCATAGGCCAAGCCATACACCAGCGCGGTGTATGGTTTCAAGCCGCGTTCCTGCAGGTAGGGCATGGCTGGCGAGGTAAGCAGTGACGACCTGGCCGCAGACAATGCTTCGTCGAGCTGGTTGACCTTGGATTT
>Ga0180007_10004018_pt1 | contig 15875 bp, 15 predicted proteins | sample MM_PC_MetaG_FD_121122 | JGI IMG/M metagenome (GOLD analysis project Ga0180007, IMG submission 121122) | Groundwater microbial communities from the Aspo Hard Rock Laboratory (HRL) deep subsurface site, Sweden - MM_PC_MetaG | ecosystem: Environmental > Aquatic > Deep subsurface > Groundwater... | reverse complement strand
TAAAGTCTTGCATTCTGATAAGAGTCAGCAAACTTATGTAGTGGGTGGTCTTACTGAAGACGTACCCAATATTGAAATTGTTAAAATGATAATAAGCTTAATGGGCGAAAATGAAGATAAAATTGAGTTTGTAAAAGATCGAGCTGGACATGACAGAAGATATAGTGTTGACTGGTCTAAAATAAATAAAGAACTAGGTTGGAAACCAACCGTTAGTTTTGAAGAAGGTTTGATAAAAACAATTGAGTGGTATAAATTAAATCAAGATTGGTGGAAACCCTTAAAAATTGATAGTAAAGATTTTTTTGCTAAAAACTATGATTAATGCAACATTCTCACCCAAAGATGAAAATAAAATAAGCCCAACAATTCATAAAACAGCAATTGACGGTTTATTTTACATTCCACACAAAACATTTCCCGATGACAGAGGTTTTTACTCAGAATTAAGCAGAATTCCCGAAATTGAAGAAGTTACTGGAACTGAATTTAAAGTTAAACAGATGAACCAATCAAGATCAAACCAAAATATTGCTAGAGGCATTCACGCTGAAGCTTGGAATAAACTTGTGACGGTCACCACTGGGCTTTGTTACTGTGTTTTAGTTGATTTAAGGCCAGATTCTCCAACCTTTTCTAAGTATGAAAGTTTTTATTTAGGTGTGGATGATCAAGCACTTAAAGGTTCAATTTTTGTTTCCAATGGAATTGGCAACTCACTTTGCGTAGTTAAAGGACCTGTAGATTATATTTACGCTGTAGATGCTATTTGGTCTGAAAGAGATGTCTCAGGAGATAAGGCTATTGCTCTATTCGACAAAGACATAAATATTCAGTGGCCATTTAAGCCAAGCGAGATGATCGTATCACAACGCGATATTGACGGAACTTCTCTTAGAGAAATGTTTCCAGAAAAATTTTAGTAATAAACAAAGGATAAAATGAAACAATCACTCCTAGCAACAGGAATTAATGGCTTAGTCGGTTCAAAACTAACTGAAATTTTTAAAGATAAATACTCTTTCGATACTCTCGACATTTCAGATCCAATAAATCCAGTTGATATCACTGATGAATCAAGTGTCATAAACGCTTTAAAAAATTCTACAGCGGAGTTTATTGTTCACTTTGCGGCTTACACTGACGTTACCGGAGCTTGGAAACAAAAGGGTGACAAATTTGGACCAGCTTATAAAGTTAACGTTAATGGTACCCAAAACATTGTGAAGGCCTGCAAAAATTTAGGAAAACACCTTATTCACATCTCAACTGCTTATGTCTTTAACGGAGAAAAGCAAGAGCTATATACTGAAGCAGATCAACTAAATCCTATCGAATGGTATGGCCAAACAAAAGCTGAAGCAGAAACTGTTATTACTCAGAGTGATATTGACTGGACGATACTAAGAATTGATCAACCTTTTAGATCTGACAACTTTGTACGACCCGATGCTGTAAGAAGAATTGCTCACGGATTAAAAAATGACAGTTTGTATCCTCAGTTTACCAATCATTATTTTGGTCCAACTTTTATAGACGACTTTGCCCTTGTGATAGATTGGGCTATCAGAACTAAGGCAAAAGGAATTTATAACTCATCTTCTGGAGAAAGCTGGACTGACTTTGATTTTGCAAACCTGATAAACTCCAACTTTAATTTTGGAAAAGAAGTTAAAAAAGGTGATCTAGATGAGTACTTAAAAACTCTTGACCGTCCTTACCAGAGAAACACTGCCATGAGTGTAGAAAAATTAAAAAGTGAAATTGATTTTGCACTAAAAAGTATTAAAGAAGGCATGAAGCTAGTGAAGTTATAAATTGAAATTATACTTTTTTAGGCATTTTAGGCGAACTGCCTACGGCCAAAAAAGTATAATTTCAATTTAAGTTGTAGTTTTACCTTCTCTCCACTCAGCGACTTTTTGATGATCTCCACCTAATAAGACTTCTGGCACTTCCCAACCTTTATAGTTTTGCGGTCTTGTATATTGCGGAATACCCAATGTCCCTAGTGTAGAGTGCGATTCATTCTTGTTACTCTCCTCATTCCCCAAAACTTTTGGGAGTAACCTAATTACCGCATCAGAAATTACCAAAGCTGCGGGTTCACCACCGGTTAGAACATAATCTCCGATTCTAATTTCTTCATCAACTAAATTTTGCGCTACTCTTTCATCAACTCCTTCATAGTGACCACAAACTATAGTTAGTTCTTGTAACTTTGAGTAGTCTTTTACTACATTTTGGTTGAATATTTTGCCCTTTGCAGAAGTAAGAATTATTTTTGAACCAGTCAAAAACTTACTTCTGTCTGACTTTTTTTCTACACCACCAGAATCACTATCTGCAACAATCTCGTTTTTTTTCACGCCCAAACTTTCCAACGCCAAATCAATTGGCTCAACTTTCATAACCATACCTGGACCACCACCAAAAGGACGATCATCTGTGAGTCTGTGTTTGTCAGTTGCAAACTCTCTAATATCAACAATATTTATCTCCACAGCACCAGCCACTAAAGCTCTTTTAAGAATTGAAGTAGCAAAAGGTGAAGAAAAATATTCTGGAAAAATGGTTAAAATATTTAGTTTCATCTACACCTTAATTTTACCATAAAATAATAGTAACAAATAATAACAACACACTAGCTACTTAGAAAAAAAATTGTTATCATACTATTATGCCTGCAAAAGAGAATACTGGTTTCACACTCACTCAATTAACTCACTTTAGTAGACAAGCTGTTAAGTACGGATCTATCGCTCTTGTTACATTGATGATTGGTCGTATTCTTGTAACTGGTTTTATAACATATTGGAAAGCAACTCACCCCGCTCCTCCACCTCCACCAACTGTTGGCTTTGGCAAACTGCCTACTCTAAGATTTGATATCAGAACCGATGATGAAAAACCAAGTAGTTATAAACTTGAAACTATATCAGGTTCTACTCCAGAATTTGGTGATAGAGCAAAAGTTTATTTCATGCCCAAGGCATCTGCGAGCTTACTAGCCGATCAAAATGCAAAAAATATTGCCGCAAAATATAATTTTGTTTTTGAGCCTGAGGTCTTGGGTACAGAAACCTATCGCTGGACTAAATCAAAACCACTTGCTTCAAATCTAGAAATGAATACTAGAAATCTCAATTTTAGATTTACAACAAATTATCTCTCTCATCCAGAGTTTTTAGTTAACACTCAAGCCCCATCAGGAATTGAGGCTGTTAATGATGTGAAAAAATTCCTCGATAAAGCCGAACTGTTACCCGAAGATGTTGCTTCTGCTTCAGCTGAAGTAGTTTTCCTGAAGTCTCTCGGTGGTGAATTAGCACCTGCGGCTTCACAATCAGATGCCGACTTCATTCAAGTTGATATTGATAGAATCGCAATCGACCAAGTGTATAAAATGTATAGCCCAGAAGGATATCAAGCATCAATTAGAGCAGTCTTGACAGGTGCTTTAGATGGTGGTGTCGATAGCATCGTAGAACTTGAGATGAATCATAATGAGGTAGATTACGATCAAGTTCACACCTATCCATTAAGATCCTCTCGTTCGGCATGGCAAATCCTACAAGCTGGAGAAGGCTATATTGCATCTAAGGGTAAATCGGACCAAGCTATTGTTCGAAAAGTTTCGCTCGGATACTATGATGACTTTGAAGAACAAGAATATCTTCAACCTATTTATATTTTTGAAAATGAAGATGACGGCTTCCTCGGATACGTTTCAGCTCTAGACCCAGTTTACGTTCAGAAATAGCCAAATCATTCTCTTCAGGCTATAATCACAATTATGAAAGTACGAACAAGAATGGCGCCTAGCCCAACTGGAGATATGCATGTTGGTAGTCTAGCCATAACTCTAAAAAACTATGCATTTGCAAAAAGACATCATGGGCAATTTATTCTAAGAATTGAAGATACAGATAAAATTAGAGAAGTTAACGATGGCATAGAAGCAATTCAAAGAATTTTAAAACAATACTCTCTTGACTGGGATGAAGGTCCTGGGGTTGGCGGTAAATTTGAACCATATATTCAGTCTCAAAGATTAGCCATCTACCAAGAAAAAGCAGAAGAACTTATTGCTAAAGGCAAGGCTTATCATTGTTTTTGTAGTAAAGAAAGACTTCAAGAAGTAAAAGAGAAGCAACAGGTGGAAAAAACAGCTCCAAAATATGATGGTTTTTGTAGAAATCTATCTACTAAAGAAGTGAAAAAGAAACTTGACCAAAAACAAGAAAGTGTTATTAGACTTAAAGTTCCTGAAAATATAAAGATTAGATTTAATGATCTTATTAGAGGTGAAATTGTCGTTAATTCTGATACCGTTAATGATCAAGTGCTAATGAAAAGCGATGGATATCCTACTTATCATCTAGCCGTTGTAGTTGATGACCACCTGATGGAAATTACTCACATTATGCGTGGAGAAGAATGGATTAGTTCAACCCCTAAACATATTCTCCTTTACGAAGCATTTGGCTGGGAATTGCCTATTTTTGCACACATTCCTATCTTTTTAAATCCTGACGGAAAAGGCAAAATGAGCAAAAGAAAAGGAACAGTTTCTGCACAATCTTTTTTAGACCAAGGATATTTACCTGACGCCTTATTAAACTTTCTCATGATTTTAGGATGGGCAAGGCCTGACAATGTTGAAATCATGAACATGAAAGAGTATATCGACAGATTTGATCCAGCAGACATCAGCTCTAAATCAGTAGTGTTCGACTTAAAAAAGCTAGATTGGATTAACGGAATATACATCAGAAAACTAGAACCTGCCAAATTAAAACAAAAAATAGAAAAATTTCTACCTAATGATTTTCCTGAAGACAAACTTGATAGCATCCTTTTTTTAATCAGAGAAAGATTAGAAAAGCTTTCTGATGTTGAAGAGCTAACAAGCTTTTTTTATAGAGACATCCAACTTAACGCACAACGACTTAAATTGCTTCTTAATAAATCGAGTTCCGAAAAAGTGATTATGCAACTTCAAAAGACCATATTAGAACTATCAACTATTAATTCCTGGATTACGGCAAATATTGAAAATGCGCTTAGAAAACTTCAGGAAAACAAAGAGTGGAAAAAGAATCAATACTTCATGATGATCAGGGTTGCTGTCACTGGAAAAAAAGCCACTCCTCCGCTTTTCGAAACAATCGAGATTATCGGCAAAAAACTAACATTGGATAGACTTAATCAAGCTATTAAATTCTTGAGTAATTAAGCTCCTGTAGTTGAGTTGGGTTGCACTTCTAATGTAGAATACAATATTGATGTCTGCCCAAACACAACAACCATCTGAACAAGTACGCAAATTGAAATTATTTTTGGAGAAATCTAAAACTAATTTTTATCGGGACAATGAAGAAATATTAAACTGGCTTCAAGACAGAAATTTAAGAATCGAAAATCTTGGACAGTTTGATCTAGTAGAAAAAAATCAGACACTCATATCTAATAGCTCTGTCGAAAGTAAAGTTATCGAAGAATTTAATCAGAATAATTCTGGAGAAAAACAGTTAGAATCTAAAATTTCAGCAGAAGAATTTAACTCAATTTTTGAAAAACTAAATAATTTACTTTCACTTCCAGCTGGACAGTTAGAAAATCAATCCGAGCTTTACTTAGAACAACAGCTTAGTGATCTTCTTGGTTTTGACATAGTTGCCGAGCTAGATGAACACAGACTCAATCATTCAACCGGTATAATGAGTAGCGAAGCTCATTTAAAAAGATCTCCAAATGACAAATTAACGAACCATATAAATTTATTGGAAGCGGGCCTTGATAAATCTAGAAGTGCTTTTGGATGGTTTGTAAATCATGGTGATATTACCCAAGAAGCTGAGGATTTTGAAAAATATTATTTTAGTCTTCAACTTTATCAACTTCAAGATTGGAACATTAATTATAAAGATCTAAAATCATGGTACAAATTTAGAAAAATGGTAGTAATTAATCCTGCTGAAAGAATTGCAGTGGTTGGTGTTGTTGGTAATATTGATCGCAAAAACCAATTCCAACAACAATTTGGAGCTTCTCCTGAAATTATCATTAAAGGTAGAATTTGGAGTCCAAAATCTAAAGGAAAAGTTTTATTAATGTTTGTAGATGATCCTAAAAACGAAGTACCACTTGGACCAATTTATTTTGATAAATTATTTAAAGAAGATCGATAGACTAAATATGAATAACAACTTAATAAATGTAGATTATCTAAAACAAGTTTATTATAAATCCTTATTACCCTTGGATAAAATTAATGAATTTCTAGCTATTTTTGAAAATAAATATGCCGATGATGCGACAAAAATTTTAATCTCTATCATGAATATAGCAATTGCAAGTACTCTGCTTGATAACTTCGAGAATCAAGAGGATAAAAAGCAATTTTTAAGATTATGCCAGGATGATTATCACAATCCTAAAATTTTGGATTTCCTAATTGATAAATTTCCTGACAGCCAACAAAACATTCTCGAAAGTATTGAGAGATCACTGCTTTCTGCTAAAAAGTTCATTGTCGAAAGCTAGTCCCTTCATTTTCATATTCAATTTTGTCTCTCATTGTAGTATCTTGTATTAGTATGCTTATTATCAACCTACATGTCGGCTCACGTTTTCCTATCAATCGCAAAAAATTGAGAGAAACTGCTAGATTAGTGTTAAAAGAAAAAAATATTGATCACGCCCAAATCGATATCTCTATTGTTGGAAAAAGAAAAATCAAACAATTAAATGAATCTGAGCTCAAACACTCTGGAGAAACAGATGTTTTATCTTTCCCACAACATGAGAAAAATGATCTTTATGATTTCCCCTTACCGGTAGGAATTCCTCCTCATCTAGGCGATGTAGTTATTAGTTTTCCTGAGGCAGTATCAAACGCAAAACGTTACGGGAAATTAGTTGATAATCAACTTTGTTTTTATTTAGAGCATGGCATAATGCACTTACTTGGGTATCACCATGATTAACTGGAACAGAAAATATCGACCGACTAAAATTGAAGATCTGCATTTAGATTCTGTAAGAACTCAACTTCAAAGGATGATGGATGCTGGTAAATTCCCTCAGTCACTCTTGTTTACTGGTCCAAAAGGAACTGGAAAGACTTCTTCTTCAAGAATTATTGGTGCGATTGTTAATGATCCAAAAAATTCTAATCAGGTTGACTTGGCTTATTTTGGAAAAAGTTCCAAAAAAGATGTTGCCAAAATTAAGGACGATACTCAAAAATTAGTTGAACCTGACGATGACACTGATTTCTCTAGAAAAATATTTGAAGGCACTTCTTTTGTTGTTCAAGAAATGGATGCCGCTAGCAACCGTGGTATTGATGATATTAGACAACTTAAGTCTAAAGCATTTCTACCTCCTCAAACAGGTAAAATGTCCGTTTTTATCCTTGACGAAGCTCACATGCTCACTACAGAAGCGTTCAATGCCTTGCTCAAACTTTTGGAGGAACCTCCACAGCATACAATATTTATACTTGCCACTACAGAGATTCATAAAATTCCACCAACAATAGTTTCTAGATGCCAGACGGTGGAGTTTCATAAAGCTACAAAAAACGAACTAATTAACACTCTCAAAAAAATCTTGATTAATGAAAAAATAAAATTCGAAGACGACGCTCTAGAGATGATAGTTCAAAGAGCTGATGGAAGTTTTAGAGACGCAATCAAATTACTAGAAATGACAGCCCAAGCAGGAAAAGTAACTGCCAAAGAAGTCGGGGTTTATTCTTCTTCTTCAATAGATGGAGAAATTACCAACCTAATTGATAACTTACTTGATAAAAATGAAGTTAAAGTCGTAGAAATATTTGAAAACCTCAGAAATAAAAATATTGAACAAAAATTTTTTCACAAATCACTCTTAGAAACCCTGCACACTAGTCTGCTTCAAAACTTAAATGTTAAAGAAGGTAGACCAATCGTCAATCAAAAAATTTCACAATTTTTATTAACCGAATTAAGCAATGATTTCTTATCAACTCCTAGCCCAATTCCTCATCTTACCCTAGAATTAAAGATATTGGAGTTGATTGATAGATCAACAAAACAACGAGTAAAAAAAAATCCCAAAAATTTAGAGGTTAATAATCTTACTACTCCTGCAACTGACTCAATCACTGTTGCCAATTTTAGCTCTAATTCCGAAAACGACAACCCTATATCAAATCAAAGAGCAACTGAAGTTACTTCTTCTCTCGAGTTAGATGGCGATGGAAATAAGCTTTGCGAGAAGTGGAATAATTTTGTTGATTTAGTAGCAAAAGATAACTCTACAATCGCGTCACTTTTAAGATCTGCAAACCCAATATCGGGAAAAATTGGTGAGGCAACTATTGGTGTGTTTTATAAATTTCACCAAGAACAACTGGCTCAACCAAAATTCAATACCTTAATCCAAGAATTTGTAAAAAACATTGCTGACGGATACTTAAAACTTGATTTTATTCTAACTCAAACTCCTGCTAAGGCAGAACTAGTTGAAATTGATAACAATGATTCATTGGCCCAACTAGCATCTCAAGCACTGATGTAAATGTTTTTTGATTTAATTCATCTGTAGCTTACGAAGCGAAGGTGTAGTAGAATCTGATGGTATTAATGAACACAATTAAAAATCTGAAAGGTATGTATGGCAAATCCATTAAGTGCATTAGGAGATCTTAATAAATTGAGAAAACAAGCTCAGGTAATGCAAAAACAACTTCAATCAGAAGAAATTAGAATTGAAGAAGGTGATATCCTAGTTGTTATTTCAGGAGATCAAAAAATTAAGCAATTTTCAGTTCAAGGAATTTCAAGTCCAGAAGCAATTGAAATTCTTAACAAAGCAATTAAAAAATCTCAAGAATTGGCTGCTAAGAAACTTCAATCCATGACTGGTGGTTTAGGTGGAATGCTCGGAGGAAAATAATTTTGAAATCTTTGATCACAGCTACATGAAAATATTGTTTGCCTCACAAAACAAGGGTAAACAAAATGAAGCAAAAGAGCTATTTAAAACTCTCGATGTTGAGTTAGTTTTTCCAAGTGATTTCCCAGAACTAAAAGATTTTGACGCTAAAGAAACTGGCAAAACTTTTATTGCTAACGCAATTTTAAAAGCTAGGATCTATTCCAGCATAGTTAACTTACCATGTATTGCGGACGACTCAGGAATTATTATCGATGGTATGGATGGTCTTCCTGGGATACACAGCAATAGGTGGTTTAACGGAACATCAGACGAAAGAAATTTTGAGGTTCTAAAAAGATTAAAAAACAAGCAACTACCAGAAGAAAGATCGGCCAGGTATTTAACCGCAGTCTGTTACTATGATCCAAAATCCAAAGAATATGAAACTTTTGAGGAAATTCAAGCGGGATTCATTGGAAAAGAAATAATCGGAAGTGCCGGCTTTGATTATGATAGAATCTTCATCCCAGAAGGATATGAGAAAACGTTTGCTCAACTTGGAGATAGACTCAAAAACCAAATGTCACATCGAGCTAGAGCATATAAAAAAATTAGGTCATTAATTGAAGTATTATTAAGGAAAAAATAATGAAAAACTTATATAAGCCAACACAGATAATCCTAGAACGATACGCCAATGTTCTGGTGAACTTTGCATTGAATTCTGGAACTGGGATTAAAAAGGGAGAAGTTGTTGAAATTAACGTTCCCGATGTTGCGAAACCACTCGCGAAAGAGCTACAAATTGCAGTACTTAAGTCTGGTGGCCATCCAATTATGAGACTAATACCAACTGGCAATTTTACAAAAGATTTTTTCGAGTTAGCATCTGACGAACAGCTTATCCATTTTCCTAAAAAATATTTTAAAGCAAAATCGAATCTTCTTGATCATGTGATCTCCGTAATAGCTGAGACTGATCTAGAAGAATTAATCAATATTGATTCAAAAAAGATCATGAAGGCTCAACTTGCTAGATATCCATATAGGGAATGGCAGTTTGAAAAAGAAAGAAATAATAAATTTACTTGGACTGTAGGACTGTATGGTACTCAGGCAAAAGCTGATAAGGTCGGACTCACTCTTAAAGAATATTGGGAACAAATAATAAATGCCTGTTTTTTAGACAAACAAAATCCAGTTGAAGAATGGCGACTGCTAACTCAAATGCAAAAAGATATTAATATTAAATTAAATAAACTTGAAATTGAAACGCTACACATAGTAGGACCAGATGCCGATTTAACAGTTAAATTAGGGGCAAATAGAGCCTGGAGGAGTGGAGGCGGTGCTAACATTCCAAGTTTTGAGCATTTTACTTCTCCTGATTGGAGAGGAACAAATGGCTGGATGAAATTTAATCAACCTCTTTACAGATACGGAAATATTATTAATGGTGTAGAACTTGAATTTAAAAATGGTTTAGTTACTGAGGCCGTCGCTAAAAAAGGACAAAAAGTTCTTAGAAATATGATTGAAACCAAAAATGCTAATAAAATTGGTGAGTTTTCGCTCACTGACAAACGACTTTCAAGAATCACTCATTCGATGGCAGAAACCCTATATGACGAAAATATTGGCGGCCCTTTTGGAAATACTCACATCGCTGTTGGTATGGCCTACAAAGATTGTTACAAAGGCGATGCTTCTAAGGTAAAAAATAATGAATGGAGAAAAATGGGCTACAATAACTCTTCAGTCCATACAGACATCGTTAGTACTGTCGACAGAACTGTTACTGCTATTTTAACCAACGGCAGAAAGCTCCTAATCTATGAAAATGGACAGTTTGTCTTATAAAAACTAAGAGTTTTGGCAAAAAAATTAATTTTTTCTAGAAGCTTTATTTCTTTCTTGTTTATTTAGAACTCTTTTTCTCAATCTTAGAGATTTAGGAGTAACTTCTAAAAGCTCGTCATCTTCTAAGAAATCTAAAGATTGCTCTAAACTCAAAATAGTTGGTGGAGTTAATTGAACTCCAAAATCAGCGTTAGCGCGAAAATTAGTAAGTTTCTTACCTTTAGCAACATTCATCTCCATATCTTCTTGTTTTTTATTTAATCCAATGATCTGACCTTCATAAACAGACTCTCCTGGAATAATAAAGGTGAGACCTCTATTTTGAATTGAGTCAAGAGCATAAGCAGTAGTTGTTCCTGACTCAGAAGCAATTAGAACACCATTTCTAATTTTTGAAACTACAGCTGAAACTGGAAAATATCCCAAGAATCTACTTGCAAATAAACCATTTCCTCTGGTCTTTGTCAAAATTTCACTTCTAAAACCAAGTAGGTTTCTAGTGGTTATTTCAAAAATCATCTTGGTTACATTCTTTTCATTAGTAACAGAATCCTTCATCTGAGCTCTTCTTTTTCCTAATTCTTCAACTACTACACCTGTATACTCAGCATCAATTTCAACTATTAATTCTTCACTAGGTTCGCTTTTAAGACCGTCAATTTCTTTAATAATAACTTCTGGTTTACCAACTTCGAACTCGTAACCTTCGCGTCTCATATTTTCAATCAACACAGCCAAATGAAGCTCTCCTCTACCAGAAACAATAAAACCTGTACCATTGGAATTTGGAACGATTCTTAAACCGATATTGGTTTTACGTTCTCTTTCTAATCTAGATCCTATTTGTCTCACGGTAAAAAATGCACCTTCTCTGCCAAGAACTGGTGATGTACTTGCAGCAATTTGAATATTCAAGGTAGGCTCAGTGATAGTTATCATTGGAAAACCTTTAGGATCTGCTGGATCGGCAAGAGTTTGACCAATTTTAACTTGAGAAGTACCAGTAATTGAAATAATATCCCCTGGATAACTTTCTACAACTGGAATTGTGTTCAAACCTTCACTGGTAAAAATTCCTTGAACTCTGAATGATCCAACTTTGGTATTCTCTTCAAGCATTAATATTTCTTGATTTATCTTCAATGTTCCTTGATTAACTTTACCAACTGCAAAAACACCCTTATAATTATCATGTTCTATATTTGTTATAAACATTTTAAATGGTTTTTCTGCTTGGCCATTAGGCGCTGGTACAGTTTCAAGTATTTCCTTAAATAATGGCTCTAAATCACCTTCTTCGTCAAAAGACAATGGCATTTCTTCCCAAACTTTTCCATCTCTTGCAACTGCATAAAGCACTGGAAATTCTAGTTGATCATCAGAATTGGCAAGTTGCAAAAACAAATCATCAATCTCTGCTTTAACTCTTTCTGGCTCTGCGTCTTTTCGATCAATTTTATTGATCACAACCATCATTTTCAATTTATTTTCCAAAGCTTTTTCCAAAACAAATCTGGTTTGTGGTAATGGACCTTCAGCTGCATCAACAATTAAGAGTGCGCCTTCTGCCATATTAATAACTCGTTCGACTTCTCCTGCAAAATCAGCATGCCCCGGAGTATCAATAATATTTATTTTGGTACCTTCATACATAACTGAGATAGTTTTAGCTAAAATAGTAATGCCTCTTTCCCTTTCCTGATCATTGCTGTCAAGAATAGTTGTTTGTTGCATCTCTGCCTGGTTATCACGAAAAGTCTTAGTTTGCTTTAGCATTCCATCCACAAGAGTTGTCTTTCCGTGGTCAACATGAGCAATAATGGCTATATTTCTGATTTTCATGAAATTGTATTATACAGTAAATATAGGGATGAAGAATCCCCAGACTTTTTTGCAGTTCTAGCATCAAACTTGAACATCAAATTTAAAGTTGCTCAATTCGAATTTTTCCACTACACTTTAGAAATGGAACTAACTAATAAAAACCCAATCGCATATTTTTGTGCTGAGTTCGGCTTTGACAAAGATTTACCAATCTATGCAGGGGGACTCGGAATTCTCTCTGGAGACACCATCAAACAAGCTGCGGATGAAAATATTCCTTTTATAGGTATCGGACTATTATATAGGGGCTTTAATGCTGTACAAAAGATTTCTAAAGATGGTATGCAAACTGAAGAAAATTATCTTTTTGATCCTGTCACAAGTGGCATGGAACATGTTTACAAAGATGAAATGCCCCTGTTTATTAAGGTTCATATGACCGAAGTTGATGTCTGGGTCAGATGCTGGAAGAAAACTTTTTCAGAAAACGTCACCCTTTACCTTCTTGATACTGAAACAGATCAAAACTTGCCTAGCGAAAGAAGTATAACCTCAACTCTTTATAGTGGCACTCAAGAGTCCATGCTAAAGCAACAAATAATTTTAGGGATTGGCGGAGTTAAAATGCTAACAGCTCTTGGAATTCATCCTGAAATTTATCATATGAATGAAGGTAGACCGAATTTTTTACATTGGCAGCTCATCAGAGAAATGATGGATACTCATAATATTAACTATGAAACTGCAAAAGCTAATGCTATAGAGAAAACTGTCTATACTAATCACACTTTAGTAGCTGCTGGAAACCAGGAATACTCTATGGATTTACTTAAGGTTTTTTCCAAATATTATGCCGATAAAATGGGCATCAGCAATGAATTACTTTTAAGCGATGGTGTTGGACCAGACAAAAGTCCTGATATATTTTCAATTACACGCGCAGCCTTAAATACGTCTTCAAGAGCTAACGGTGTTTCTCAAGTCCACACTAATTTTTCAATGAAAATTTGGCCAGAATATAATTGGACCAATATTACCAATGGTGTCCATCTTCCAACTTGGCAAGAACCAAGTGTGAAGAATTCCGAAGGCAATGTTCAGTCCTTATGGGAGGCTCACAAACAACAAAAAATCAAATTGGAAGCCTTTGTAAAACAGCAAACAGGTTATGGCTATAATCCAAATTTCCTAGTTATTTCTTGGGCAAGAAGATTAGCGGGTTACAAAAGATTAGAAGCGATTTTTGAAGACATTGAAAGACTGAGAGTAATAGTTAGAGATGAAAACAGACCAATTCAACTACTAGTTTCTGGTAAAGCACACCAAGGAGACAACCAAGGGAAACAAATACTTCAAGAAGTTATTGGTTTTATGAAGCGAGAACTTGTGGGCCACGCATTGTTCATACCAGATTATAATATTGAGATTGCTCAAATACTCACAAGAGGATCTGACGTATGGTTAAACACTCCTGAAATTGGTAAAGAAGCCAGTGGTACATCAGGAATGAAAGCCGTTAGCAATGGCGTACTTAATTTAACTATTGCTGGAGGTTGGGCTGCTGAAGTTGATTGGAAAAATACAGGCTGGGTTCTGGATCATGCAAACTTATCAGAAGATCTTTACCGGCAACTAGAAAAAACGGTTTCGCCTCTATTCTTCAAAAGAAATGGTAATGACGTTCCAGAAGAATGGGTTGCCATGATGCAAAAATCAATTTTGCTGGCTAATAAATTTAGCACTACAAGAATGTTTAAAGAATATAGAGAGAAGCTATACATGTGTGACAGTGATCATTGTGGCAACAACTAAATACAAAAAATACTACGATTTGATGACAAATCAAAATGAAAAATTGTTTGATAAGTTTGATGGAGTCAATAATGAGTTTGCAATAAATCCCAAATCGAGATTAACCGCTACCAAATTTCACAAGCTTGGCTTTGAAGTCGTCGATATTGTTAGATTCTGGGAAAGAAAACTTTGCTCCGGAATGGAAAAAGGCAACAACAGTGTCTACTCCGACAAACTTGCCGATAAATTTTGGAATGAAGTTCGTGGTCGTTTTTCACAGATTGATATGGTTGGAGTTAAAACCAAAGCCTAGAGCGTTGATTGGGACATTGGGGTAAATTTTTTATAGTATAATATAGTTTATAGTAATAAAAATTTACAAAAAGAAAGAATTGTGAAAAAACGCGAAATTCTACAAACACCCAATGTAGCGGATAAAGAAATAGTTTTTTACTGTCATAGCTGTCAACGACCTCCTATAATTAATGAAAATACTCAAGAATTGGCAATAAAACATTGTCCTGGTTGTGTTCGACATACGCAAGATTCAATTATTCAATGGTTGATTGCTCAACCAATCAAAGAGAAACCTTTGATGGGTGAAATTGTTGAAAATAAAAACAGTGAATTACTAAAAAATTATGATAAGAAGATATATAAAGAACTACTTCCTGAAGAGTTACTGGTCATTTTAGAAAATCAAACACAATCTAATACTCCTTTGTGGATTGAAGTGCTAAATACGGATAGACTTGGAAGTTTGTACATCGCAGTTGATGGTCGAAGGAATACGTTATCGTTTGCTATTCCTCCCCAGGATACTACTATAGATCAATTAGGTACTATGACAAATGCAGGTGAAGCATTGGTTTTCTATGGAACACATAAAAAGCTTCCAATCAAAGACTTTGTCTTTGCACTAAATAAGTTTGTTGCGGGCTCTAATCTTATTGACGCAATACATACTGCTGAGAAGCTAGTTCGAAATATGTACCGCAATCAAGATAACACTGTTCCTCTTCCTTCCACTTCATTTCTAACTCTTGACGGTGAATTTGGAGCAAAGGAGGTAATAATACGAGAAACACTTATTGCCCCACAACAACCAGCTGGGTATATTTATGAAGAAGTTGAGAACATCCTTACAAACGGTTTTCAGAAATTACCAAACATATTGGAGACGCCATATAGAATCAATGGAGAAGTTGTAGGATCAAATGATATAGGCTATTTGACTTTAAGATTGAATCAAGATTATAGAGGCGATACTTTAATTTTTTCTTTTTGTGATCATAATCATGGAGTACCGTTTTTTACTGCAAAGTACTTCAGTCTTCAAGGAGAAGAAGAAACTTATCTATCTCATCTAGATATTTATAGGCATACTCTTTCTGAAAAACACAATACACAGATACTAGAAAGTAAACATTTACAAATTGCAGATGAACTAAGATACTCATGGGGCT
>Ga0180007_10004017_pt1 | contig 15875 bp, 17 predicted proteins | sample MM_PC_MetaG_FD_121122 | JGI IMG/M metagenome (GOLD analysis project Ga0180007, IMG submission 121122) | Groundwater microbial communities from the Aspo Hard Rock Laboratory (HRL) deep subsurface site, Sweden - MM_PC_MetaG | ecosystem: Environmental > Aquatic > Deep subsurface > Groundwater... | reverse complement strand
TTTATTCGTCTCCTCTAACCATTAAGTTAGCCAACAAAATATTTATATCCAAGGAATTGACGCCAGTATCACGATTTAGATCAGTAACTTCATTCTCCGTAGAAAGAGACCCGAGTAGAGTAGAAATATCTAAAGCGTTTACCATATTATCAGACGAGCGATGGACGTCTCCGGCTAAAAGATAAAAAGTATTTGCTAAGGTAAAGTCCAATGAATTTACTCCGCCCGAAAGTGGAACGTCGCGCAAAATTTTTCTTAAGTGTGACAAACCTTTAAAACTAATATTGTAATTTACAACTGGCGCTGTATCAAACGTGACTGCGCCTACGCCAAGATCTGATGTCGCAACAGTATCTTCATATAAAACATTTGATGTCGCCACTTCCCTCAATTCCACCGCGCCTCTCGTTGACCAGTTTCCGCTTCGCGGCCATCTTTTTTCCGGCCAAGCTTTAACATCTAGGGTTAGTGCTACCTCAATCGTCGCTTCTGCCAGGGCGCCTGAAGCAAAATTTCCGGTCGCGTCATAGGCAAAAGCTGTGTAGTAAATTGGTCGGTTATAATTGGCAGGAGTGATTGCTGTATCTTCAAACGAAGTCGCTACTCCGTCAAAAACTAATTCTCCATCAGCCGGACTTGCTGGATAACCGGTAAAACTTCTCTTAATTAAAACTCCGGCGAAATCAGTATCAGTCGGATTAACCCAGGTCAACATAATTGTTCTGCCTGCGGTTGGTGTGGCTAAAAAATCTGTCACATTTCCCGGTGGAATCGTATCTGGCAAAGTTGAAAAAACTTGATCCGCGGAAACGGACGTATTCCCCGAACTGTCAGACGAAGTAATTTCAAAATGATAAATTGTACTTCGTGTTAAGGAACTTAAATTTATACTGTGTGTTGTAACTAAATCCGCGGAAAAAATATTTCCCAATCCATAAGTTGCGGTCAGACCGTATTTTACTCTTGAATTTGCCGGCTCATTCGTATCCCATATAACAGTCGCTGAATTTTCTGTAATATTTATAACTCTAATATTTGAAATAATCGGCGCTGTCACGTCTGCCGGAGCTATGGTTGTAAAAGTATCATCAGAAGAACTCGCGGCATTATTCGAAGAATCAACCGAAGTCACGCGAAAGTGATAAGTTGTATCTCCTAAAAGTCCGGAAAGATCCAAGCTGTGCGAAGTGACAAGGTCGGCAGCGCTCACTTCTCCTAATTCATAAGAGTCTGTTAAGCCATATTCCACTTTTGAATTTGCCGGCTCGTCAGTCGTCCAAATTACAGTTGCTCCGGTTTCTGTAATATTTATAACTTGGATATCGGAAATCACAGGAGCCGTAATATCTAAGCCGGAAAGAGTTCGGAAAGTATCGTCAACCGTGGTCGTCGTATGTCCAGACGCATCAGCTGTCACAACATTAAAATGATAAATTGTATCTGCAGTAAGCCCGGCCAAATCAACTCTATGGTTCAGCACTAATCCTCCTCCGTCACCGACCGCGCTTAATCCATAACCACTAGTCAAGCCATAATTTACTCTTGAAGTCGCTGGCTCGTTTGTGTCCCAAAGAACAGTGGCTGAAGTTTGTAAAATATTTACTACTCTTAAATTTGAAACGATTGGCGGCGTGGTGTCTCCGCCGGGTGGTCCTCCGCCCGGCGGTGCAGTAATTGACCCCCCAACACTAACTTGGTCCTCTGTCAAAATTGCGACCGCAATTGTGCTTGAATCTCCGAACGTTCCGCCAAGATAAATTAAGTGACTCCCGGAACTTGCCGGATTGACTATTTGTTCATTGCCAACGCCCTCTTCTGTAGTATTTATACCAATTCTAATAATCACCGCCGAACTTGCATCAATATAAGTTGCAGCATTTGACGGGGCTGTAAGTGTTAATGTTCTCGTGCCGACAACTGCTCCCCATTCGGTCGCTGTCGCCGTACAACCTCCGACCTCATTATTTAAATTTTCTTGAACACCATCATCTAATAAATCAATATCGCCACAATCAATATTATCCAGCCCCGAAGCAAACCCCAAAGGAAAGGCTATTGCAATTGTCTCATTCTGTGTAACCGCTGTTCCTGAAGATAAAGTAAAAGCAATCTCGTGGCTTGCCGATACACTAATTTTCTGCCGGGTCATTGTGTCACTCACGGAAGAAAGCAAGCTAGCCTCTGACTGGTTATACATTGAAAAAATACTAGTCAGGGTAAGAACCGCGATTAGAATACCAATGCTTTTTCTTTTCACAAATTCCCCCATTGTTGTTTTTTACTTTTTATTTTTGTTTTGAAACTTTACCTAAACTGAAAATTTATTGCTCAATTTTTTGATCATTTTCCGGATTTTCCTGCTGATTATTTTGCTGTTTATTTTGTTGACCAAATTTTTTAATCAACCACTTATTATAACTCTTTATAGCAAAAATTATTAAGAGAATAATTATCAGAGCTATAGCCAAATAGAAAAGTGTCACACGCCACGGAAAAACCCAGAAAACAAGCGAAGCGGAAGTTTCTTGCCCATCCACTCCATAATCCAAAAGGAGCGTGGCAGTATATTTACCCCAAGCAAAATTTTCTCTTTCTCTTTGCCATTCAGATGCTCCAAGAGTAACTTCTGTTTTTTGCCAAGTCGCATCAAATTTTCTAATTGACTCGGGCAAAACATTTGCCAAATCTCCGTTTATGGGAAGAGTCGTAACTTTTCTTCCCAATAAATTTTTAATTTCAACTACACCCACTGGTTTTAAATGAACATTCCCTAAATTTTCAAAACGAACAGAAAAATTAACGGGCAAATAATTGTAAGAAGCTCTGTCAGCCGTAAAACTCGCCAACCGTCCGGTCTCATTAACATCTCCCGCCACTCTCACTAAAACTAGTGTTCCGGTTTTAACCGTAATACCAACTCCGCTTCCCTCAAGCGTAGAGTTTGCGCTCGGCGTCCAAAGAACTCCGGCAAAATGCCCGCCGGGTTCAGCGTCTTTTGGAACATTAATACTAAACAAAATATCTTTCCTTTCGTCAGAAGCCAAAGTAACGGCAGTTTCATCAAGCTTTAACCAAGTCGCGAGATCAGTTGCCTCTTCGGGGGAAAGAAACGACGGCGCGCCGGTTTCGTTCAGCGCCTTAAAGGTTTGCACTGAGCCGGTCAACGTTTGCGTTTCGGCTGTTTCATTATACAACTTTAAAACATCAACTATTGTATCTCCCGGCCGCGCGTCAAACTCTATAACCGGTGGAGAGATTGTTATGGCAGACGCGGCAAGAGGCGCCAAACTAAAAACTAAAACGGCAAGAATACTCGCGAAAAAAATTTTTTTCATAGTCCCCCTATTTTAAAATTATAACTTTCCCTTTCTTCTAACTCAATAAGGAAAATTTTATTTTATAAAAATTAAAATGTACCGGTAGAAATAAATGTTACTGTGGAAGTATACTGACCCGCGACTGTAGTCGCCGCGGCTGAAGCGGCAAAACAAGCAATTGTCGCATCAGCCGCAACCGGTCCGGCGGCTGAAGCAACTGAAGCGGCAACATTATCTCCATTTGTATCTATTGATTCTGCATCTGCTGCGGCTCCTCCGTCCGCACCAGCACAATCAGATTCTTGAACAATATCAACACCAGAATCACTTGTTCCAATTCCAAATTCTTCGGAGTTAGCATTTACCTCCACCCCTGTCGCATTATCAATATCATCGGTGAGATTGGAATGCACCATTTCCGCCCCGGCCGCTGTGCCAACCACTGTTGTTGTATAACCGCTAACTGCATTAGTTGTAGTTGTTAGAGTTACATTGCAAGTTTGTACTGTCCCAAGAGTCAAATCCCCCAGGGCGCACGTTGAGGAAGAAATTGTAAAAGTAAAACTCGGCAAAACTGTAGCTGTGACAGTCACTTGATCTTCCGCAATAATAGAAACTGCAAGTTGCCCATCCGGATCTGTACCGCTGTCTCCGGTACCGCCAATCGTAATAGCCAAATCATTCCCCGCTGCCGGGTTTACAATCTGCGTATCACCAGTATGTTCTTCTGTTGCATTTGTACCAATTTTTATTGTTACTACTGAGCTTGCATCAATATAGGTGGATGCCCCCGACGGAGCAGTCAAAGTCAGCACGTCTCCCGCAACTATTGCTCCCCATTCTGTTGCCGTAGCCGCACAAGCCTCCACCGCCACTTCAGCAATGTCTTCTTGCGTAGCATCATCCATAATATCAATATCTTCACAATCAATACTATTCAACCCATCCGTCCAAGACGCGGCAAAAGTAATTATAATTGTTTCATCCTCAATAATGTTTGTTGATGCGTCCAAAGTAAACTGAATTTCGTGATTAGAGCCAACGCCGGTTTTCAAACGACTCATCGTATCTTTAATGCTCGTATGAGTCGCGTGAGCCGGAACCGACGGAAAAGCTAACATCAAAATCAAACTCACAAGAGTTCCCCCAACAATTTTTTTAAATAAACTTTTCCTTTTCATATATTTTATAAAATTAATAAACTACAAATTTTCAAAATCTTCCGGTAGAAATTAATGTAACATTATGCGCGTAAGCTCCCGCGGACGTGAGCGATGAAATCGCTGCCTTAAAAGTTATTGTTACAACACTTCCATTTATCCAACTGGCATGCGACGCAACTGCTTGAGGAGACACGGTAATCGCCGTATCCGCCCCATTCATTTGCCCATCCGTCCCAGAAGTTCTTATGCCATATTCTTCCGAACCGGCAGTTACTGTTCCGTCAGCTACGTCGTCAATATCGGCGCTCCCACCGGTTTTCAAATTTTCAGTCTCATAAATTGTGGTGACATACCCATCCACCGCATTTGTCGTACTTGTAATAGTTATGCTATCAGAAGAAACCGAACTGGTAGATAACGTACCAAAATCAACCGATGTGTCAGAAATTGCAAAAGTCATTTTAGGATCAGCTTCTGCCTGGCGAAAACCAATTAATCCAGCGTAGTTTGTGCTTGAAATTTCACCCGTGCCAATTTCCCCGGCCGTATCTTGGAGTTGGTAATTTGTCGAAGATGATGTCTCCTCTCCTCCAAAATTTAATGAATCCATCCAATTAATATAACTTTCTGAATTCATTAAAGCTAAACTAACCGGCGTTCTCCAAAAAGCGATAAGGGAAATAAAAACAAAAGTGATTATAATGACTTTTATGAAAATATTTTTCATAAACAGTGTTGATCACCTATTTCAAAGGTAAGTCCAAGACTAAAATTTCTGTTCCAAGGCACTCGGGTACAAGCACCTTCGGGGTACTGACGGGCACTCCCGGGATAATCTTATAATCCCAGGACGAAGCTATTCTATTGAACAACCTCGATTGGGAAAGAAATCCTAATCTCTGCTACCTTTTATATTAAATTGTTTTTAATAATTAACCAAGACAAGGTTATAAAGCCAATTCTTGTGTTAATTACTATGCTTACATAATTATTATACCACTATTTTTCGAAAAAGTCAATCAAAGATGTGAACAACTTTCTTGTTCAGAAGTATGTGTAAATTAATATATACATAATGTTAAGATTATTGTTCACTTTTTAACATAATCACTCCCCCTACTTTGATCAATTATTTTCCATTCAATTAATGGAATAACTTACGACCGCCTCCTTGCCACAAAATTTTCTAAAAGTTATCCACAAATTATCATAATTTTTTCCAAGTTTCCGTTTTAACCTTTCATTAAAATGTAAATTCATATAAAAGTTATTAAAATTTATTAATAATTAAAAAACTTAATAAATCAGGACTTCCTCATTTTCTATTTTTTAGAGCTGTCTTTAAAAAGTCAACCTAAGTATCTGAAATGTTTCACGTGAAACATTTTTTTTTAAAAACCGCCCTTATTTACTAATTGTTTCACGTGAAACAATTTAAAAACGCCTCTTTAGAGGCGTTTTATTTCTTTTTATAATATTTCTCTGCTTTGGGCCAAATCCATAGATCAATTGATGCCCGCCCTTCACCTAATTTTCTTTTCCAAATCTTTAAATCAACATCTTCCATTCTTCCATCGGGAAATTCTATTTTACCGCTCCAAAAAACCTTTTCTTCCTCTAGCTCCAGTTCTTTTTCTGCTTTTGCTAAAACATCCTTGATTTCTGGCCACCTTAATGAAATCATCCCCAACAAATTTAAACCCCATGGTGGATCTTTTAATCCTGACCAATGACCAGCTCTAAAATCAAACCAACTTAATTTTAAGTTAACTGATTCTGTTTTTGGCGCAAATTCTCTTTCACTACCCTTTTCCATAAGATCTCAATGGACCCAGGGAGAATCGGACTCCCGCCTCCGCAATGCGAATGCGGCGTAATACCACTTTACTATGGGCCCGCAAAATATCTAAACTTTAAGATGATGAACTAATTTAAGATTATAGGTTCTGCCCGCCAAATAATCTTGAACTTCATTAATTATATCTGGATCACGTAAAATTTTCTGTTTATGAAGGTTTTTTATCTCCTTTGAACTAAACCATTTTACCTCTAAAATTTCCAAAGGATTTGGCCTTTTCCCTCTCCCAACCACTCTTGCTAAAAATAAAAGTTTAACAGGGTGCCGGTCAATCAATTTCGTCCCACTCCGTTCTCTAATTTTTCTTCGATCAAGACTGTAAATACCCAGAAACTTTGTAATCTTAATTTTAAACCCGGTTTCTTCCTCTGCTTCTCTTTTTGCGCCCAAAACGGGATTTTCCTGTTTTTCCAACCAACCAGCCGGCTGATTCCATTTTCCCACTTCGACAGAAGCTTCTTTTACCAATAACACTTTGTCGCCTTTTACTACAAGACAACCCACTACAACAAACGGCCAATTTTTAGCGATAAGATATCTATTCTTTTTAGACATATTTTATTTGCCCCCGGAGGGAATTGAACCCCCATCTCACCCTTAGGACGGGTTTGCTCTATCCGTTGAGCTACGGGGGCATCACAGGAAATATACTATAAAATTTTCAGTTTTTTCTCATTTTTACCCAAAACAAAAAGAAATTAAGTGTCGTAAAATAAATATAGCATAACTTCAACAAAGCACTTTTATCTTCTAATAATTTATGCGCAATTTTATAAACACCTTAAAATCGTCTCAATATTTGTATTTTTTGCTTTTTTCTTAATTCTGATATAATCTTAATAAAGAATTAATAAAAAGTCAAAATGGAAATTTATATATTTATAGCCGCTATCTTCATTATCGCCGCCCTGGCTGTTGTTTTTTATTTTTTAAACAAAAAAATTTGTGAGTTCAAGGAGGGGAGTCGAAGTGACCAGTCGCTCGTCCTTCTCCAAAACCAGATCAGCGAGCTTACCAAGGCGGTTGACGCTAAACTCACCGAAAGCCACCGGGCGGTCCAAACCCAATTCGGTGAAAGCAGCAAGATTATAAAAGACGTGACAGAAAAACTAACCAAACTCGACGAGACAGGGAAGCAAATTATTGGTTTTGCCGACCAGCTCCAGAGTCTAGAAAATATTTTAAAAAATCCAAAACAGCGGGGGATTCTCGGCGAGTACTATTTGGAAACAGTTTTAAAAAATGTTCTGCCGCCGACCGCTTACCAGATGCAGTATAAATTCAAAGACGGAGAAATCGTTGACGCGGTAATTTTTATGGGGGAACAGATTATTCCCATCGATTCAAAATTCAGTTTAGAAAATTACAACCGGATAATTGAAGAACGGGATCCCGCGGAAAAAGAAAAATTGGAAAAAATCTTTAAACAAGATTTAAAAAATAGGATTGACGAAACTGCTAAATATGTCCGAACCGACGAAGGAACAACCGAATACGCTTTCATGTTCATTCCCGCCGAAGCGATCTATTACGATCTTTTGGTAAACCAGGTCGGCGGGGCGGCAAAAATAAACGCCCGCGATCTTGTCGAATACGCCAACCATGAAAAACACGTTATCATTGTTTCACCGACCACTTTTCATGTTTACCTCCAACTCTTCGCTGAAGGATTGCGCCGGATGCAAATCAGCGAATCGGTTAAAGATATTATAAAAAGAGTAGGGGACTTAGGCAGGCATTTAAACACCTACGACGGATATCTCCAAAAACTTGGCGGACATCTGGGCACGACGGTCAACACATACAACTCGGCTTATGGCGAATTCAAAAAAATTGATAAAGATGTTGTAAAAATCACCGGCGGCGAAAGTCAAATAGAGCCGATGATGATTGATAAACCGAAGACTGACATTTAAAAGCGGTGTCTAAATAGTTGACAAAAATAAAACTATTTGCTAATCTAATAATACTAATTATTTGATAAATAAATATTCTCTTGGACGTTTTGCATTTTGCATTTTGCGTTTTGCATTTTGCACTTGACTGAGGGAAGCGAAGGAACATGCCGATCAAGAAAGCAAGTTTTAAAGATTTAAGACAAAGCAAAAAAAGAGCTGCTCGCAATTTAAAAATAAAAAACAGCCTGAAAAAAAATCTTAAAGAAGGCCGCAGATTAGTTGAAGCTAAAAAAACAGAAGAAGCTCAAAAAATTATCAGGCAAGCGATTAAAGAAATAGATCGAGCAATCTCAAAGGGTATTGTTAAAAAGAATAACGGCGCCAGAAAAAAATCCAGATTAATGAAGCGGCTGAATGCCATGATAAAAAAATAGAACACAAAAAACCGGGGAACAAACCCGGTTTTTTTATTTATCCTATAGCTCTGACTTATTTCTTCATTACAAGGAACATCCCGACGCAAATTACTAAAATCCCCACTACTCTGATTGTTGTTATTTGTTCACGAAAGAAATACCACCCGAAAAAAATTGTGGCGATGTACATCAAGCTGGTGGTGAAGGGGACAATAAAAGTAAGTTCTCCTTGGTTTAGAGCCTTAACCCACAGAAAAAATCCCACAACATAAAGTAGCCCTCCCAACCATAAATTTTTATTGAATATTGTCGACCAATCAAACCAACTTACAATACTCGCCTTTTTAATAAAAACTTGCGCCGCGGCATTTAAAAGAGCAATGATGGTCAGCTCTAAAAAGAAAAAAGTTGTCATAAAATTTTTAATAATTTACTAATAAATAAAATTTTATCTATACTTATTTTTTACCGAGAGTAGTAAGAAAAACGCTTACACTTTCCCCCAAAAACGTAACGCCCCTCATTACACCGAACAAACTTCCGCAATAAATAATTCCAAAAACGCCCGCGGATTAAAATTACCTCTTTTCATTTTCATATCAAGGGCCAACATTTTGCGATAAATATTTTTTAACTCTGGCAGAGAAAAATTTTTAATTTGATAAAGTGTTTTTTGAACAACGTATGGGTGAAGCCCTAGTTCCAGGGCAATTTTTTGTTTTATGCCAGGATCTCCCACGGAAAGAAAAGGGAAGTCCCGAGTTACTAACTCTTTTATTTGCAATAAAATTCTAAATTGCCGCACGAGCATCGCAAAAATATACCCCTCTTCAAGGCCACTTTCGATTTGCTCATTTAAAATTTTAAAAACAGTTTTTTTATTTTTAGTACCGAGAGCATCAGTTAAAGAAAAAATATTTTCATCAAATTTTCCTCGAACAAAAAGTGCAACGTCTTCGGCAGTAATCAAGTTATTTTTTTCCTTTCTTCCACCTGCGTAAGCGGATAATTTATCAAGTTCCCCGCTAATTTGCCAAAGATCCGAACCAACCAAACCCAGAATAACCTCCGCTGCCTGGGCATCAATTTTTAAATTTCTTTCCGCGACTGCTTCGGCAATCCATTTCCGTAATTTTGCCGCATCAAGAAAATCAAATCTGTCAGCCTGTTTCGGTTTATTTAAAAATTTAAAAATCGCCGTTCTTTCATCTGGTTTGCTGTCTTCCCAAAAAACTACAACTGTTCCATCCGAATTTTTTTCTCCCTTTAAAAAAGCAACTGCCTCGTCAAATTTTTGTCCGCGTTTTTTTAAAAAATTTTCCACCACCACCAATTTTTTATCGTGTAAAAAGGGCGGGGATAAAATCTCTTTTTCTATATTTTTCCATGGATTTCTTTCTCCGTCTATTCTAATAAAATTAACCCGACTTTTGTCGGTTTTTTTAAATTTTTCTTCGATTTGTTTTAGTTTAGCGCGGGAACGATAAGAATCCTCGCCGTACAAAAATAAAACCATAAAGTCTGGAACTTAAAACTTGGAACTTGGAACTTTGAATTTATAGCTCAAAAAACCAAAAAAGTTTTAAGTTTTATGTTTCAAGTTTCAAGATGCTCCATTTTTCCCCAGCTTTTTCCAACCTCAATTTGGGAAGCAAGCGGCACCTTGAGTTTCGCCGCTCCGGCCATTGTCTCTTTAACAAATTCTGCAACTTTTTTAACGTCGCGGTCTGGAACTTCAAAAACTAATTCGTCATGGACTTGCAAAATCATTTTAGAGCTAGAGCTGATTTTGGGTAAACCTACAGCGATTTTAATCATTGCCAATTTCATTATATCGGCAGCTGTCCCTTGGACCGGCATATTAATCGCCATCCGCTCAGCTTCCGCGGCAATCTGCGGAACAGGGGAATAAATTTCCGGCAGATAACGGCGGCGGCCAAAAAGAGTTTCTACAAACCCTAGATCGTGCGCCTTCTGCCGCGTTTCTTCTAAAAAATTTTTAACGCCCTCGTAAACAGTAAAATATTTGCTGATAAATTGTTTCGCCTCATCAAGCGTTATCCCGGCCCCAAGAGCAAGAGCCCGGGCTCCCATGCCATAAGTCACCCCAAAATTTATGGTTTTTGCCGCTTGGCGCAATTCCGGCGTCACTTTTTCTGCTGGTATATTCCAAATTTGCGAAGCAGTCTCGCGATGAATATCAGCTCCAGCCCGAAAAGCCTTAATCATATTTTTATCATTGGCGAGCGATGCCACAACCCTGAGATCAATATGGGAATAATCAGCGGCTAAAATTTTAAAACCGCTCGGGGCAACAAAAGCCTGTCTAATTATTTGTCCCATTTCTCCTCTGACAGGAATATTTTGTAAATTCGGATTTGATGAAGAAAGACGACCGGTCGCCGTAACTGTTTGATTAAAATTTGCGTGAATCCGTCCAGTAGAAGAATCTATAAGCTTCGGCAAGGCCAAAAGATAAGTTGAATATAATTTTGATAATTCGCGATACCCTAAAATCAAATCAATGGCTGGATGCGTATCTTTTAATTTAAGGAGTTCTCCCGCTTCAGTAGAAATGCCGGTTTTCCCGCGCCGCAAGCCGGCTGGATTGATTTTTAATTTTTCAAATAAAACTTCGCGCAATTGAATGGGGGAATCAAGATTAAACTTTGTTTTTGTCAGTTTAAAAATTTTTTCTGAAATTTTTTCTAAATCTTTTTCCGCCTGTTTGGAATATTTTTTTAAAAGACGCGCATCAATTTTTACCCCATCAATTTCCATTTCGGCCAAAACCGGCAAAAGCGGCATCTCCAAATTTTCAAAAAGTTTTAAAAGTTCATTTTCTCTAAGTTCTTCTTTTAAAACTTCGACCAAGCGCCAGACTGCCTCTGCTCGTTCACCAGAATATAAAGATATTTTTTCCATTGCCACCTGGCCAAGATTTATTTTCTTTCTTCCTTTGCCAGTTAATTCTTCCTCTGGCGTAATCTTTTCTCCAAATTTCGTAGGAATAAGGTTTTCAAGTTTATAAGTTTTTGCTCCGGGATTTAAAAGATAAGCGGCAATCATCGTATCAAAAGTTGCTCCGTCCAAATTAATCCCCGCGTGTTTTAGTGCTTCAAAATTTCTTTTTAAATCGTGCCCGTATTTAAGAATCTTTGAATTTTCAAAAATAGATTTAAAATTTAAAATTTCTGACTTAAGACAGGGAACATAAAAAGATTTTTGTTTTTCAAAACAAAAACTGGCGCCCAAAAGTTTGACGGGGAAAGAAGCCTTCTCCTCCACCTCAATATTAAAAACAAAAGCTCTTTGTTTGGCGAGCTTTTTTACGAGATCTTCTATTTTTTTCTTACTGTCAATTATTTCTACCTTGGCCATACACACAAAAATTTATTATCAAACCACCGTTACAACAAATTACTCTGCGCGCCGCCGGCCAATTCATCAACTTTTTTAAGAAGCGAGGTAAACCCCAACTCATTGAAAATCTTTGCCACTGAACCCGAATCAATTTTTATTTTACAATCTTCAAGATGAAAATCGACCGGCGCGTCAGAAACCAACGTCACCAACTTTTTTCCAAGAAAAACGTTATCCTTTTCTTTCTTTAAAATCTCAATTATCCGCGGCTTAAATTTTTCTAAACGAGAATCATTTTTTTCCACAGCCTCATACATTTTTTCAATTGAACCGAATTCGCGAATGAGCGCCGCCGCGCCAACTTCGCCAATCCCCCTGGCACCGGGAATATTATCCGATGGATCACCGCGCATCGCCTTGAAATCATTTAACTGATTTGGCCTAAGCCCGTATTTTAGAAAAACCGCAGCTTCATCATAAATTACGGTGTCAGTAATTCCTTTCCGCAAGGCATAAACTTTTGTATTATCGTCAACCAGTTGCAAGGTATCCATATCGCCAGTCACGACAATTGATTCCACGTCCGGTTTATTTACTTCTTCATTTTTACAAATCGTGGCAATCACGTCGTCGGCTTCAAAGCGTTCTTTTTCAAAAATCGGCAAACCAAACGCCGTAACAATTTTTTTGATAATAGGAATTTGCGCGTAAAGTTCATCCGGCTGTTTCACGCGAGTGGCTTTGTACTCGGTATACATTTCATGACGAAAAGTTTTTTCCTTACGATCAAAAGTCACGGCTGCATACTCTGGCTTAATATCTTTTAATGCTTTCATCAAAATCAAAGTGAAGCCGTAGGCCGCGTTAACCGGCTCGCCGGTCGGAGTCGTAAGCGGCGGCAGAGCGTGCCAAGCGCGATGAAGCAAGGCATTACCGTCAATGATAATAAATTTTTTTTCCATATTTAAAAAGGCCACGGCCGGAATTGAACCGGCGTATAGGAGTTTTGCAGACTCCTGCCTTACCACTTGGCTACGTGGCCGTTTCATAAATTTAACAAAAAAGGCTGCTTTTGGCAACCTTTTTTATATCTTTATTTTTTGTCTTAGTAGATTTCCATTTTCAAATATTTAACACCGAACTGTTTGGCCGCTTCACGAGTTTCCATCCAAATATCGGCGCGATAGGTATAACGTTGATTCATCCTGTCTTCAACAACATAAACTTTGTCTCCGGAATAATCAGGCAAACGAACCTTTGTCCCAAAGGGTAAAAAGTTCGCGGCCAAAGTCCCGTCATGCACCCATGTGCCGTTGGCAGTGATAAAGGGGGAATCGTCCGTCTGGTCCGGCGTGCTAGAATACGCTGTCATAGTGACATAAATCACTTTTTTCGGCTCTTTATCCTCGGCGCGCACAAGATGAGCTGGCTCGCTCTCCATAATCTCTAAAACAGCCTCATTACCTATGGCCGTAAAAGATGGAACCATGCTGTCAGCCGCAGTGGCCTTAGGAAACAGCAAGTCGGCAAAAATGGCTAAAATAAGAGCAAAGTGGATAAGGTTTGGTTTTTGTTTGATTGAAGTCATATTTTGGGTTAAACCCTTCATTTTTGTTTTAGATACTAATCGAATTTTTTTCGATTAGCGGGAAGGGGTCGGGAAACGGGAGTTTCCCGTGGCGGAAATATTAAAACCGATGGGTTTTAAAAACGCCAGTTTTAAAAAATCCCCTTATTTTGGGGACTTTTTAATATACCATATCTTGGCTATTTTGTCAACCCCTGCACCCTCACTCCCTCATGCTGGCAAATCATTTCAGATTCTAAGATCTGCCTTCAACAGATTCCTAAAAATATCAGGACGGCTGACAATACCGACCAATTTTTTATTTTTTACAACTGGCAAGCGGTGAATTTTTCCCGTAAGCATTATTGACCCGGCTTCTAAAATCTCTGCGTCGGGGTCAATAGAAATAATTTTTTTAATCATTAAATTTTCTACCAATATGCCGCGCTTAGTTTCTACCCGATGTTTTATTTTTTCTTTACCAAGCCAAAGCCGAACATCTTTTAAAATATCTTTTACGTCCGGGTACAGCGCCCTGAATAAATCTTTTTCCGAAAGCATTCCCACTAATTTTCCGCGCGAATCCACGACCGGCGCACCGCTGATATTGTTTTTAACTAAAACCCGGGCGGCCTCAATTAAAGTCTGATTCTTATTAATCGTAATAATTTTTTTAATCATTACTTCTTTTATTTTCATATTATTCAACGTCTAAAAATTTCATTAAATAAATAATGGCTATGCCCAAAACAAACATCACTAAAGTTCCGACCGACTCTTTTAATTTTGTTGTTTTTCTAATTTCTGGCAAAAGGTCTGAAGCGCCGATATAGATAAAACCACCGGCGGCGAAAGGAATCAAAATATTAATAAAATTTTCAGAGGCATTCGCTAAAAAATAACCGATAATTCCACCCGCTACCGCCATCACGGCGCTCAAGAAATTTACAAGAAGCGCTTCCCTTTTTTTAAATCCCGCGTAAAGCAACGTCCCAAAATCACCAATTTCCTGAGGCACTTCGTGTAAAATAACTACCGCCGTCACAACAATACCTAAACCAAAATTTTCCACAAAAGCCGCAGCAATAATTAAACCATCAATAAAATTATGCACTCCATCTCCCAAGAGCGACATGTGCCCAAAGGTATGAATCTCACAATTTTCTTCATGACAATGTCTCCATTGTAAAATTTTTTCTACTACAAAAAAAACCACAAAGGCAACAAGCACCCAGGAAAACACTGACTTACTGTCTGCCCTTTCTATTGCCTCCGGAAGAAGGTGAATAAACGCCCCACCCATTAAGGCGCCGGAGGCCAAAGCAACCAAGGTAAGAAGTATTTTTTCTAAATATTTTTCCCGCAAAGCCAAAGTAAAAACACCGATAAGCGAAATCAAGCTGACAACGACCGTACTTGCGATAATCCAAAAAAGGGGATTCATAAAACAATTAATTTTTCAAAGCGGGTGAGCGGAATCGAACCGCCATCTTCACCTTGGAAGGGTGACATAATAGCCATTATACGACACCCGCGATTTTATATCTTTATCTTATCTCCGATTTTCAATTTTAATTCTTCGAATAATAAACTGATTATCCCTCTATCAACTAATTGCTCCCTGCCAAACCCAAGTTTTTCTGCCGTCTTCCCAAGGTGCTCTTCACTTGATGTTTCAATTTCCAAAAGTGGTTTTATTTTTGGAAACCAATTAATATTTATCTCTGCGCCATCCAAATCCCAGTCCTTGCGATGATGAAAAAACTCAAGGCGCAAGTCGGGCGCGGGGATTAAATGATCAATAATTTCTACAACGATTTCATAATTCTCAATCGGGCTTTCCCACTCATTATATCCTGAACCATTTTCAACTTTTTCCTTTAGAGTAATTGTTATAAAACCATTTGAAGCTCTTCGAACTCTCATGCTTTCACCTTTTTTAGAATTCGGGACCCACCAAATCACTTGTTCCAAATCAACCTCACGTTTTAAAACTCCGCCCAATTCTTGAATCCGGCGTTCAACCACCCCTGGGTCAATATCCAAAATTTTTGCTTCAATTTCGCGGTACATTTTTATTTTTTATCGGGGTGCCGGGAATTGAACCCGAGTCTCATGCTCCCAAAGCATGCATACTACCGTTGTACTACACCCCGGTTTTAAAATGCCAAATGCCGGGGGTGAGAATCGGACTCACGACGCAAGGATTTTCAGTCCTTCGCTCTACCACTGAGCTACCCCGGCAAAATAGTTCGCTTAGCTTTCTTTTATTTTTTCTACGGAGCAACCAACG
>Ga0180007_10004016_pt1 | contig 15880 bp, 14 predicted proteins | sample MM_PC_MetaG_FD_121122 | JGI IMG/M metagenome (GOLD analysis project Ga0180007, IMG submission 121122) | Groundwater microbial communities from the Aspo Hard Rock Laboratory (HRL) deep subsurface site, Sweden - MM_PC_MetaG | ecosystem: Environmental > Aquatic > Deep subsurface > Groundwater... | reverse complement strand
GATAGGTTGTGTTCGCTTTCGATGTAACCACCGAGAGTATCACCATCCCAGTATCTAATTCTATATAGTTTCCTGCCATGCCTTATAATTGTACAATCTGTTAGTTCGTATTTCATGTTATCCCCCTTATAGTTTAGCCTACCGCTACCGGGCCCTGGCAGCGGGCCGGTGTGTGGTGGGCTAAAGTGAAAGCAAAGTTCCCCTGATGAACTTATTACTAAGCTCATCTTTATCCCATATAATGGGGGGCTTATGCCCACAAGACGTGCAATAATCCCCCATCATTACCGAAACCACTTCCACCGCATCGAACTCGTGGTCGCAAATTCGGCAGGTGTTGACAGGAATGTATCTATTCCTGCCGAATTGACCGTTTCTTTCTCTGGATTGTATTTTGATTGTCATTTCCTTTACCTCCATAATGATACACTAATAGTATCATTATAGTAACTATCTTGTCAACCCCCTTGATTAAAAACAGGGTGAACACACTAGATTAAGTCAAGGGTAAATGCTTAGACTCTACGCCTTTATGCTTAGTACAAAACAGGGTGTTTGTGTAGATAAAAACAGGGTGTTTGTGAGAGTTGACAGTTTAGCTATAAAGTGTCATACTGGTATTAACAGTTGACACTATAAAGGGGGATAAGGGAATGAATCTTTTTGAGATGGATAAGCACGTACAAAGGCAGGACAAGCTAAGTAAGCGCAAGGGTAAGACTAGAACTGCTGCCTATCATTTCAGCCTGGGTAGGCAATGCTCAAGATGTAGTACGACTATAACTAACTACAATAAGTCTGGACTGTGTTGGAAATGCTATTGCCTGGCTAAGCGGTTTAATGTGCAATTCCCTAATAAAGCGCATGGTCAAACTGAGGAGCACAGACAATTAAAAGATTCGGCAATGAAATGGCTTGTAAGTGCCGGGTGTAGTGATGTTAAAGATGAGACTAGCATCAGACTTGCAAAAAATAAAAGAATAATACTAGATGCCACCGGGCGAAAAGATGGGGAGATATGGGTTGTTGAGTGTGGCGGTAGCTCCAGGAAGAAATTAGACCAAGTCCTTTCTATAACTAGTCACTTGTTTATCTGGCCTTATAATCACAATAGACCTTACCTCTTTACCCCTGATATTGTCGTATGCTCAAGTTGCGGTCACTTCAAAAGGAAACAAATACCTACGTAATTTGCGTATTTGACATCGGTACACTTGACAGTATAAAATATTAGTAACACCACCCCACCAAGAACTTAAACCTCTCTCCCCTCCAATGTATCCAAGAGCTGAAGTATCAAGCGTAAGCTCGCCAGGATACACACTCTATGAGATAATAGGTCTTTACCTTAACCTAACTATTGTCTCCAGCCAGACCCACTAGGCTTTAGGTTTATCCCCCCACATCCTAATACTTTATTGCTTTAGCTCGTTTACACTCGCTCTATAAAGTATTACCCACCAAGAGGTATACTTGACAACCTATTAGTTTTGTTGTACCTTATTTAGGGAGGTATTATTATGACAACTGCTACATTAGCTAGTCGTAAACCCCCAGACGCTTCCTACTTCGCTAGTAATGGGTTGTTTATTATTTGCTTAACCTGTGGCTGTAACTTTAATCCCATATACGCTGAGAGATGCCACCTCTGTAGGGTGATTGTCTGCCCTGCATGTGATGCTTGCAACTGTGAGGCTTAACTTCTTATGGCAAACAACCTGACCCCTAAGCAGGAAAAGTTCGCTAAAAATATATTCCTCGGACAAACTTTTTACAACGCCTGGCTTAATGCAGGCTACGCTAAAGCATCCCGAGCCATTGTAGATGTGTCTGCTTCACGTATGGCCCGAAAACCTAAGATAAACCTCAGAGTACAGGCACTAAAGGACCTGGAGAACTCCAAGCTTGTCGATGCAAAGATTATGCGCGACTCAGAACGCAGGGAAAGACTATCAGAGTTTGGCCGTTCGAAGGTCGACCCGGAGAGAATACTGCCTCGTGATGTCATCAGTTCAATTCAGGAGCTGAACAAGATGGATCACCTCTACGATGAGAAGCCACAGTATAATGACAACAGGCAATATAACTTCATTGTCCAGTCAAAAACTATGAAGGCTAAGGTCAACCAGCTGCTCAACGGTGCGCCGCCGAAGCAGATTGAGCAAGGCACTACGATAGACGAGAGAGGCGATGAAACTGAAAAGTAATAGTAGACTACCTTCGAGATAACTTAACATAATGGAGGGCTAATGAACGTTGATGTAAGCAAAGGATTCAACCTGGGATGCTACCATTATAAGGTACTGACTGATGAACGGACTAATGACAATTTAAGGAGCGCAATGCGGTACGGGGAGCATTCGAGCACCATGCGGGAAGTCCGGGTATCAGATGAGTATGCAGGTGAGTATCATTCAACGTTTGTCCATGAGGTAATTGAGGCCGTTAACAACATATATTGCGCTGACAAGCTTGAACACCAGGAGATAACAACCTTGGCCAATGGGCTAGCCCAGGTACTTGGTAGCCTGGGGATAGAGTTCAGTTTTGAGGATGGATAGATGGAAACAGCCGCTAAGAAGGACATGATACTAACCTCGACATTCGAGAAGGTCTATGATGCGTGGCATAGTGGGAAGCGCCGAGTATTTATCGAGGGTGGGACCTGGGCATCCAAGACTTACAGTATCATGCAGTTGTTGAAGCTTATCCTGGAGAATTACAGAGAGCCGATACTTTGCACGGTGACGAGTGAGTCAATGCCACATCTCAAACGTGGTGCAATGCGTGACTGGTTAAAGATAATGGGTGATGAGTTGATTGAGTCATGTTGGAACAGGAGTGACTTCATTTATACATTCCCAAAGTCAGGGTGTAAGTTGGAGTTTGTTAGTTCCGACCAGCCATTCAAGCTCAAAGGTGGCCGGCGTGAGATACTATTTTGTAATGAGATAAACCATATAGATAGAGACTCGTATCGTCAGGCAGACATGAGAACACGGCTGTTCACGATATGTGATTGGAACCCAGAGAGTGAGTTCTGGTATCACGACGAGGGTGTTGGTAATGAGACAGGGAATGAGTATCTACATGTTGTTTACCAGGATGCACTAGAAGTCATACCGCAAGTGCAGATAGATAACATTGAGTCATACCGTGATAAAGACCCGAACTGGTATAGAGTCTATGCACTTGGTTTACCTGGTGAGTTAGCTGGTAAAGTACACCCTGAACCGATACAGGTGGACAAGTTACCTGATGGTGATGTATTCTATGGGTTAGACTATGGATTTGCAAGTGACCCAACAGTATTGATAAGGAATGTAATAGTTGGTGAGAACTTATATAGTCATGAGGTATTCAGTGATGACAGTGGGTTAACTAATGAAGACATAGGAAGGTTGATGACACTAAACAAGGTAGGGTATGCACCTATCTACCCTGACCCTAATGAGCCGAAGAGTGCAGAGGAGTTAAGAAGACTTGGATTTAATGTGGATGAGACTGTTAAGGGGCCAGGTAGTGTTGAGTATGGTATCAAGATGGTCAACCAATATTATCAGCACTGGACAAAAGAAAGTGTACGCAGTATTAAGGCGCAGAGGAATTACAGATATATAAAGAAGAGAGAGTCGACAGGCAGGGAGTATTTAAGCAAGGACACAACGCATCAGTGGAGTCACTGGATGGATGCAAGGCGGTATGCTGTAGCGAGCCACAATGTATATGGTGGTGAGTTACCGTCACCAGTGAGCAATGTAACAGGTATGGCGGTAAGGAGGTAGGGTAATGGCAGAATCAACATGGGCAACAATTACAAGTCGTATGGCGGCATTAGACCCTTGGTACAAGCGGGTAGATATTGACCGGAACAGGTTAAGGTTACATCCGTTTCAGTTAAAGAATTATGATAACAAGACCAAGCTTGAGGATGTTATCAATGTAACTGAGAATAAGTCAGTGACCTATGCACAACGGATAATAGCCAATCTTATGTCGGGTCAATGGCAAGCAGTAGTTGAGGGCGAGCTAAATGCAAAGGAGACACAGACCATTGAGGGATTCTTAGAAGATGTAGGTAATCAGTGCAATGAGTATATCAGTGAGGAGTATGGTATACCAGACCTCAATGTATGGTTATGTAATCATGTATGCCATACCAGTATCATCGGGGTTCAGTACACTTCTCGGCTAGAGAATGGGGAGTTGGTTGTGCATTGTTGTCCAGTTGATATGAGGTGGACTCCGTTCGTATTGAATAAGTGGGTTGCGCCGATAACATACAGGTCGAAGGATGAGGTATTACAGGAGTTAGAGAAGTTTGAGAAGGTAGCGATGGATGGGGTTAACAAGGAGTATATCAGTGTCAAGGGGGGATTAAAGGACACGGATAATGAGGTAAGGGATTATTGGGATACAGAGAAGCATGAGTTGTGGATAGGTGGTAGTCTAACCTTCAGGGAAAAGAATACTTATAAGAAGCCACCATTTGTTATAGTGGTCCCGCCGAGTGGATTCATGTTCAGGGACAAAGGGTATCTCGAATATGAGTCACCTGGATTGTTGTTTGCCAATAGTAGCTTATATGATGAGATAAGCAGGCAGTTAAGCATTGATGCAACATTGGGGTTTGACCCTATCTTACCAGCATATCAGAGACCAGTGAAAAGTGTAAGGGCTGGAGTGTCTGAAGCTGCACCGAAGAGAGGAGAAAGTAGGGACTTACCTGCTGGTGAGTTGTTTGAGTTAATGCCTAGACCTGATATTAACAGGGCTTCACTGACATCACGGGATGAATTAAACAGGTTAGTTGTCGAGGCGGCGCCGATTGCACCGGCATCATATACACAGCCACCTTCTGCCGTAGAGGTTGCAACTGAGATTGAGTTATTGAATCAGTATCAGAATCCAAGGGTTATAGCGTTGCAGTCATGTAAGAGGATGATGGCAAGGACACAGATAGACCAGTTCATATTAGCGAATGAGATGGCAAAAGAAGCAGGAAGTAAGGTCGTAGTTGGTAGACGTGGAAGCAGAAGACAGTATTCGATAACCGAGTTGAAAGACCCAGACAAGTATTTTATCACCTATAAGTTATTGCCCAAGAATAAACGTATGGACATTATCAATGAAGGTAGGGCATTAGCATTATGGGGTAGAGCACCAACTAGATATATTCTAAGGGATGTGTTAAGTGTTGAAGATGTGGATGGATGGCTAAGAGAACTGGCATTGAAGGAAGCGCACGATGCAGACCCGGCAATAGCGTTAATGGATATGGGGTTGAAGTATGTGCAGGAAGCTATGAATATCGAGGATGAGGTTGAGGCGAATATCAAGAAACTCCAATCTATGTTATTATTAGATAGGGCAGTGACCATGATAAAACAGAGGATGACACCGCAAAACTTACCACAGGAGGCGCAGATGCCTGTACCCGAAGCAGAGATAGGTAATTCACAGGGACTTATCTCAATGATGGGTAGGGCTGCAAGTGGTACTCCTGGTGTTAAATCTGAAGGGGGGATGTAATGGAAATCAAAGAATGGACACCTGAGAAATATGGTGAGTATGCAGGGGAGTTAAAGAGTCCATTACCTGAGATTATGGAGAGCCAGGAAGGTTTACTTGATAAGATAAGAGGTGTATTCAGGAAGTTAAAGGGTAGGTAGAGGTGGGGATATGGTAGCAAAGAGACAGGATTGGATATTTGACCCAACAAGGGGAATTATACCACGCAAGAAACTTAGTCCTGCTCCAATGGAGGGGGGAAAGTCTGCATTTGAAAAGTATGAAGAAAAACGTGCAGCCAGGTTAGGGACGCGTGTTCCTAAAGCTCCTATAATAGAAGACCAAACAGCCAAGTATACATTCCCTGAGTCTGAACCGGATGAGTTTAACCTATTCGACCCTGAGTTATGGGATACTTATCAACCACCTGATAGAGACCGTAGGTTACGGAATACTGTTACAAGACTCTATCCCGATGTCTTCAAAGATGAGCCTGATATAACCACTGATAGAATACTAACTAATCTATCTGATATGGCTAAGACAGACCCTGATGCGTTTCTGAGAGACTTATTCTCTAAGCAGATGCCACAAGATGCTGGGTACTTACTAAGACAGTTCGGGTTAGAAGACGAGGAGATAATTGGTTTACAGCGAGGCATGGCTCAAGAGACTCAGACGATAAGTATAATCCAGACGGTGTTCCCAGAGGTAGGCAGTATCGACCAGTTTAATACTTTACTGGATAAAGAACCAGAAAGAATAGTAGATATATTGTCCAGTACCGATGTAGCAGCACAGGATAAGAAGGCCGTACTCTTATCATTAGGACTAGAGTTACAAGAGGTACATGAGGTATTGCCAGAGGTACAACTAGAGGATGTGTGGCAAGAGAAACTGGTTACAACCCTATTACCAGAAGAAACTAAATTACCTGACCGGACATGGTTGGATAGAGTACAAGATATAGGTGATGACCCAATACAGTTGGTACCATTTATTTCATCGGGTAAAGAGTTCTTTACACTAGGCAAGTTGCTCAAGACTGCACTAGACCTTGAAAATAATAGAGATGTATCTGTTGAAGACCTGTTATCACTTCAAGAATATGTGGCTGAATCACAGAGAAATACTGACTTCGGTTATAAGGTAGCCGATGTTGTATCCCAACTATTACCATTCGGTTTAGAGATACTACTTACTGGCGGCATATTTGGACTAGGGGCAAAGGTTGGTGTCAAAGGGGCACAGGCAGCACTAAAGAAGATAGCGACAAAGAGTGGAGCTAAGATACTTGAACGGAAACTAGCACAGTTAGGTGTTAAGGTTGTGGGTGGTTTGGTTGGTGGTACAGCACAGGCAGGAGTGATAGGGCTGGCTCAAGTGCCTGCTGGAACTGTTGAGAAACAATTACAAGCTACACTTACTGGTGAGGAGGAATCGGTATTAAAGAGTGTGGTTAAGTCCTTTGGTGAGACATGGGTAGAGGTTGTTTCGGAACGGACTGGTGGTCTGTTTGGTAAGTTGGGTACTCCATTTAAGGGTGCGTTAATCAAGCGGGGCTTATTCAGCGCATTTATTAAGGCTAATCCTGGCAAGGATATTGGTGCCTTGAGAAAAGTATTCAACAAGATGGGATATAACGGTGTTGTTAATGAGATGCTGGAGGAGCGAGTAGCCGATGTCGGGCATGGGATATTATATGAATTAGGACTAGGAGACCAGAAGTTTAGTTTGCCTTCATTGGAACAGTTAGGAGTTGAGTTGGTTTCCGTTTCTATACCTGGTGTTGCAGGACGAGTAACAGAGATACCAGCCGTTAAGAGGGCACTAGGTGAGGAACGTGGTGCAATAGGTAGACCAGAAGAAGCCCCAGAGGAAATGATGCCAAGCACATCAGTGCAAGTTGGATTAGAGGGCTTCGGTAAAGAAGCGGCGCAAGCCAAGATGCTAGAGGAATTTGGTACAGCACCGGGGGCAGGCGGTAAAAAGGAAACACTGGTAGATGCTGAAGCCATAAAACGTGCAGAAGAAGCCAAGCCATTACCAGGGCAATACAGGTTAGAGAGAAAACTAGCAGAATTAGGAGAAGCAGAACAAAGACTAGACGAATACCTGATGGGGCAACAAGATATTGCTATAGAGAAGGAGATAGCGACACTAGAGTATGAAAAGACAGGGGAAGAATTAGAAGAACCATATATACCTACAGAGCAGGATTTAATAGAACAAGAAGAACAAGCCAGAAAAGATTTGAAATATTATATAGAAAATGACCCGATAGCACAGTATAAGTTCCAGAAGGGGAGAAAAACTATTAAGAAGGGTGGGGAATTAAGAGATGTCCCCAACATTGTTGGACTCACCAGTCTTATCGACCCTAAAGAAAAAGAATTTCCTGAGACTTTCACTGTTAAGCAGGCTCGTTATATAAATCCAACCATGGCGTTTTTGCATTACACACAGAAGGGGACAGGTGATTATGACAGAGTGCCCAGAGATGTAGTATTTGATGAGTTGGCTAATGCTTCGGGTATTTCGGTAGATGAACTTGCTAATAGAGTAGAACAGATAGCCGAAGCTTACAAGACTATTTATAGGACAGAACTGAGGCACAAAAGAGGGAAGAAGAAGCCAAGAGAAGGTTGGGTATCCCCTACCCACGAGCCAGCAGCACCTACCAGAGCCACTACAACTGTATCCTTTCAGGTAGACCCTCAAGATGTTACCGCTGGTTATACTCAACCTATAGAAGTCATAGCCGGAGATAGTATTAGGATGGTAGGGGAGAGAGAAGGGTATACTCATAAAGTCTTAGATGTTCGTGTGATGGGTGGGAAGAACCAACTATTATTATCTTCCACAGCAAAGCCAGAAGGCAGTTGGCATTCAGGGCCATTTGCTGAGCTACGCAAGACAGAACCAGTAGTAGAAGCTCCTGTGGTGGCTGAGGAAATATTCCCTGGAATAAATGCAGTACCTGAACCTATTGTTGAGGAAGTTATACCAATAGCTCCACCAGTTAAACCTCCACCAACCAAGCCTCAAACAGTAGATATTCCTGAACCACCTCCAAGGTTGATTGCTCGAACCAGAATTATTCAACAGTCTGAAGAAGTCGTTAAACAGAGCCTTCCTGGAGCAGTCAATATACTATTCCAGAAGATACCTGGCATCAAACAGATTATGCAATGGGAAAGACCAGCACTAAGAGCCTTTGCTGAAAATAATCCTCAGTTAGTAGTAGCACAAGTAGCGGAAAGTGCCGCTAGAAGTGATGTTGCTAGTAGACAGGTATCCTCGCTAATACCTCTATACAAACGACTTCACAATCTATTCGGCGAGAAGGCACTGCGTGGTGAGAAGACATACATTAAGTTTATTGGTACAGAGGAACAAGCAAAGTCTCCTATCACCGGGACATTAATTGATATATTCCAGAATCCAGACCTATATGAGTTAGCACCAATCCATAAAGCTACTATACAGGCTGTTAATGAACATAATGATGCTTCACTTAACTATGTGGTATCTAACTATGGAGCAGAGATAGGTAGATTCACACCGAAGCCTGGCGGGGCTTTTCTATCCAATGTTGATATAGGTGAGAATATTGTTGACTACTTGGGTAGTGAATCCAGAGCCATTGCTAAAGGTAGAGGGAAGACAAGGTACTGGGCAACTGCTAGAGATAGAATGGAGAGTGATAAAACATTCAAGCCTGAAACAAATATAAAGAAACTAATTGAAGGCATGGATAGTTTTAAGGCTTCGGCTGCTGGTGGGCAGTCATTTAGAGAGGTTGTTGGTGGTCTTACTCGTCTCGAAGCGATGAAGGAAACACATCCTGAACTTTATAACAAGATGATGTCATTAAGAAAAGAACTACAATCATTCCAGGGTAGTCTGGCAAGACTGAAACTAAAGCTTGCGGATAGAATAAATGAATTTCTGGAATCACCTGTAGAAGATACTGACTTGGCTACACTCCAAGAAGAACTGGATGTTCAATTAGAAACCGGGAAACGTGTCGGATTGAATATAGAACAGGCACAAGCATTGGTAAATGAACTCAAAGCAAAGATAAAGGAACTTAGACCCGCTTGGAAGATTGCCAATCTTAAACCTTATGTCTTTGTACAGGAAGGTTTGTATCGTTACTTCCCAACAGACCAGGCTAAATATATTGTAGACTCTAGGCAAATAACTAATAACCCGATATTGAATTTTATTGAGAAATGGAGGGGGCAAGCGTTCTCTGGAGACCTTTCACCATTTACTATACAAGGTGTAATCGGTGTCTTGGCTGACCCTATAGGTAGTTTGCAGGCAACCAGTGGTGGTGTTAAGGCTGCATTTGAAAATAGAGACTTTCTACATTCTATTTCACTGGATGGGTTGGTAGATGATATTAACTCGGATATAGAAGGATGGGCTGAGTTTTCATCGTTACTTGGTAGGACTTTGACTGGCGTGCCAAAAGAGTATGCGGCTGGTTTTCTAAGTACAATACCTGGATTCGATAAGTTTACTGAGACAACCTATATCACAGTTACTAGGGGGACAAAAAATCTATATGATAGGACTTGGCAAGGGTTGGTTAAAAGCGGTGTACCAATATTAGAGGCGAAGGTTGCAGCTATTGAAGTCGCACAGAAGGTATACCCATTGGTTAATCCATCGAAACTAGGTCAATCACAAAAACGGGCAGCCCTATTGCGAGCTATGCCAACCTCTTATTCCTTCATAAGACAGCCAGTTACATTGATTGCACAAGGTAGTATGGGATTTGCAAAGTTGATAACAGGGCAGAAACTATCTCCACAGGAACGTATAGCTACTAGAGTGTTAGTGACTATGGCTGCTTCAACTATGGCAGTATCAGCCACCAGTGCTGCTATATCGGCTAAGGCACAGGGTAAGGATGACGATGAGATACTGCAATCTGTTCTTGATGCAATAAACCCCGACCCTTATAATGGTAAGTTCCTTTCTATTATTATAGGTGATTTCAGAATACCTCTTGGGGGGCCTTATCGGTCTATCTTCAGGGCAATGTATCCTCAACCAGTCAAAGGTATACCATACCCAGTACCATTTGCAGGAGTACCTAGATTTATTGTTAACCGTATTACACCGGCGATAAAGACACAGATAAATCTTTTAAGAAATGCAGACTACTATGGTAGACAGATAGTAAAGGGTGAGTTCCCAGAAAATATAATTCGTGGTGTTCTCTATGAAGTTGAAGGGGCACTACCTCTTTCACTAAGTGAAATTATGGGTGGGATGCGTAGGGAAGAAACATTAGATGAGATAGTACAACAGGCTGCGACTCAATTTGTAGGCGTTAACCTTATGAAACTAAATAATACCTATTTTCATAAACTAACCAGGAATCTTGGATTGCCGAAAAAAGAGCAACAAGGACTATATGAGCTTGAGATTCCTAAGTTTACCACAAGGGATTTATGGAGTGCTGTTACCAGAGTCTTATCAGATGTTAGTTTGGAAGAGATACAGCAAAGAAAAGGATACCCGGAGCTGATACGTGTAATCATGGAGACAAGGGACTTAAAGAAAAATACGGTGGATATACTTCCCAACCATAGTCCAGTCTCTATAGGCAAAAATAAGTTTACAACATACTATGGACAGTGGTCACAACGAGAAATTCTAGTCGCAGAAGGTGATGACGCTGAATACACTACATCAGTACTGATAGGCGGGAGATATAAGACTACAACTTATAATGGAGCCGACGCCTTAAAGAAATTTGACCAAGATAACCCACAAGTTGTTGCACTAAAAGAATACTTGGCAATAGATGATAAGAATAAGCAAGCTAACCCACAAGTTGTTGCACTAAAAGAATACTGGGCAATAGATGATAAGAATAAGCAAGCTCAGTTCATTAAAGACAATCCTATAATATCAATTAACCCCAGGAAGGAATATCTGAAGACTCACCCAAAAGATAATGCACTACTAGCACTATGGGGACAAGAAGATATACTAACCAGAGAGGCTTATACTGAGTTTAAGAAACTGGTTACGCAATATGATATACCACCAAATGCTATCCCGCCAACTACAATCCCGAAGACGGATGGGCGAGTAGATAACCACTTCAAGTATCTTGATATGGTAAATGAAGGTACTCATACAAGTGTTGCTGCTGACCTTTTGCTAATGAAGGATGACATAGCTTCAAAAGAAGCAGGTGAAGATTCTTATGTTAAGTGGCGTACCGATATAGGCCAGCCATTAACCTTAGTAGATAAACCGATAGAATACCTACAACTTAGAGTTGATAACAGTGAACTCTACGATAAACTAGATGCCATTAAGGAAGATGATACCCTAGATGATGAAGGCAAGAAAGAAGCCAGAGCTACACTGAGAGACACTGTAGTGGGTACTGAGACGTTTGGCGATGTAGAACGTAGAGTTGATGCCATGAATAAGGGGACAAGAGATAATCCTATAGCTGATGAGGTAGTCAATGCCCATGTCGAGTATATGAAGATAATTGATATTGAAGGATTAGGTACTGCAAGCCCAGAGGCTAAACTATTCCTGATTGATAATGGCGCATACCTTCAGTCCAGAATGGATGAAGACTTATGGGGTACTGATTATATCAAAGAAGCTCCCGATATGGCACAAGAACCTAAGTGGAGACTCCAAGTGCAGTACAGACCAGAAGAAGCAAAGTACAAAGCTATCCGAACTGACTATAAAGAAATGTCTCCAATCGAGCTAGCTAGTTTAGGTGTGCCAGATGGCATGAACGCTGACACTTGGGCACTAAAGACAGTTGAGCAGAAACAGGGATGGTTATCTCGCAGGGATGAGGCTAAATTCTATGAAGACAATCCGAAGTACAGGGATGCTTCACTAAATATACAGGCTTATGAGATAGGACTTACTGGTGGGAATATAGATAAGTGGGTTGAGAGAAGTCTACTGCCACTATCTGGCTACAAGAGAGACAGATTCGGTAGGGATAATCCTGACTTCTTTACTGCGGTTACTAACTTACAGAGGGCTAAAGGGGAGAAACCCTGGGATGCTCCGCCATTAGAAATACCGTCAATAGAGTATGACAATATCACTGAGCAATATCAGGATGAGTTTGACGAGTGGGATTCTTATGGAGACCCTGAATCACCTGACTTCATAGCCGATAGTAAAGGTAGACTAGCAGCAAGAGAGCCACTTAAAATTGGTGACGATGGATACCTGACTGAGTTTGGTAAGGCTATGTATCGCAGAGAAGCATACGAGAAGATAATGCCGGAGGAGCAGGTCGAAAACTTTGTTGATTTCAGGAATACTATAAAGCCTGATAACTGGGAAGACATCACTGGTACAGATTTATACTATGAAGACCAGTGGTTTATGCAGGATAACCCTGACTTCTATAAAGATGTCTACCTTAACCCTAAGTATTGGACAGACCCACATACTAAAATGAAGTTTGATAAAGTGCCAACTAGAGAAGTATTCAAGAAGTATGTCTATCATCTTACATTGAGTGAAGGCAAGGAGCGGAATGATGACAGGTGGGATAACCTTGACCTTGATGAGTGGCTGGTACGTGCCTTCGGGTATGTCTCTGTAATAGAACAACGTAGACGGGCTTCAAAAACAGTGGGTGAAAAGACGGTTGACCAAATCGAAGAACTAACTCGTAGACTAGCAGGAATATCATAAAGGAGGACTAGATGCCATATTCTGTTGAGAAACGTGGTGATAAGTGGGTTACAATCAATTCTGATACTGGAGAAGTGAAGGGGACACACGAATCCAAGTTAAAAGCAGTAAGGCAGAGGCGGTTACTTGAAGGTATAAAACATGGATGGGAGCCAAGTAAATAAATTAGGAGGTGAGATACTTGACAAATGATAAAAAAGATACTAACCTTAAAGAAGGCGATATAACTGATACTCAATTAAGCTTCTTGTCAATGTGCAAACAGTTTGGTTGGGGCACACTGGAAGTTGAAGTAAAGAATGGGCAACCAGTTATGAGCTACGAGATAAAACGAGGGCATAAACACGATTAACAAGTAAATATCGGGCTGAACTGAGAACAGTAAGCCAACTTTGATTCCTCTGGGAATTGGGTTGGCTTTTTTTATTATCAAAATATAGAGGAGGTTATCTAATGACTATGGGCGTAACTAATACTAACAACGGCACTATGCCAGAATCTGAAGGGCGTAATAAAATATCCCCGGAAGATAAAGGCAAAACCCCTGCGGAAAGTAAAGTATCCCCAGAAAGCGAACAACTGGTTTATACACAGAGGCAGACCGATATGTTGCTTCATGCTACAAAGTCTGAATCAGGCAGAAAGGTTGCCGAACTCGAAGCACAGTTACAGTCAACCAAGCAAGCACTAGCTACTAGAGAGAGCGAGTTAGCCGCCAATGCCGATGAAATTAAAAGGCTTGATACTAAACTTGAAGACCTTGCCAGTGATGACCCAAGACGATTCGATGTGGTCAAGGAACTAAGAGCAGCCAGAGAGGAACGGGTACTAATGAGAGATACCGTTTCTAAACTATCAAGTAGAGAGCAGGCATTAGTTGAACGGGAGAAGAAGGCAAACACCTTTGACCTGGAAGTGTTGGCTGAGACTATAGCAACCGAATATGAAGGTGGAGAATTTAGTAGATTGAAGGCCATTTTAAGCAAACTTGATTCACCTAATGAGCAACTGATTCGGGAGATTGCTGATACTCTGTGGACTAAGAAACCAGAAGGAGCCCAGATAACAACTCCTACAATCCCAACACCCTACTCTAACAAGACCGAAGGGGGAGGGTCAACCGAAGAGCAAAGATTAAAAAGAAGATACCCTACGATGTAAAACAAGGAGGATAAAATGACCACTGCTGCTTTAACAGCTACATATCTAACCCTTTTGGACTATGCCAAAAGGGAATCACCTGGCGGGGGAATAGATGAGATAATTGAAGTTCTTGCTGCCTCAAACCCTATCATAGCAGATGCTAATGTCATGGAAGGAAATTTGCCAACAGGACATCGGAGCACACAGAGGACAACGCAACCTACTGGTACATGGAGATTATTAAACTATGGCGTTGCCCCTGAGAAGTCCACTACTAAACAGGTAGACGACCAATGTGGGATTCTGGAAGCATACAGCAAGCTGGACGTGGATGTTGCGTCACTCAATGGTAATGAGGCTGCATTTAGAGCTTCAGAGGATAATGCCTTCATTGCCGGGCTGAACAGTACTGTGGCAACCGCACTATTTTATGGTAATCAGAAACTTAACCCGGAACAGATGCACGGGCTATCTCCTCGTTATGGTGCCCTCACGTCAGGGGAGTATGACGACCAGATAATCAATGGTGGTGGCTCAGGCTCAGATAATACCTCAGTCTGGATTATCACTTGGGGGCCTCAGACATGCAGTCTGATTTACCCAAAGGGAAGTACCGCAGGATTGGTGTCAGAGGATATGGGCAAGCAACTGGTAACGGATTCTAGTGGGCTTATGTACACAGCGTATGTGACAAAATTCCAGTGGAAACTTGGGCTGATGCTGAGGGACTACCGCTATGTTATCCGCATCTGTAATATAGACAATTCGGCTCTGACTGCGGATGCTGCTTCTGGTGCTGACCTACTGGACAAGATAATCGATGCTTACTACGCTCGACCAACTGTTGACTTGGGGAATATGGCTAAGACTTTTATCTATTGCAACAAGACCATAGCCAAGTTCCTTCACAAACAGGCACAGAATAAGAGTAATGTGAATCTGAGCATTGATGACCCTGTGGGTAAGCCTGTAGTGCGATTCCTGGATGCACCAATCAGGGTATGTGACAACATCACTATCGCCGAAGCTACAGTGGCGTAAGTCGATAATAGGAATAAAGGAGGAACTAAGATGTACATAGATAAGAATTTACTACTCGATAGTGAACTATCCACTATCACAACGGCTGCTACTACCACATCAACCGGTAGTGTAGACTTGGGGGTAGCTAGGGATATTGCGAAGGGTCAACCACTATATGCCGTTATTGTGATTGACGAGGCATTCGTTGGAGGCACAAGTATCCAATTTCGGGTAGTAACTGATACTTTGGCAACTCTCGCCTCACCGACATATCATGCTGAGACAATCGCCATCCTCACTGCCGACCTAACACTTGGCAGAGAGCCTATCGTCTTACCTATTGGCATGATTGACTCGGACCGGGAAAGGTATCTTGGATTAGTTTACTTATCAGTAGGGACTTTCTCGGCAGGTAAACTAACTTCATTCATCACGCCGTTCCCAAGCTCGAACTGGGGTTAAGGACAAAATAAACATAATAGGG
>Ga0180007_10004015_pt1 | contig 15887 bp, 17 predicted proteins | sample MM_PC_MetaG_FD_121122 | JGI IMG/M metagenome (GOLD analysis project Ga0180007, IMG submission 121122) | Groundwater microbial communities from the Aspo Hard Rock Laboratory (HRL) deep subsurface site, Sweden - MM_PC_MetaG | ecosystem: Environmental > Aquatic > Deep subsurface > Groundwater... | reverse complement strand
TCGCTGCGCGCGCCCTGCCAGTAGCCGGTGGCCACGACGGCGCCGTCGGCGCAGGCTGCCCCGTTGAGAAACTGGTAGCCGAAGTAGGGACTGTCGACCTCTCCGACCCTGGGTCCGTGGATCCATGTGGCGCCAGCATCCATGCTGCGGACCAACTGACCCTCGCCGATTCCGAGTCCCGTGCCGTCTTCGGTGAAACACAGATCCGTGAGCGTGCGGCCCGGAAAGGCCGAGGTCCCCGCGATGGTCACGCGTTCCCATGAATCCTGTGCCTGCCGCCTGAAAAGTCCGTTGCCGGTCCCGGCGGCGAACACCGTTCCGTCAGGTGCCGTCAGCACCGTCACCAGGGAAGCGGTGTCGACGAAGGTCTCGCGCTCCCAGGGCGAGGCCGGTGTTCCGGCCACCGGACGCTCACCACCATCGAAGAACGCAAACATCTCCGGATAGAAGAATCCGTATAATTCGTGTCCGCCGTCGAACTCCCGGACGAAGCGCCGCTCCGGCGCAAAGCCGATGGCGTCGAGCCGTCCCGTCAGATTGTAGTGGTAGGTGCGCATGTAGTCCCGGAAACCGGTGGCCAGATACACCCGGCCCAGATCCTGGAGCTGGTTGGCGATCCATAGTCCTCCTCCGACAAACCCGAAGCCCGCGAAGGGCGTGGCCCCGTCGGCCAGAGCGCGGGCGGTCTGGTTCGTGCCCGAGGAGAAGCCCATGAGATACAGGCGCTCTGGTGCCAGGTTCACGCGCCTGGACACGGCGGTCACCAACGCCGTGATGAACGCATGGTTGCGCTCCGTGTCCCCCTGATTCTGGTCCCAGCGATAAACGATCCAGTCGCCCTCCTGCGAGCTGCGCGAGCGGGGCCGCACCAGCACGAATCCGTATTCCTCGGCGGCCGCTTTGGCTGCGTCCAGACCGTAGGCCAGCTCAGGGAGCTCTCCGGCGGTGCCGTGCAGATCCATCAGCAGCGGGGAGGCTGTTGCATGATCGTAGCTGGAGGGGACATACATATAATAAAATCGAGTCTCCAGCTCCACCACGAGTTCCTGACCGAAAAACTCCCGCGTCGTCAGCGGGTCCCCGAACGTGCACGCCAAGTCGAGGGCCACAAACGCACCCTCGGCGCACACGCACTCGACTTCCCCCTCGGCAAACGGCGACGGGCGGCACTGCCCGGCCTCTCCGCAGTCCACGCCGGCGCAGGGATCCACGACCGCCTCACAGATGCCGGCGACGCAGACGAGCGCTTCAGTGTTGCAGGTGTCATCGGGGTGACATGACCCGCCGAGCTCGCCAACACCCGGCCCCAGGTTGTTGGTCTGTTTCTTCTCTTCGTCGCATCCGAAAAGTGCCAGCCACAAAGCCAGAACAAGCATCCAACCGCGTCGCATCGGGACCCCCTTGGATCGTTTCGTCTTCTCAGTGAATCGTGGGACAACCGGCGAAGTCAGCGCACAGGCCGGTATCGATGGCGGCCTGCCAGCAGATGCGCCCGGCGCCCCTGAAACAGCCGGCTGCGCCCGAGGTGTACATCTCGCAGTCGATGCTGCACTGGCTCAGGTCCCCGCCGTCACAGTCGGTGACGAGCAGGTCGCAGGCGCCGTCGCAGTAGGCGATGTCGTCAAAGGTCTGGCAGGCCATGCATTCCTCGAAGCCCGCACAGTCCGTGGCCGAGATCAGGCAGTCCTTGACATAGGGCTCCAGCGTGCCTTCGCACTTCGTCTCGCAGGTCTGCACGGTCGTGCCGAACACGAGCTCCTTGTCGGTGATGGTCTCGCAGGCCATCAGCGGAGTGCACAGCGCTTGACAGGCTGTAAGATTATTTAAGTTATTAATATTATTTACATTGTTAATATTGTTCGTATTATTTGTATTCTTTGAACCGTCATCACACGACGACGAGCCCAGAATCCCAAGTATGGACAAAAGAAAAAGTGTCTGTTTCATGACGATGGCCTCTCTTGGATGGCAGTATGAACCGGTTTTCATGGATTTGCAACGCCTGGACGACGATTTTTCCGTGCTGCCTAGGGTAATTCTCCATCAACTGCTTTCAAATCCAATATATTTATAAAAAGACTTTTTCAAAAATATCACTTCTCCATTTTCAGTCCAACGTGTAAACATGTCACAGGATGCAATTGGCCACCGGATACAAAGGAAACTCCCATGTATGACGATAATGTCCCCGACCTCCCCGAAGATGCGCCTGGCGAAAAGGTCGCCGACTCCGGCCCCCCTCCCCATCCCTGGTTTTCGATCTGGTTTCGGCCCCGGGCCACGATCCGTTACATCCTCGACGTGGACGATCCTCGAGGGATCTGGATGCTCCCGGTCATCGCCAGCCTGGCGGTCGTCTTCCTCCCGGAAAAGCACTTGTACGAGCTCGCCGAGGAGCTCGACTGGCCCCTGACCATCGGAATCCTGGGGCTGGCCAGCGCCACCGCGGGCGTGGCCGGACTGTATCTGTCCTCCTGGATCGGGCGGATCACCGGCCGCTGGCTCGGCGGCACGGCCACCTCCTCCCAACTGCGGCAGGCCCTGGCCTGGTCCATGGTGCCCCAGATCTGGATCTCCCCGCTGGCTCCCCTGACCCTGCTCCTGTTCGGCCGCGAGTGGTTCGAGGAGGCCAAGCCGACCATCGAAGGCAGCGGAGTTCTTTCCCTGGCCTACGGTCTGCTCGTCGCAGTTCAGTTCGTCGTGGGTGTATGGACGATCGTCATCAACATGAAGGCCATCGGTGAGGCCCATGGCTTCTCCGCCTGGAAGGCGCTGCTCTCGACCCTGATCGCGGCGGTGCTGATCATCGTGACCCTGGTGGTGGCGTTTTATATCCTGATCTTCGGCTTCGTTTTCCTTCGTTCGATGGCCGCCTGAATGACGGTGAGCCGGCCGGCTGCCCTGAGCCGGCCGGCTCAGGGCAGCCGGATCTTCTTCACGCCGGACTCACTGCCCTGCTCTCCAACTTCCTTGCACACTTGCAAGGCATATCCGCGGTATCCCATCTTCGCCCAGAACGCGGTGGACACCTCGTTGGTCGTGCTCAGGCGCGTCTCGAACCGCGTCTGACCGTTTTCGGAGAACCACGCCTCGACGGCCCGTACCAGTGACTCACCCACACCCTGACGCCTGGCGCCGGCCGCCACCGCCAGATCCCAGATCGACCCGTAGGTCGGCCTGACGAACACAGGCGGTGTTTTTTCAATCTTTGCTAGACAGTACCCGACCACGATCCCGTCCTGCACCGCCACCCAGACGTCCGATTCCTCCTGGCCCATTTGCGATCTGATGAATCCCCCGAACAACTCGTGCCCGTTTTCGGTGCGTGTGTAGTGCGGATCACGCGCGCCGTGAAAGTCGAAGAACTCCTTCCAGATTTCCACGATGCTGGGCACATCTTCCAGAACCGCATTCCTTATTTGTAGTTCATTCATCGCGGGCCTTCCCTCCAGTTCACGCTCGCTTCCAGTCGGTGAACTGTGCCACGGCGGAGAACACCACCTCATTGCACACCGGCTCCCTCATCAGATACACTGCCGGATAGTTGCGGATCACCGAAGACTGGAGCTTGGCCGCCAGGTTGATCGCATACGCCCCGGGCGGGGAGTCCAGGTCGCTGACCTGCACCGCCACCAGCCCTTCGACGTTGCGCTGGTAACTGAAGCCCACGACTCCGCGCAACTCCAGGACCCACCGATCCTCCTTTTCGTCGGCCAACTCGACGATCATGTTGTCCTGAATGCCGAAGATCTGGATGATTCGGGCTTTTCTCAGCCTGTACTGCATGTGCTACCTCGCCGGATGGTTCGTTCGATCATGTTCGTGGGCCCTGGCCCGATCCCGCCAGCATACACGTTCGATCCCGCTGTGTCATCGATCTTTTTCCGCTGGACAGGTCCCGGCGCCAACTGATACAGGTGGTTCGGGCCCCTGCACACACCGCAGGTCCCCGGAGGTCATCATGTCCGGCTTCGCCTGGATCATCGGCAACACCGACGGCATCGGTCGCGCGCTCACACGCAGGCTGCTCACCCGTGGCTGGGGGGTCACCGGAATCTCCCGTTCGGAATCCGAGCTCTCCGATTCCCGATATGAACATCACGTCGCGGACGTGACCGAACAGGACTTCCCTCTCACCCTGCAGCGCCTTTTGGAGCGCCACCTGCCCGACCTGGTCGTCTACTGCGCAGGCATCGGCGAGGAATTGAATCTTGCGGACATGCACCTGGAGTCCCGCACCTTCGAGGTCAACCTGCTGGGCATGGTGCGCACCGCCGCGGCCGTGATCCCACCCATGGTCACCCGGGGCAGCGGCCACTTCATCGGGCTGTCGAGCCTGGCCGATGTGCTGGCGCTCCCCGACGCGACGGCCTACTGCGCCTCCAAAGCCGGATTCTCAAACTATCTGGCGGGGCTCGGGCGCGCGACGCGCAAGACCGGCGTCGCCGTCACCTGTGTGCGCTTCGGGTTCGTGGACACGAAGATGGCCAAGGGCACCGTCCGGCCGCTGATGCTCCCGGTGGAGCGCGCCGTGGATCACCTCGAGTGCTGCATCCGCCGCCGACCTGCCCGCCACACCGCCCCCAGGCTCATGATCCCGCTGGTCCAACTCACCCGTTTCGCCGGCTGGCTGGGGCTCGGCGGATGACCCGACCCACGAGCGTTGTTTGTCAATGAAAATATTTATATATTTTCCACTGCCGCGGCGCCCCCCTGCTGGGTGGGTGGGACCGACTTCTCGGCAGGGGCCCCCGACGACGGCGGCGCCGCAAACCAGGTCAGATACTTCGCCGCCCCGGGGACTCCCATCAGGTTCCCGCAGTCCAGGGCGCCGAGTTGCTCGCCGATCCGGATCCAGCAGGAGCGCGTCTGGGTGTCGATGAGGTAGGCGGCCAGGAGATATCCGGGGCCGGGGATGAAGACTTTGCCGGCGGTGATGGTCACGATCGGGGTATCCCGGGCGGACTGCACGGCGCCGGGCTGCAGATTGCCGCAGCCTACCGCCGCCGAAGTCAGGAAAAACAGGAAAATTAACAATAACTTTTTCATGAGGTTCTCCTTGCCTACTGCGGTAAGCATTCGCGGATGACGCCACGCGTCGCTTCAAGCCGGCGCTTCAGTGGACCGAAGTCATATTCATCGGGGTCCGGTGGTAGCGAACCCAGTTCGGCGATCTTCTCGTCGAGGTAGCGCAGCGCGGCGTCCCGGGAGAGCCGACGATAGTCGCTGATTCCCTTGACGGTCGGGTACAACTCTTGCACTTCCTGTTCTGTCCGTCCGGAAAAAACGACGATCCGCACGTCGAACGAATCGCCCGGCTCGAAGCTGCCGCCGGCCTCCCAGGACCACCACTCCGGGCCGACCAGGCCCTCCTGGAGCGACGGCGGACCGAAGTCGTCGTAGCAGAGAACCACGGTGTGGCCGGGATCGTTGGGGGGCGCCGGTGAAAGACGCTTGAGCGTCCCGTCGGAGTTCCGTTCTCCCGGAAAGTCCGCCGCGCGGGCCTGGGCCGGTGGCCAGGGTCGGGCCGGACAGGCGCCAGGGAGCCGGGCGCAGTCCACTTTCGCGGGCGCCGGGGCCGTCGCAGCGGGCGGCGGGGGTTCGGAGCGGGTAACCCCTCTCTGGCAGGAGAAAAGGACCCCGGCAACGGTGAGCCAGACCGGAAGGGGAGCTCTGCGCGAAAGACCCGTCATGGAGCGCACCTAATTGAAATCCAGCAGCGGGAAGTGGTAGCCCGAAAAACCGCTCAACTGCCAGGTGCCCTGCAGCCGGAAGCGCTTTTTAGGGGGCTCCGGAGCCTCTTCCCGGGGAAGGGGCCGGAAGCGTACATCAAGCCCGAAGGTCAGCGGGGTGTCCCCGGAGCGCCTAAGAATCCCCAACTGGGCTCCGAGGGCGATAGCGGATTGCGAAGAAGGTAGCATCGTGTCCTGGCTCGGCGCCGGCCCATCCGGGGCGAAGTCCATGGGGAAGAGCATCAGGTGAATGCCCCAATCCTTGAATAAATATTCTAGGGAGAGCCCCAGGGGCATCCGAAGGGGCGCCATCCGCGGACTCTTCGACAGCCGCAGACCGGAGATCGAACTGAAGCCCAGGGAGGCCACCCACTGCCGGTGCCGGTCGGCCCGCCGGGACCGCGCCAGCGGGAGCTCGTCCGGATGCTCCGGATCAGCCAGCAGCCCGTTGAGAATCCGCAGGGTCTCGGCTGGATTCCGATGGTGAATCGCGAGAAACAGATCTTTGAGCAGTTTGCGTTTTTCCGGATCCATGGAAACCCCCTAATTCTGGGAGTGCAGGCCGATGACGTTGCCTTCGGTGTCGGTCACCAACGCCACGAAGCCGTAGGGGCCAATGGAGAATTTCTCGCGCACCAGTGCACCCCCGGCCGAGACGGCCCGGGCGGCTTCCGCCGCGCAGTCCACACAGGTGAAGTACACCAGCGTGGAGTTGCCTCCGGAGGGACGACCCTCCATCTTCACGAGGGCGCCGTTGGTGCCCTTGCCGCCTTCGACGCCCGGGAACATCCATTCCTCCATGTCGGGCATGGCCAGATCCGTCAACTTCACCTCAAAGACGTTCTCGTAGAACGCGCGAGCGCGCGGCATGTCCTGAACGAAAATTTCAAACCATCCGACGGGATTTCTCTGCATCATGCTTCTCCTTGGACATATAGGGCGGACCATCCGCCCGTCCTGATGTTACCGCTGAAATTTCACGGGTCAAGGGGAACTTCCCATAGGGGAAAAGAGGTGCATCCCAGTGGGCATCATTCCCACTCTATTTTCAGAAAACCTGAAGCGTCTTCTACACACCTGACCGTCGGCGACCGGAAAATCACCTCGAACTCCACCTGCGCCAGCCCTTCGGCGCCCTGAGTTGCATGCGGAAACCTCCAGGTCTCCATCTCCGAACAGATCTGGTCACCGAGGCCCCGCAGCGTCTCCTGGGTCAGGAATTTGCAACGGATGACACGCCGATCAGTGTTGATATTTAAATAAAAATAGATCCCACCCTCCGGACCCGGCCGGTCGGTGAAAGCCTTGTTGGCCCGTGGCATCACCCAGGGGAACTTCTGCTGATAGTGTTGCTCGAACCGTTTTCGTCTGAACCAGAGGAACCTTTCCAACTCCAATTTCGGAATTCTCTCCATCCGGTCCTTTACTTTTTCCACCCGGGGTTCCATATACCATGAGTCATCTCCCAATAAATCCACATTCTTCGCCTTGTCCTTGGCTGTGGTTGCCCAGGAAAACGGTTCAATGCCCTGCCGGAGCCCGCTGAGAGCTTCGGGGAGCCCGCCGCCGCGTTCAACTTCCGGCTCCGAATCGGGGTTTTGGCGAACGCCGCGGCGTTCGAGCTCGGGAGCTTCACAGCCCGCAGCCGAGCGCAGCAATACGGGACCCGACATCGTCCAATCCCTCTGGCACGGGTTCAGGTGGAAATCATCCCACTCAAACAGGTACCATGCGGCGCACTCGTCGTCGTCAGTACGGTAGCAGGCCGAAAACGGCATGAAATACAGAAGAAAAAGGAGACCCATTTTCCCAGGCATCGCGTCACTCCGGAATGCACGTCCTACGGTCCTTGAAAAAGCCGATCTCGAAGCGGAGATCCGCGTGGCCACGCTTTGGCGCTGGAAACCGCCAGTTCACCATGACCGAACATGCTCGGTCGCCCAGACCCAGCAGGTCCTCCGGTTCCCGGCTCCGGCACGACGTGGCACGACCCTCGGAATCAATGGTCAATAAAAATTGTATCCATCCCTCCGGCCCCGTCCGATCGGCCTTCCTTTGCCCGGCGGCCGGAAAGGCCCAGGGATATTTCTGCTGGTAACGGTGCATCAATTGACGGCGCTGCGTCCGAAGAGTTTTCCTCACGTCCTCCTCTCTGACGGATCCCTTCCGGATCTTCACATTGTCGATGCGCAGGTCCATCAGGTCAGGCGGGACCGGAACGGTCTTGGCCACGATGGTGTTCGGAAAAGGATCCACCTCGACATCATCATCATACAGCGGGGCGCCCAGGGCATCGGGCAGGCCGCCACCTCGAAGGGGGTAGGACTCCATCTCCAGATTCCAGCGCAATTCCCGCAGCCGGACTTCGTCCAACGGGAACGGTGGCGACTCGATGCAGGCCCGTGCGAGATCCTGCCCGGTTGACTCCAGATCGAGGAGGTCCCGCAGACGCTTAACCATAAGTTCACACTCCTTCTCAAAGACGATGAAAGCCTGTGGCTCCACCTCCGGCAAGGCATCTCGATCAAGCACGCAGGTTCGTTCTGAAAGCGCCAACCGCGACTTCCAAGGAGATTCTCCATAAGTCCATCCCAGGGAACCGTAGTTGTGCAGGGTCTTGGGATCAATGTGCACACGGGGTGCGCTCCTCTGCCAGTCCAGGATCCGGCGGCGACGCCTGGCATGGATTCCGACCCGGGGCGCGTCTTGCCCGGAACGACCATCCATGGCTGGAGGTAAATATTCCTCTTCCAGTGTTTCGAGGAAGACGCCACGCAGACAGGTCTCGAGCCTGTAATTGATCGCCAGTGAGTTGGGCCTTTCCTGAATCAGGAGACACTCGATGGTTCCGGTAAACAGGATCCACCGGCGCTCTGCGATCCGCGGTCCGAAAGCCTCACCCGGTTCTTCACTTGGGGACCATTGGCCCCGGCCGGATCCTCCAGATCGTGAGCAGGCCATCATCCATATCATTGCAAAAATTGTGTATCGAACCTTCACGAGAGACACACTCCCCGGTTTATCGTCTGATCTACGGGGACGGCGGAGTTTTCTTGGCGATGATCACCTGGGCCGGATTCCACAGGGAGGTCGCAATGGTTCCCTGCCATCGTCGATGGTCGGCATCAACAAAGACCACCGCGTACTTGCGCCCGGACCACACCGACCACATCCCGGGACCGAAAGGCGCATAGCGGCAAGACTCCATCCGGATTCCCTGTTTCCAGAGTTCGTTCTCGATGCGCTCCCGATCGGCCGAGATCGAGGCCCGCACCACACCGAAGACAAAGAGCACTCCGATGATGGTCAGCAGAATGAAGACCAGAGGATGCATGGCGTTTTCTCACTTACCTGTTAATCATCAAGCTCTTCGACCCCGACGATGACCGAGGTCCGAACGCGCGCCTTGAACTCCCGTCCCCCGGCGTTGACGTATTTGACGTCGTAGATGCGCGTCTTGTGGAACTCCACGATGATGGCGAACGGCGCCCAGGAGCACGAAAGGAGCCTGGCGCCCGACTTGGCGAGATAATTTCTGATGCGCGCTTTGTCGGCGACCATTGTTAAATAAAATATATACGAAAAAATCCCCGCCAGGAAAATGAAAATCAGGAGACCCAGTTCTTTTTCCATCCTAAAAAGGTTCCTTTCCGCTCCCGCACGACTGAATTTTTACCCGGCCTGTCGTTCCGGGTCAAGAACGTCATTTTACGGTTTGTTTTTTTTCGCACACCAGTGCATGGTAGAGCGTTGGGAAGACATCCCGGGAGCGCTCCATGAATGATAAAGGAAAATTTATATTATTACTGATTTTCCTGATCTCGCTGGCCACCGTCGGCTGCGACGACCCGAAATCGAACGTCGTCGCCTGCGGGCCCGACAACTGCGACGGCTGCTGCGACGGCGACGGGGGCTGCAGGCCCGGCTCGGAGCGCGCGTTCTGCGGCATCGCCGGGGAAGCCTGTTCGATCTGCATCGGCGGCCGGTGCGAAGCCCATGAATGCGTATACGGCAATCCCTGCGGACCCGACAACTGCGACGGCTGCTGTGACGCCAGCGGCGACTGTCTGACGGGCACGGAACCGGCGCTCTGCGGTTCCGCCGGTGAGGCCTGTGAAGACTGCCTCGATGGCACCTGTGTTGCCAACACCTGCGTAAACGAGACCATCTGCGGACCCGACAACTGCGACGGCTGCTGCAACGCCAGCGGCGGCTGCCGGCCGGGCACGGAACCGGCGTTCTGCGGTTCCGCCGGGGAGGCCTGTGAAGACTGCCTCGACGGCACCTGCGAGGGGAACACCTGCGTGGCCGTGCAGACCTGCGGACCCGGCAACTGCGCCGGGTGCTGCGACGGCAGCGGCACCTGCCTCGGCGGCGAGGCGACCAACGCCTGCGGCAGCGGGGGCAACACCTGCCTCGCCTGCGGAAACCAGCTCTGTGAAGCCGGCGGCTGTGTGGATCCGCCTCCGGAGTTGCGCATCGGGATGTGGCTGTCTCCGTGGAGGCTGGCAGACCGCACGCCGGCGCAGTACGTGGCCGCGATCAAGGGGCTCAGTTACGCCAGCTCCGTTCCCAGCCGCCCCGTCGTGGTGCTCGCGATCTGCGGCGCGGCCACGACGACGACCACCCGTTGCTTCTTTCCCCAACCCGCGGGCGTTCCCAGTTACGCCAACGTCACCTACAGCAACGACCGGGTGACGCCGATCCTCAACGCCATCGAAGCCGACGGCACCATCGAGGTGATCCTCGACGTGGAGCCCATGAACGCGCTGGTGTCCAACGTGATGCACGTGGCCATGACCGCCTTTGGCGGCTACTCCTGCGTCAAGGGCTTCTCGCCGGACTGGGAGTGGGTCACTGGCGACGCCAACAAGATCTCCAAACTGCCGACCTGGAACGCCGAACTTCAGAACTACAAGGCCGGAATGGAGCTGCATCTGATCAACTGGGTCACCAGCGCCTTTGGAACCTGGCGTGACGACGCCCTCTCCTACGGCTACGACGGCCAGTCGTTTACCGGCCTGACGCAGCAACTGTGGTACTTCGACAACTGGACGAGCGCCTTCTTTCCGAACCGCACGGCCTGGTACTGGGCCTACGCCGCGGATTCCTCCTGGACCCGGCCGCTGGTGCAGAACGCCGCACAGCTGCGCGACCTGCAGGATCAGTACAGTGCCATCGACCCGGCGGGCATGATCCTGATGGCCACCGAGACCCTGTATTTCGAGATCGACGCGATGCTGCCTACCTCGCCGATGTGGTAGGCGTCCCGGCGCGGGCAAAAACCCTTATCAATCAGAACCAAGTTTCTTGCTGGCGTCCGGGGGCCGATCAGCCCCAGCGAATCAGGCCGGTCTCGTGGAGGTAGGAGAGGGAGCCGTGGCAGGGGAGCACACGGACGGCGAAGCCCTGAAGGCCCGAGGCGCGGCATTCGAGGTTGCCGGTGTAGACCACGCGCCCTTCGGGGCTCACGGTGTGATCCTTCAGATCGAGGATCTCGGGTGCCTCGAGGTCACCATCGGCGTTGACCTTGCCGAAGAGCACCTGCACGCGGACATCGCCGGGCGTCAACGGACCCAGATGGACGGGCACCGAGATGTGCACGCTCTGGCCAACCTTCACCTCCTCGGTGAAGTCGGTGTCGGCGGCCAGCACGTGGACTTCCTTCCAGCCGGTCTCGACGCGTTTCTTCCACTGGGTCAGTTCCTTGGCCCCGTTGAAGTTGGACTGGCTCATGCGGCGCCAGCGGTCGGTGGCGGGGATGTAGAACTTCTGGGCGTATTCGTCGACCATGCGGTTGGTGTTGTACACGGGCGCTAATTTTTTAAACGTTGCCTTCATTTTGGCCAGCCAGCCGCGGGGAAGACCGTCGCGGCCGCGCTGGTAGAACAGCGGCACGAGATCCTTCTCGAGGATGTCGTAGATCGTGCGGCTCTCGACCTCGTCCTGGTATTTCAGATCGGTGTACTCCTCGCCGCGACCGATGGCCCAGCCGGTGTCCGGAGAGTAGCCCTCGACCCACCAGCCGTCCAGGATCGACAGGTTCTGGGCGCCGTTGGCGGCGGCCTTCATGCCCGACGTGCCCGAGGCCTCCAGGGGACGGCGCGGGTTGTTCAGCCATACGTCCACGCCCTGCAGCATGTAGCGCGCGACGTTCATGTCGTAGTCCTCGAGGAAGACGACCCGGCGCATGAACTCGTCACGGCGCACGTGGTGCACGATGCGACGGATGAACTCCTTGCCCTCGTTGTCGCGGGGATGCGCCTTGCCGGCGAAGATGAACTGCACCGGGCGATCCAGGTCGGAGACCAGCCGGATCAGCCGGTCGACGTCGTGAAAGATCAGGGTCGCACGCTTGTAGGTGGCAAACCGGCGCGCGAAGCCGATGGTCAGGATATCCGGATCGAGGGTCTCGTCGGCGGCCAGGAGCTCGTGTTCCTGAGCGCCGCGCTTGACCAACTGGGCGCGCATGCGCCGGCGGACAAAGGCGACGAGGCGTTCACGGCGGCGCTCGTGGGTGCGCCACAACTCGGAGTCCGGGATCTGATCCATGTAGCGCCAGACCTCGGGATCTTCACTAAACTCCGCCCATCGCGGTCCCAGATAACGCTCGAACAGGCTGGCCAGCTCGTGGGACGTCCAGGTCTTGTTGTGGATGCCGTTGGTGACGTGCCCGATGGGAATCTCTTTCTCGGGCAGCTCCGGCCATACGGTCTTCCACATGCGACGGGACACCTCCCCGTGCAGCATCGACACGCCGTTGTAGCGGTCCGACAGGCGCAGCGCCAGCACGGCGACCGAGAACGGCTCCTCGACGTTGGAGATGTGCTCCCGGCCCAGGCCCAGGAACTCCTCGCGGGAGATCCCCACCGCGTCACGGTATTTCCAGAAGTATTTGTCCATCAGCGCCGGCGGGAACTTGTCGATGCCGGCGGGCACCGGGGTGTGCGTCGTGAACACCGAACCGGATGAACAGGCTTCCAGGGCCTCGTTGAAGCTCAGTTTCTGCCGCTCGATGAGGTTCTGGATGCGCTTGAGCCCCAGAAACGCGCTGTGGCCCTCGTTCATGTGGAACACGGTCGGGAAGTAGCCCAGGCGCTCCAGGGCCATGACGCCACCGATGCCGAGCACGAGCTCCTGCTTGAGGCGCATCTCCAGATCGCCACCATAGAGCTGGGCCGTGATCTCCCGGTCCTCGATGCTGTTGGACTCCACGTTGGTGTCCATCAGGATCAGCGGGGTGCGGCCGACCTGCACCTTCCACAGGCGCGCCTGTACCATGCGCGAAGGCATCTCCACCTCGATCATGAGCGGCTGGTGTTTCTCGTCGAACAGCGGGATCACCGGCATGTTCAGGAAGTCGTTGTCGGGGTAGGTCTCCTGCTGCCAGCCGTCGGGATTCAGGTACTGCCGGAAATAGCCCTCGCGATACAGCAGCGACACGCCCACCAGCGGCAGGCCGATGTCCGAGGCGGACTTCAGGTGGTCGCCGGCGAGCACACCCAGGCCGCCGGAGTAGATGGGCACGGACTCATGCAGGCCGAACTCCAGGGAGAAGTATGCCACCAGCAGGTCCTGGGACTCCGGGGGCAGCTTGAACGGGCGTCCGGACTGCATCGCGTTGTCGAAGCGCCCCAGCACGCGCTTGAGGCTGTGCAGGTAGGCATCGTCATGGGCGAGCTTCTCCAGGCGGGCCTGGGAGACGCGGCCGAGCATCGCCACCGGGTTATGCCCGCACTCTTCCCACAAGTCACGGTCCAGGCGGTAGAACAGTTCGATCGCGTCGAAATTCCAGCACCACCACATGTTGTAAGCCAACTCCTGCAGGCGGGCCAACTGTGGCGGTAACGAGGGAACGACTGAAAATTTATATACGGTCTTCATACAGACTCCTTGGATTCCGCTTCAGGGGAACCAGCGGACAGCGGGGGTTCGGTTCAGATCGGAAGCGTGCTGACAATCTCGTGTACCAGCGACTTGAAGGTCGCCGAGATCGCGTCGGCCGTTTCCTGGACTTCGGCGTGGGAGAGCGGCTGGGGGGAGATCCCGGCCGCAAAGTTGGATACACAGGAGATGCCGAGGATTTTGGCACCCATGTGATGGGCGGCGATGGCCTCGGGCACGGTGGACATGCCCACCATCGTGGCGCCCAGCACGCCCATCATGCGGATCTCGGCCGGCGTCTCGTAGCTCGGGCCGAGCATGGCTGCGTACACGCCTTCCTTGAGCGTGACACCCAGACGGCCGGCGGCGGCCTTCGCGTGCGCACGCATCCCCGGGTCGTACAGATTGGTCATGTCCGGGAACCGCGGACCAAGCTCCTCGAAGTTGGGACCGCGCAGCGGGTTCGTACCCAGCATGTTCAGATGGTCCGAGATCAGGGCGAGATCTCCGGGATTCAGATCCGGGCCCAGTCCACCGGCAGCGTTGGTGATCACCAGCCGTGTGCAGCCCAGTTTCACCAGGACGCGGGCAGGGAACACCACCGTCTCCATGGTGTGACCTTCATAATAGTGGACACGTCCCTGCATGGCGGCGACGGTGTGGGACCCCAACCTTCCGATGACCAGGTTGCCGGCATGTCCGGCCACGTGGGACACCGGGAAGTGCGGGATTTCTCCGTACGGGAGGACGACCCGGTCCTCGAGGGTGTCCGCGAACGCCCCCAGCCCCGAGCCGAGGATCAGCCCGACGGTCGGGCGCTGCGGAATCTTGTTGGCGATGAATTCGACGCTTTCCTGGATGTGGTGTGGCAAAGTCATGGGCCGCACTTTACAACAACAGCGGCCGATTTGACAACAGGTTATTAGATGGTGGGCGGAGGTTCGTTGGCCGGCGTCGGAGCGCCATGGGCCGGGGGCATGCCGTCGGCTGGGGTCACCGGGGTCTGGTAGCGCGGCGCGGCGCCCATATCCCAGGCCAGGCCGAGACCGAACATGGGAAAATACTTCACCGGGGACGTGGTGACCGGCTGGAAGGCCATGACCAGCAGCCGCAGCACAGGGTTGAGTTTGAACTCGGCTCCAATCGTAATAATCGTGTAAGTCGAGCCGCTTTCGACGTTGTTGTCGGCCAGCACGTTGATCCCGTTGGAGTAGATCTCAAGTTTGGGAGCGGTGGGGTGGTTGCGGAAGGTCACGCCACCGAACACCGTGGCGTTGCCCATCATCATGCGCGGGATAATCGAGAACGAATAAACACCGACGGTCTCATTGCCGTACTCGACCTCCCCGATCGGGGAGATGAGATCGGTGTCCACAAACTGCTTTGCATAAGGAACACTGAACGACAGGTACTCGCCCGATATGGCAACGGCCCACTGGGTGTCGATCTCGAAGTTGTAGCCGAAGGAGAGGCCGATGCCAATCACATTGCCCTTCGGTGTGAGATTCAGGTCGTCGGTGTAGGTCTTCTGCTTGCCGGCGGCCAGGCCCCATTCTCCGCCAATGCCCATGTCGAAGTTCTTGGTGAAGCGGTAACGCCAGTTCAGGTTCATCTGGGAGCGGGGCACCCAGTTGGCCGCGCCGGTGGAAAGGCTGATGGTCTCGGTGTTCACCACGATGTCCGTCATTTCCTCGACGGGCTGCTGCTTGGCCAGCGTCATCGCGCCGGCGGTGAGCATGCTCCGTCCCTGGGAGGGTGCGCCCGAGCGCATCGACGGCTGCGGCAGGGGAACGTATGCCGAGCGATGCACCTGCGCGGTGGCGCACGAAAGCGTGAACAGCGAAAGGGAAATGATAATAAATAAATAAACATTCCTCATGACGCACTCCTTCAAATCGGTGACAGTTGGCCGTACCCGGCGCCTGTTGTTACCACGAAGCCACTCACAATGCCAGCTGTGTGCCACACTTTGGCAGGGCGATCGAGTTCTCATTTTTCTGGACAAGAGGATCCACGTCGTATCCACCTGGAAACTTCGGGGGGCAAAGTGCCAAGTCGAAATCGAAATCGAAATCGAATCAATTTCCTCGTAAATCAACAGTTTTTCGATGTCATCGGTTCTAATGAATCCAGCCAATAGACTCGACAGCTGGTTGGCAAGCGTCCATTCTTTCGTGACGAAGAAGCCTTCGGATTTCTGGACCGATTTCGATTTCGATTTCGATTTCGGGGGGAGTGGACCCTTCAGCTATAAATTGAGTTAGAACTCGA
>Ga0180007_10004014_pt1 | contig 15888 bp, 21 predicted proteins | sample MM_PC_MetaG_FD_121122 | JGI IMG/M metagenome (GOLD analysis project Ga0180007, IMG submission 121122) | Groundwater microbial communities from the Aspo Hard Rock Laboratory (HRL) deep subsurface site, Sweden - MM_PC_MetaG | ecosystem: Environmental > Aquatic > Deep subsurface > Groundwater... | reverse complement strand
TAACATGAAACCATATGAAATATGGAATTATTACAGTATTGAAGGTGGAGTTTTATTTATTTTTGGTGATGTAACAGGTTATAATAATTATGAATTGCTAAATTCAACTAAGCGAGGTGAATTACGCGATGATTTATGGCAAAGACGTATAACTGTTGATTAATGGCACTGTTAAATAAGAATAAAATTGAATTTGCCCTTTGGAAAATTTTCACTAAAATTGTTCATACAATTGGGTTTCATAATATTCCAAAATTGGCAAAATCTTTAGCATTTATATTTTACTATTTTATTCCTATTAGAAAATCACTAGTAATTTCTAATCTTAAAAAAGCCTTTCCAGATAAATCAGGAAAAGAAATATCAAAAATTGCTTATAAAAATTATGTTAGTGTTGGAACAACCTTTATGGAAATAATGGCTTTTCAATTGATGACTAAAGATGAAATACTCACTTTAGCTGATGTAAATAATATAGAACTTGCACAAGAAAAAATAAAAAATGGTAAAGGAGTAATATTATTAACTGCACACATTAGCAATTGGGAACTGGGAGCTTTATTTATGGGATTGGTTCTTGATAAACAAATAAATGTACTAGTTAAGAAACAACGAAATAAATATGTCGCAAATTGGATGAGTGAAGTTAGAGAAAAATTTACTAATAAAGAAGTTCCTTTAGGCGTTTCTGTTCGTGAATTGTATAAAACATTAATAACTGGTGGAGTTGTTGGAATTGTTGGAGATCAGCGCGGTAAGAAAGAAGATGGTATAATTGTAAACTTTTTTAATATACCGACTGTTACTTTTCAAGGGTTCGCTTCACTTGGAATAAAAAATAAAGTACCAATTTTGGTTGTGCTAGGCAAACGTCTTAACAATGGAAAGTATTTAATTGATGTTGAAGAAATAAACTACGATAATTTGCCAGAAAAATTATCTGACCAAGTTCGGGAATTAAACCAGCGTTATATGACTTTACTTGAAAATAAAATTAAAAAAAATCCAGAGCAATGGCTTTGGATGCACAATATATGGAAGTACTAATTTCTTAATTGTAATCACTTATAAAATTATATAAATTAAACTATGTCACTATTTAGTATTAAAAACCTTAAAAAATCTTCTGTGTATATAACTCCTAATTTCCCAACACTGGAAACTAAGAGATATAAGATAAAATTCTTCAGATTAGTTCGTTATTTTATCCTATTAATAATAGCTTTGGTACTTATTTTAGCAGTCCTTTTCACTTATACCCCCTTAAATAAAATAATAATGTATCTGGAAAATGAGAAAATATTATTACAAACAGAAAGGATTGAATTATTAGAAAACAGAGTTGTAATATTAATAAATGAATTAAATAGAATATCCAATGTTGACAAGCGTCTAAATTATGCTTTAACGCTTGGCAAAACAGATTCGTTGGATTCTACAGCAGCAATTTATGACTCGCTGAGAAAAACAAAGGGCAATATAATTCCACCCGGTGGTTCAATTTTATTTGCATTTGAAAATTTATATGATAGATATTTTTCTGATTCATTGTTTTTTATAAAGCCGATTAATTCAATTGTTGGCAGGGGATTTAATCCAGAAAATGGTCATCTTGGAATTGATTACTTAGTTAAGGAAGGAACACCGGTTTTTGCTACAGCCGATGGTACAATAATATTTGCCGATTATACAATTGAAAATGGAAATGAAATAATTATTCAACATGATAATAATTATGTATCAATCTATTTACATTGTTCTGCACTTCTAAAATCAGTAAGAGAAGATGTGATTCAAGGTGAAATTATTGCATTAACAGGAAATACAGGAACCAACACAAGTGGTGCGCATTTACATTTTGAGATATGGAAAAATTTAAAACCAATTAATCCAGAAGGATTATTTATTAACTAAAGGAGAAAATATGGGTAAAAATTACGATCAGGATTTTAGTATTTTAAGTACAGGTGTTAAATTAGTAGGTAAACTTACAAGTGATGGAAATCTTAGAGTTGATGGGGATTTTGACGGCGAATTAATTATAAATGGAAATTTAACCCTTGGCGATAAAAGTACATCAAATGGGTTAATTCGTGCATCCAATATCACTTGTGGAGGAACAGTTACAGGTATTATTGAAGCATCTGAAAAGCTAATTCTTGAATCTTCAGCTAAAGTGGAAGGTGATATTTCTTCAAAAATCTTAATTATTAACGAGGGAGCAAGTTTTAAGGGAAGAAGTAATCTTCAAAAAGAAGCACAAGAAAATACTCAAAGCAATGAGTGAATTAGATAAAAAAGATTTCACAAATACTTATAAAGAAGTAGGTCCTTATCTTGGATTAGGAACTCAGTTAGCAGCATCAATAATTTTATTGTTTTTTCTGGGTAAATGGCTGGATGAAAAATTTGAATTGTTTCCACTTTTAACAATTACTTTTTCTTTCCTTGGCGGATTTGCTGGAATTTATAACTTTATTAAGTCAGTACTAAGATTAAACGAAAAGAAAAAGAATGAGAAACATACTTAAAACAATTATTTATATATTTTTCCCACCATATGTAATTGTATATTTTCTAAAATATTTTGAGATTATAGATATTACAACAGAGATTTCAGTATTTCTGGCGTTATTCATTAATATTATCAACCTCTTTCTTGCGCTTATGTTTCATAACATTTCAAAAAATAAATCTAACCAAATATTTATGATATTAAATCTTGGGGGAATGGGACTTCGTGTATTTTTTGTGATAATTACTTTTACACTAAGTCTTATTTTCTTGGAAATTGATAAATATGCTTTTATATTTGTATTCTTGATTTTTTATAGTCTAAGTATCTTTCTTGAAGTCAAGCATTTTAACTCTAAAAGCGAGAAAAAAGTACAATAAGATATGGAAATAAACACATCTAATGCAATTCAGGACACGCTTCATCAAGCAAAAGGAGATGTTGGTTCAGATTGGATAATGCATCACATTCTTGATTCGCATCAATTAGATTTTGCACCGTTCGGTTCTATTCAACTTCCTCATTTATCACTTTTCGGATTTGATATATCAATTACGAAACATGTAGTGTTTTTGTGGATTGTTGCTATACTGTTGCTTATTACATTTAAAATTGCTGCAAGTGCTTATAAAAAATCAAGAATTCCGCACGGATTTGCCAATTTTATTGAAGTATTAATTGTTTTTGTAAGAGATGAGATTGCTAAACCTACAATCGGTAAAGGATATGAAAAATTCCTACCTTACTTATTAACTGTATTTTTCTTTATTCTATTCAGCAATTTTATTGGATTAATTCCCAATGGTGCAACAGTTACAAGTAATATTTCAGTAACTACTACGCTTGCTATTTTATCCTTTATTGCAGTGCAGGCTGGCGGAATGATGAAGAATGGAGTTTTTGGTTATTTCAAAGGACTTATTCCATCAGGAGTTCCAGCATGGCTTTTACCAATAATGTTTATTGTTGAAATACTTGGGTTATTTACAAAACCTTTTGCTTTAGCTATAAGACTTTTTGCAAACATGACCGCTGGTCATATTGTAATATTTGCCTTAATTGGGTTAATATTCTTTATGAAAACTTATTTTGTTGCACCAGTTTCGGTTGCGTTTGCGTTATTTATATATTTGTTAGAAATTTTAGTTGCTTTAATTCAGGCATATATATTTACAATGTTGTCTTCATTGTTTATTGGTATGGCTGTTCATCAAGATCATTAAATAAATTAAATTATAAACGGAGGAAACTCATGGATTTTGCATATTTAGCTGCTGGTTTTGGTGCCGGCTTAACAGTTATAGGTGGTGCGTTTGGTATTGGCAAATTAGCTAGTTCAGCAATGGAAGCTAGTGGTAGACAACCTGAAGCTGCTGGTGACATTAGAACATCAATGATTATTGCTGCCGCTCTTATTGAAGGTATCTCTCTTTTTGCATTGGTTATCTGTATTCTTTTGGCATTAAAGTAATAACTTATAAATTAATTTAGAGAGTGTTTTGCACTCTATAAATAATTATTGAAGGAAAAGATTAAATGGCTAAAATTATAAATTTGGCTTTTCTTGCTTTTAGTGGTGGTGAATCATCGGGTGGTTTGCTTGATGTTAATCCAGGATTAATTTTTTGGGTAGTTATTACTTTTGTATTGCTTCTCATTTTATTGAAAAAAATTGCTTGGGGTCCCATTCTTAATTCATTAAATGAAAGAGAAAGCTTTATTAAAGATTCATTAGATAAAGCTGAAAAAGCTCAAAATGATGCTGAAAAATTGCTTGAAGAAAATAAAGCTAATTTAGCTAAAGCTGAAGACGAAGCTCAAAAAATAATTGAGCAAGGACGCGAGTATTCAGAAAAACTTAAAGCACAATTACTTGAAGAAACAAAGAGCATAACCCAAAAGATGATTTCAGAAGCAACTTCTGAAATTGAAAGAAAAAACAGAGAAGCTTTTAATAATCTAAAAGAAGAAGTTGCTGATATTGCAATTAATGCTGCAGAAAAGATTATTAGAACTACTTTAGATAAAGAAAAGCAGACAAAATTAATTAATGATTATTTGAAAGACTTAAACAAGAATTAGTATGAGTAGTTTTAATATTTCAACAAGATATGCTAACGCCTTTATGGAATTTGCTGATGAAAAAAAATCGTTGGAGCAAGCATCTAAGGATATGGTAATGTTGGAAAAAGCATTAATCAACTCTAAAGACTTAAAAGCTATTCTAAAAAGTCCGGTAATAAATAAAGAAAAAAAAGAAGTAATCATTAAAGAAATATTTGCCAGCAAGGTTGGAAAAGTAACATTAGAATTTCTTCTATTTATTAATAAAAAAGATAGAGAAAATATACTTTTAGATATTGCAAAGAGATTTAATGAAATACGAAATATTAAATTAAATAGAGTTGAAGCTGTAGTTGTTAGTGCTATTGATTTTTCTGAAGAACAGAAAAATTTATTGCATAAACAACTAATAAAAATATCTGATAAAGAGGTTATTCCAAGTTTTATTACTGATGAGTCTCTTATTGGAGGTTTTACTGTGAAAATTAATGACACAGTAATTGATTCTTCTGTTAAGCAGCAACTTAAAAAATTAAGAAAGAGTTTAGTTAAAAATTGAAAAATAATAAGGTATAAACATGGCTGAAGTTAGACCAGATGAAATATCAGCAATTTTAAGAAAACAATTAGCTGGCTTTGATAACGAAGCAGAAATATATGATGTTGGTACTGTTCTGCAAGTTGGTGATGGTATTGCTAGAGTTTATGGATTATCTAAAGTGATGGTCAGTGAGTTAGTTGAATTTCCAAATGATGTTATGGGAATGGTACTAAATCTAGATGAAGATAGTGTTGGTTGTGTACTTTTTGGTGAAAGTCAACTAATAAAAGAAGGCGATACTGTTAGAAGAACAAAGCGACTTGCTTCGTTTCCTGTCGGAAATGCTATGTTAGGTCGAGTTGTAAATCCTCTTGGTGAACCTGTTGATGGAAAGGGCTCTATCCAGCATGAAGCATATATGCCAATTGAAAGAAAAGCTCTTGGTGTAGTAACTCGTCAATCAGTTTCCGAACCATTGCAAAGTGGAATAACTGCTGTTGATGCAATGATTCCAATTGGTCGTGGTCAGCGTGAATTGATTATTGGTGATAGACAAACAGGAAAAACTGCAGTTGCTATTGATACTATTATTAATCAAAAACAAACACACACTGAAGAAGCAAAAGAAAATGGTATTGAACCAGTTTTTTGTGTGTATGTAGCTATTGGTCAAAAAGATTCTACTGTTGCGCAAGTTGTTGCTAAACTAGAAGAACATGGAGCTATGGAATATACAACTGTCATTATTGCTGGTGCGTCTACTCCAGCACCATTACAATATATTGCTCCTTATGCTGGTGCAACACTTGGTGAATATTTTAGAGATAAGGGTCAGCACGCTCTTGTTGTTTATGATGATTTGTCGAAACAAGCAGTTGCTTATCGAGAACTTTCATTATTATTAAGAAGACCTCCAGGCCGTGAAGCATATCCTGGTGATGTTTTTTATGTGCATTCGCGTTTACTTGAAAGAGCGTCAAAACTAAATGACAAATTGGGTGGTGGTAGTTTAACTGCACTTCCAATTATTGAAACTCAACAAGGTGACGTTTCTGCTTATATTCCAACAAATGTAATTTCAATTACTGATGGTCAGATTTATCTTGAACCAAGTTTATTTAATGCAGGTATTCGTCCAGCAATTAATGTTGGTATTTCAGTATCGCGTGTTGGTGGTAATGCTCAAATTAAGGCAATGAAAAAAGTTGCTGGTTCGTTAAAACTTGATTTGGCTCAATATAGAGAATTAGAAGCATTTGCAAAATTTGGTTCAGATCTTGATAAAGCAACGCAGCGAACTCTTTCGCGTGGAGCAAGGTTGGTGGAATTACTTAAACAAGGTCAATACATTCCAATTCCAGTGGAAAAACAAGTTGTAAGTGTTTTCCTAGGAACTCAAGGTCTACTAGACGAACTTCCAGTTAAGGATATTAAAAGATTCGAAAGTGAATTTATAGAATACCTTGAGCTTAAAGATCAAGTCGTTTTAAATGCAATTCGTAAAGAAAAGGTTTTAAGTGATTCTATTGTTGCAAGTATAAAAACTAATGCTCAAGAATTTAAAAATAAATTCAAGGTATCTGAATAAATTTTATGGCAACTTTAAGAGACATAAAACGCAGTATTTCTGGTGTAAAGAGTACACAAAAAATTACGAAAGCAATGAAAATGGTTTCCGCTGCTCGTTTGAGCAAAGCGCAGGAGAATATTATCAATTCTCGTCCATATTCAAGAAAGATAGCCGAAGTTCTTAGTCAATTACTTGCAGTTGAAAAAAATTATGAGCATCCATTTCTTGTAGAAAAGGGTGATGAAAAAATAGCAATAATAGCTGTTTCGTCTGATAGAGGTTTATGCGGTGCTTTCAATAACAATATAATTTCTGAAGTTGAAAGAATGCTAAAAGAGGATTATTCCGAACAGAATAAGAATAATAATCTTTCACTTATTTGCGTAGGTAAAAAAACTAATGATTATTTTAATCGTCACGGATATAATGTAGTACAAGGGTTTAATGGAATTTTTAGTGATTTGAAGTTTGATTTTGTTGCCCAACTTAATAAGCAATTATCAGGCAAATTTATTTCAAGTGAATTTGATAAAATAATAGTTGTATACAACAAATTTACATCTGTTGCCCAACAAAAGGTTACAACAATTCAACTATTTCCAATTAAGCCAGAAGTTTCAGATGATACTTTACAAGAAGTAAATATAGATTATATTTTTGAACCTGATAAAAAGACAATTATTGATGGATTGTTACCTCAATATTTAAATGTACAATTATGGGCTGTGTTATTAGATTCATATGCTGGTGAGCTTGGAGCTCGTATGACTGCTATGGATATGGCTACTGAAAATGCTTCTGAGATGATTAGTTCTCTTCAACTATCCTTCAACAAAAGACGTCAAGCAGCAATTACCAATGAAATATTGGAAATTGTTTCTGGTGCTAACGCTCTTAAAGGAAATTAATTTTTGAGTAGGGGAATTTGATTTAATGCTCGAAGATTTAACGTTAAAATTTGACAAAGCCCTCAAAAAGGTTACTGGTCAAGGTCGTTTAACAGAACAAAATATCTCTGATACTATGCGAGAACTTCGTAGAGTATTACTGGATGCGGATGTTAACTATAAAGTTGCTAAATCATTTATTGATGAAGTAAAAGTAAAAGCTCTTGGTGAAGAAGTTTTAGCCTCTGTTTCTCCTGGACAAATGATAACAAAAATTCTTTACGATGAACTTACCAAACTTATGGGTGGCTCTCGTTCAGAATTAACATTTAATCCATCAGGACCAACAATTATTTTAATGGTTGGTTTACAAGGTTCTGGAAAAACAACCTTTAGTGCTAAACTTGCAAAATATCTAAAAGATAAAAATAGAAAAGTACTTTTAACAGCTGCAGATGTTTATCGTCCAGCTGCGAAAGATCAATTAAAAACTCTTGGAAGTCAGATAGGTGTTCCTGTTTTTTCTATTGATGACAGTAAAGATGCTGTTCTAATTTCTCAAGAATCAGTTAAATATGCTGTAGAAAATGGACTAAATACAATAATTGTTGATACTGCTGGTCGTCTTCATGTTGATGAAGTTTTGATGGACGAAATTAAGCGAATTAAGTCAGCCATTAAACCAACTGAGATTCTGTTTGTTGTAGATTCAATGACTGGGCAAGATGCCGTTAATTCTGCAAAAGCATTCCATGATGCAGTTGATTTTGATGGTGTTGTTCTTACAAAACTTGATGGCGATTCACGCGGTGGATCTGCACTATCAATAAAAGCAGTTGTTGATGTTCCAATAAAGTTCTCCAGTCTTGGTGAAAAATTAGATTCTATCGAAATATTTCACCCAGATAGATTAGCCTCAAGAATTCTTGGTAAAGGCGATGTTATTTCTCTTGTTGAAAAAGCTCAAATTCAATATGATGAAAAAGAAGCAGAAGATTTAGAGAAAAAATTATTATCCAATAATTTTAATTTTGAAGATTTTCTTAAGCAAATTAAAATGATTAAGAAAATGGGCTCATTAAAATCTTTATTAGGTATGATCCCAGGATTAGGTGCAAGTCTTAAAAATGTTGATGTGGATGATAAGCAACTTGTAAGAGTTGAATCCATAATTCAATCAATGACTAAAGAAGAACGAGGCAATCCAAAAATACTAAATGGAAGTAGGAGAATGAGAATTGCAAAAGGTAGCGGCAATTCTATTCAAGATATTAATAGACTCATCAAGCAATTTAAAGAGATGGGTAAGATGATGAAAATGTTTAAGAATAATAAAAACATGAAAAATGTACTAAAAAAAGGTAGAAGGAAATTTTAATTTCTAGATATCAGTTTATAAGGTAATTGTATAAGTTTAAAAAAAATAGTAATTTAACTTTTAATTAATATAAAAATATGCACGGAGGTTCTTAATTGGCTGTAAAGATTAGATTAAGAAGAATGGGAAAGAAAAGACAACCTATTTATAAAGTTGTGGCTGCTGATGAGCGTTCGCCAAGAGATGGTAAGTTTATTGAAATTATTGGTATGTATAATCCAATTACTAATCCTGCAACAATCGAAATAAAGGAAGAAAGAGCTCTATATTGGCTTGGTGTTGGAGCACAACCAACTACAACTGTAAAAGGTCTTCTTTCAAAACTTGGTATTTTATACAAGAGAGATTTGTTGAGTTCAGGCTTAAAGGAAGAAGAAATTACATTAAAATTAGAAGAATGGCTTAAAAATAAAGAAGCTAAATTAGCATCAAAAGCTGCTAAAAAAGTAATTGTAAAAGCAACAAAGGATGAAAAAAAGATTGAAGAAATTGTGTCAGATTCAGAGGGCACTGTCTCTGAAGAATTACAAGAAGAAAAAGCTGAGTAATTAGTATTCTTTTTGTTTTAATTATGTGCCCTTTTTTCAAATTATGAAAGGTATTCTCATGAAAGAATTCATCGAATTTATCTCAAAACACCTTGTCGACACTCCAGATAGTGTGAGTGTTGTAGAAGTTGAAAACAGTGACAAGACAATAGAACTTACTTTAAAAGTAGGTGCTGAAGATGTTGGCAAAGTTATTGGAAAGCAAGGTAAAACAGCTCAGGCTATGAGAACCCTACTTACTGCTATTGCTGCTAAGGATGGTAAAAGGGCAATTTTAAAAATTTTAGATTAAAATTGCTATTTGGAATATTTGGAAGACTTTTTTTTAATTGCAGAAATATCATCAATATTTGATGAGAATGGTTTTGTGAAAATAAAATCATATTCCGATTTCCCAGAAAGATTTTTTCTTCTTGATAAAGTTTATATAAACATATACGGTGATTATAGAGAGTTTATTGTAGAAGATGTTGAACGACTTGAAAATTATTTTATAATCAAGTTTAGAAACTTTAATTCTAATATAGATGTAGAATTTTTAGTTGGATGTACTGTATTTGTGAATAAAAAAGATGCAGTTACATTAGATGAAGATACTTTTTTTATTCATGACCTTATTGGATGTGAAGTTGTTTTTAATGAAAAGTTCTTTGGAAATATTGTTAACGTTTTGAGCTTAAATTCAAACGATGTATATGTGGTTGAAGATAATGATGGTATTGAAAGATTAATTCCTGCAATTTCTCAATTTATTGATTCAATAAATATCGTTGAAAAGAAAATTACTCTTAAACAAGATTTTGATGAGTTTAGTGATGATGAGAATTGATATTTTATCGGCAGTTCCTGAGTTATTACAGAGCCCACTTAATACAAGTATTATAAAAAGAGCTCAAGATAAGAAAAAATGCGAAATTGTTATTCATAATTTAAGAGATTATGCATACAACAAACATCGTCAAATTGATGATAAACCGTTTGGTGGTGGACCGGGAATGTTATTAAAACCTGAACCGTTCTTTGAATGTATTGAAAAATTGCAAAGTGAAAGAGATTATGATCATATCATTTTTACTTCTCCAAAAGGAAAAATATTTGATCAATCTTATGCAAATAAATTGTCTCTTGCAAAACATATTATTATTATTGCCGGTCATTACAAAGGTATTGATGATAGAGTTAGAGAGAGATTTGTAACAGATGAAATTTCAATAGGCAATTTTGTTCTTAGTGGTGGCGAACTTCCTGCTCTTATTATTGCAGATGCTGTAATAAGATTAATTCCTGGAGTTTTAAATGATAGTGAATCAGCATTGAATGATTCATTTATGAATGATGATTCGGTTGAAGCACCATATTATACCCGACCAGCAGAATACAAAGGGATGAAAGTTCCCGAAATATTGCTTTCAGGACATGATAAGAACATTTCCGATTGGAAAGATGAAAAATCGATAGAGATGACGAAAAAATGGAAACAAATAAATTCAATGGAGTAAACGATGGATAAAATACAAGAGATTGTTAATGATCAAATTAGGACTGATTACCCAAACTTTAATGCAGGTGATAAAGTAAAAGTTCATGTTAGAGTTATAGAAGGTGACAAGGAAAGAATTCAGATTTTTGAAGGTGATGTAATTGCTATAAATGGTTCAGGAATTAGTCGTTCTTTCACAGTTAGAAAAATGTCAAGTGGTGTAGGAGTTGAAAGAATATTCCCATTCAGTTCACCTAAAGTGGCTAAAATAGAGATAGTAAGAGAAGGTAAAGTTAGAAGAGCAAAACTTTATTATCTAAGAAATCTTTCTGGTAAAGCAGCAAGAATTAAAGCAAAAAATCTTAGATAAATTTGAAGATAAAGCTCCTAAATGGGGCTTTTTTTTCTAATAATTTTATGAATATTATTATACCTCAAAATATCTATTCTGCGCTTTTTGCATTATCATTACCTGATAACCTAAAAGAAAATGTACTAATTAAGGAATCTTCTTTAATTGTAAAAGAATTGGAGAAAAATAGAGATGATGTTGGACTCATTCCCTCATTTGATTTATTACTTCATCCAGAAATATTTATTTCTGATAGTTTTGCAATTTCTTTTGATGGAATTCTATCTAATTCATATTTGTATTTTATACCAGAGCAAAAGAGTTTTAATAAAATTCTACTAAGAGGTGATATTGCCTCGAATGATTTAATGCTAAGTAAAATCCTTTTTCCAGAACAATATGGCATTGAGCCTGAATTGGCTTTTGACACTAAACCGATTGATTTTGAAAACAATAATTATTTAGTTATTGGGATGGAAAATGATGTTTATCCAGTTACTAATAATGGAATAAGTTTTGCTGACCATATTGCAGAGCTCATTGATTTTCCATATGTTAATTTTGTTTTAGCATCATATAATGAAGAGAGTCTAAAACAAGTAAATGAAAACATAAAATCTATAAATGAAAAAATAGATAGCAAACTTCCAGAATATTTAAATAAACTACAGCTTAATCCAAAACTAAATGATTTTGTGCAAAAGAATATACAATCATTATACTATGATTTTACGGACAATGAAAAACAGGCATTAAAGGAATTATTACAACTTCCATATTACCATGCAATAACTGAAAATCTCGTAGACATTAAATTTTCTAAATAGTTTCTTTATTAATCATAACTTCTTGGTTTAAACTAACTTCAAATTAAATAGCTTTTATACTGTCGTATTTAGTTGTGAATATTTTTTTTAACAATATAAATTGACTTTGACAGTAAAAATTTATTGTCATATTTCGTATGAATCTATTGACACATTTTAGAAAACACCTTTCAGAATGCCCTCTAACTGAATTCATTGAAATTCATATCATTTCATTCTGTTATAACAGAGTAGCAATTGATTCAAAACACTGATATATAGTAGGGTATATAGCAAAAAAAGTTCTAAAATTATTTTATGCTATGAGCTGAACATATTTTTTAAACTGATAAAAATCGATTTACTTTCAAAGTAAAAAGATATTGAAAAACTTGTCACAAATTCTAATTACAAGTTAATAGAATAGTCTTATTGGAAAATCATTTATATTTTAATATTTTTATTTTTCGTAAAATAAAAATGGGGTATTATGTTTTCTAAAATCTTCTCAAGTTCAACCTTTGGAATAGACGCAGTTATTGTAGAGGTAGAAGTACATTTCGAAAAACAACTTCCATCAATTGTTATTGTTGGCTTACCTGATAGTGCGGTAAGAGAAAGCAAAGAAAGGGTAACTGCCGCAATAAAGAATAGTGGATTCGAATTTCCTCTAAAAAAAATAACAATAAATTTAGCTCCAGCTGATATTAAAAAAGAAGGTAGTGCTTTCGATTTACCAATTGCTATTGGAATTTTATCCGCAAATGGTAATATTCCAGTTGAAACAACAGAGAAAACTCTTTTTCTTGGAGAATTATCTCTTGATGGTTCATTACGCAAAATTAAAGGAACTTTACCAATAGCTGTTGAAGCAAAAAAACTTGGCTTTACTAAAATTGTCCTTCCAATTGAATCAGTTAAAGAGGCTTCAATTGTTGATGGAATAGATGTATTTGGAGCCGAAAATTTGAAAGATGTAGTTTCATTTTTAAATAATGAATTAGAATTGGAACCAATTAGGACAGATAGGGATAAACTTTTTTCTCAAATAAATAGATATAATTTAGACTTCTCAGATGTAAAGGGACAAGAAAATGTAAAACGATCGCTGGAAATAGCAGCGGCTGGAAGTCATAATATAATTATGATTGGACCTCCAGGATCAGGAAAATCGATGCTTGCAAAAAGATTTCCATCAATTCTTCCACCATTAACTTTTGAGGAGGCACTTGAAACAACTAAAATTCATTCAATTGCTGGAATATTATCGAGTGACATAGCATTAATTACCGAACGACCGTTTCGCTCACCACATCACACAGTTTCTGATGCGGCATTAATTGGCGGAGGCTCATTTCCTCGTCCTGGAGAAGTATCGTTTGCCCATCATGGAGTATTATTTTTAGATGAATTTCCAGAATTCAAAAAAAATGTACTAGAAGTAATGCGACAGCCAATGGAAGACTATAAAGTTACTATCAGTCGTTCCAAAATGTCTCTAGAATTTCCCGCAAATTTTATGTTAGTTGCTGCTATGAATCCTTGTCCATGCGGTTATTATACAGATCCAACAAAAGAATGTACATGTAATACTGGAATGATTCAGAAATATATGGCAAAAATATCTGGACCAATGTTGGATAGAATTGATATTCATATTGAAGTTCCTGCAGTAAAATATAAAGATTTATCTTCCAATTTAAATGGGGAAACATCAGACGAGATTAGAAAAAGGGTTATTGCAGCAAAGGAAATTCAAATTATTAGATTTAGTGAATTTCCAAATATATATAGTAATGCTGATATGGGGACAAACGAAATTCGCCAATTTTGCAAATTGGATAGTGCAGGAACAGAATTACTTAAAATGGCTATGACAAAACTTGGATTATCAGCCCGAGCCTATGATAGAATTTTAAAAGTTAGTCGAACAATTGCAGACGTTGAAAAAAGTGAAAATATTCTTCCAAGACATTTAAGTGAAGCAATTCAATATAGAAGTTTAGATAGGGAATTATGGATGCATTAATCTGGATTTATAATTTTATCTTTTACTAATACTTTTTTGTTTTGATGATTTACATAACTTTTTAAAAACCAACCGAATAGCACTCCTACAATGAGCATTGAAATTATAACAATGGAAACTGACATATAATATGTCCAAACAAGAACATTAATATTAATAATTTGTATGTTTTGTCCAGAAAAAACTGTAGTTATAAAAATAAGAGCAAGTATTAAAACTAATTTTAAATTAGAACTATTCAAGATTTTCACTCCTGTCTGTTATGTTATTTTTTGAGATATAATTTCTAATCCACTCAATAAACTGAATATTACTTTCAATAATTTTTGTTCTATCAGATGATTCCATTTCACTATCTAAAAGCTTGGCTTTTTGAAGATATTTTTCGGCGACATTTAAAATAACAAAATTATTTTTGAAATCAAATTTCACTTTTTCTACCAATAAAGCTTTTTCTTTTAAGTTATCAACAGTTGCCAATTTCTGCATTTGCTTATCATAATCGGTTCTTTTTTTGAATTCGTTTATTGAGTAATATCCAATATTATTTAGTTGCCAAGTGGCAATATCTTCACGGCTAAGTTCATATGCTGCTTCACTTGCAAGACTAAAATAAACAATTATTGAATCCAAATTGTTTTCTAAAGTAAATTTATCCGCCTTTGCCTTTGCAAATTTATATTGCTTCCAAAGTTCCGAAATTGACTTTATTTGGTAGGTAGACTTACTATTTTCTTCATCAAGAATATTGTTACTATTTTCTTCGTTTATAATTGAAGTATCTTTTAAAACGGTTGTATCCTTTACTTGTTCAGTAGTTTTAGATATATTGCTATCAATTTGCAACTTTTTCTGACTCTCAGAATCAAAATTCTCATTATTACTATCCCCACAGGAATAAAAGAATAAATAGAGTAATATAAGCAGCGATATCTTTTTCATAACCCTTACAAATTAAATTTTGAATTCATAGATTCAAAAATATATTTTTAATATTAAAAGACCTAAATTATTACAATTTATTTTTATAATTCTCAAATAATCTTTCAACTGAATCTATAACAGAAATATTGTTATTCAAAAAATCCCTTTCAATTTTTGGTAAAAGTGTTTTTATTGTTTCATTATTGAAAAATTCTGTTTTTAATTTTTCTTCAATCAAAGAATTAAACCACTCTTTGGATTGATTTTTCCTTCTTTCCTGAAACACACCGGATTTATTAGTGATTTCTGTAAATTTGATAATTTCGTCCCAAATTTCAGTTATTCCTTCATTGTTTATTGCTGAACAAAGATTTACAGAAGTTGTCCAACCTTCTGTATTTGGTTTTAAGTAGTGAAGAGCATTTGAGTATTCCGATTTTGCAATTTCAGCTCGCTGTTTATTATCGCCATCAGCTTTGTTAATTAACAAAGCATCTGCAAGCTCAATAACTCCACGTTTTATACCTTGAAGCTCGTCACCAGCGCCAGAAATCATAATTAAAAGGAAAAAATCAACCATTGAACGGACTGTAATTTCATTTTGTCCAACTCCAACAGTTTCAATTAAAATTATATCATATCCAGCAGCTTCGCAAACAGTAATTGTTTCACGACTTTTTCTTGTTACTCCGCCAAGTGTTGTTCCAGAAGGCGAAGGACGAATAAAGCAATTTGGCTCACGTGATAATTGATCCATTCGCGTTTTATCGCCAAGAATGCTTCCTTTTGTAATT
>Ga0180007_10004013_pt1 | contig 15889 bp, 15 predicted proteins | sample MM_PC_MetaG_FD_121122 | JGI IMG/M metagenome (GOLD analysis project Ga0180007, IMG submission 121122) | Groundwater microbial communities from the Aspo Hard Rock Laboratory (HRL) deep subsurface site, Sweden - MM_PC_MetaG | ecosystem: Environmental > Aquatic > Deep subsurface > Groundwater... | reverse complement strand
GTCTTGAAAAGGTACATTAAGTGAACGTGCTTTTTGAGTTAATTTTTCGACGAGTTTATCTAAATTGGTGCTTTGTGGCAACAAATCTATTTGATTAATTACATAAACAAAATGAGCGTCAGGTTGATATCTATAGACAGGATAACTAAACAACATGTCTAAATGGAGTACTGAACTCACCATGAGGATTAAGGAATCACTTTCAAGATTTGGTAGATCTTCAGGATGAAAATGGATATTTGCTTCACCATAATGCATCAGACGATAACACGATTGACAATATTCGTGATCTAATGACAAAACATATCCAACTTTTGATTGATCTTCTGTTTGCAGTATTGCACCGCAGCCCTGGCACTTAATGACTGTCGACATATAATTTGAGCCTTTCATTATAAAGATCAGGCGCTTTCTTTTGAATTTTCTTAAGAATAACAGCTTCAATTTTTCGATTAAATTTTGTTATTGCACGATCTGATTTACGCTTAACAGATGCGACTAAAATGGAGCCGATGCCAACTCTATTCGCACCAAAAACATCAGTCATGAGTTGATCGCCAATAATGACTGTCTCTTCTTTTTTAGCATCAAGTATTTTTAATGCTTTTTTAAAGCCGAATTTTAAAGGTTTCTTAGCATACCAAATAAATGGAAGATCTACTTTATTTAAAGCCAGCGATACTCTTTTAAAATTGGTATTCGATAAAATGAGTACTTTAAAATCTTTTTGCAAGTCTTTAATAAATTCAATTTGCTTATGATTAAGTTCAACTTCATCATAGGCAATGATTGTATTATCTAAGTCAAAAAACAAGGAATTTATCCCTTGCTCTTTTAGTTTTTGATATGGAATTTCAAAAATGGATGCATAATAAGCCTGCGGTATGCATTTTTGATAAACTGACATTAGTTAATTTCCACTATCTCGATTGAAAAGATGCGTCCTGTTTCTGTTTTTACTTCTACTGTATCGCCTTCTGCATGGTTGATCATTGCTTTACCAATTGGAGATTCTACAGAGATTTTTCTTGCTTTTGGATCAGCTTCGATGCTTCCAACAAGATAAAATTCCTTCAATTCGTTTGTTTCTACAAAACGAACACTTACGGTTTTACCGATATTAACGATATCTTCAGATGTTGTTTTGATGATTTTAACATTTTTGATGATATTTTCAATCTCAGCAATTCTAGCTTCGATTCTTGCTTGTTCGTTTCTAGCAGCATCATAATCAGCATTTTCTGATAAATCACCTTGTGCTCTTGCTTCTTTGAGTGCTTCTAGGTTTTCACCACGTCTAACATCTTTTAAATATGTAAGTTCAGTTTTTAAATTATCGACACCTTCTTGAGTTAATTGAAACGTTTGCTTAACAGCCATTGGTGTACCTCCTTAAATTTCTTAATTATTATACATCATTTTTCAAATAATTGCTATTTTTTTTAAGTCTTTTTGATAAACACGATGATTTGGCATGAATTCGTTTAAAAGATTATAAAAATCTTTTGAATGATTAAAAACGATTGCATGTGCATATTCATGATAAATCACATAGTTTAGATAAATCGGGTCTAGCCTTGAAAGAAAGGAATTGAGTGTAATTTCATTGTTTTTTCGGTGATAACTTCCATATTTAGACTTGAGATATTTAATTTTGTAAGGTAGTATGTTAAGACCTTTTTGAGCAATGGTTGCTTCGATATCCTTACTGATTTTTTTGATTTGTTGTTCTAACTCTTTCGCGTAAACCTGTCTTTTAACCTTGGCTACATCTGTCTCTAATGACCAAACAACCACGATATCACTGTGTACTCGATATCTAAATAGACCGTAAGAAATCATGAGTTCCAGTGTATGATCCCAAAGCGTAATTTGATTGTCTAATTCTTTAGGTTTTGTGACATCAAGTTTTTTATATAGTTGATCAAATCTAGCATCAATATAAGCGATGATTAAGCTCTTTTTAGTCAAAGGATGCGTGGTGACTTTTAAATATCCATCCTTGACTCTAAAGTATGTATTTTTAATTCTTTTGTGGGTAATGAGATAAGTGATGATTCTTCCGTCTTTTTCGTATGTTTCCATTATTTTTTCCTCAGCATAGCATAAGGTTCAACAGGAAATGGAACCTTGATATGTAGTATTTGTTGGGGATGTCTAGCAACTTGGGTAAACTCGCCTTTTTCATCAGACATATAGTTTAATGTAAATGTCTCTTCATTACCATTTGGATGAAAGATTTCTATTTCATATCCTACTTCAAAATAATTACGTTGTTCGATGGTTGCTATTTGAGTTTTTTCATCATAGCTTTGAACAAGTCCAATAAAGAGTTGTGATGGTTGTTCACTCTTCTTATCATAGAGTTGCTGTTCGACACCAGGTAATCCTTCAAGATAACCATGAGAAGCTAATCTATTTTCTGCTTTTTGAAGTTCAATCAAATAAGGATTGAAATCCTTAATTTCTCCATTTTGATTAAACGCATCGATTAAACGTCTATACGTAGATACGACAGTAGCAATATAATGTAAACTTTTCATTCTGCCTTCAATCTTTAACGATTTAACCCCTGCTTCAATTAAAAATGGAATTTGTTCTAATGCTTCTAAATCTTTAGAAGACATGGAAAACATTTGATCACTCACGCTTTTCCCATCTTGAGTAAGTTCATAACTCCATCTACAAGAGTGCGCACACCCACCACGATTTGCATCACGGTCAGTCATATTATTGGATAGACTACATCTACCAGAATAAGACATACACATACCACCGTGAATAAAGACTTCAATATCGGCATCTGTTTTAGAGATTAATCGTTTAATTTGATGTTTATCAAGCTCACGAGCTAAAACGATACGGGTGATCCCATGATCATGCCAGAAATGAACAGCTTCACTATTAGTTGCTGATTGTTGAGTTGATAAATGAACTTCAAGCTTCGTATGTTTAAGTGCCATATCAATGATGAATGGTGAAGCAGATATAATGGCATCCACATTTCTAGTCTCTAAAGCTTGTAAATATTCAATTACACCTTCTAAATCTTCATTGTGAGGAATAATATTGGTTGTAACATAAATCTTCTTATGTTTTTCATGTGCAAAGGTTGTTGCTTCTAAGATATCATTTAATGTGAAATTGGAAGCACGTGCACGAAGCGAAAAATTCTGTCCTCCAATGAAGACAGCATCTGCACCATACATCAGTGCAATCTTTAATTTTTCTAAATCTCCGGCAGGTGCCAACAGTTCAATCATCATTATCCTTTGTGTTTATATATTGTTTTCTTATAAAAGAATCCTTCATCCCAAACTTCTTGATATTTATTTTTAATCAATTGAATTTGTTCTAGGTCTTCTTTTTCTGCTTTATACATTTTTAAAACCGACAATGCATAATCATCATCTTTAAATAACGAATCAATCACTAAATAATCAACAAACCCTTTTAATGCGCTTAAATGATTAATTGATGAGAGTACTTGACTTCTAAAAACATGTGTCCCAGCTTGATCTTCTAAGATAGGGTAAGGATCTTCTTTCCTATTCTCTTCAACAATCTTTAAATCCTGTCTGTTATGATATACATTTTCTGATTCAGTAAAGTCCATGAAATTATCAATCAATTGTCTTTTTGAGTAAAACATATTCAAATGTCCATGGCCAATCATGAACATCTTATACTTCTTTTTGTCTCCAATATAGATTACATCCTCGAGTGTTATTTCTTTAGCAACAAAAACACCTTGAATATTAAAATGCGCTAAAAAATTAAAATCATAAGCATTGGTCATCAGTGTTTCAGGGTTATAGACGATCAGTTCACTTAACCCCATATGATCTAATAAACGATATGCACCTAAATCAGCAACAACAATACCTGAAAATTCTAAGATAGGTAATTTTTCAATCCAAGATTTAAAATTTACTAATTGATCATCATTAAATATTTGATTGCATACCAAATATAATGATTTATTCAATCTTTTTGTTATCTTTAGAACTTCTTGAATCTCTTTTGTCGAATAACTCTTTGTCAATCTTGTTCCAAAGTCATCATTTCCAATTAAAAAACCATCAGCATAAACTGAAAGTTTTTCGATATCCTCTACTTTGTAAAATGTTGACAAAAGTTTCATATTATTTCCTTTGACTTATGCTCATCCCATCACCTTGTTCAACAAAAGTTGTTTTAAATTCTGGGTGATTCAATAAGAATGCTTTAAATGTTTCTATTTTTCTTAATAATTGCTTGGTGTGTCTATTGACGTTTTCTGGTTTCAAATCATGAAATCTTAGGTTATCACAAACAATAATGCCTTTTGGATTCAAATATGGCATGTACTTTTCAAAAAAGCGTTGATACTGCGCCTTTGCAGCATCAATAAAGATCAGATCATAAGTTTTGAGTTCTCCATGATAGGTTAGAGCATCTGCATAAATTAACTTGATTTGATTATTTTTATCATAAGTTTCCAAATTAATTTTAGCAAGTTCATACATTTCTAGCTTTCTTTCCAGTGTATCAACTTTACAACCCAAAGAAGCCATAGCAAGTGCGCTATAGCCAATGGCAGTTCCGATTTCTAAAACTTGTTTAATTGGATATTCTTGAATGACTTTCGATAGAAACAAAAGACCATCATCACAAATAATTGGAACTTGATGATCTTTCGCATATTGTTTAATCTCTTCTAGCATTATGCCTCTTCTTCTTCGTCGTCTTCTAATTCATCGTCTTCGCTGTCGAAATATGCTTGTAAAACTTTGTCTAGCATATCCCATTCTTCATCGGTTTCGATGTCAAGAAAGGTTCCTTCGTCTTCTGTTTTTCCAACGACATAAACAGCAGCACTTACTTCATGGGAATCTACAAATTCAAAGACAACATAATTCTTTCCACCATGTTCATGGGTAAATAAAATTTCGCATACAGACTCATCGCCTTCAGCATTTGTAACAATCATTTGGTTTTCTTCTAACATAGACTTGCTCCTTTATAATCTAAATAGTTTTGTAATATAACAACAGCAGCTAACTCATCCTTTTTTTGTTTTTGGGATTTGCGTCGCTCTGATCCTTTAATCATTGCACGGAGTGCAGTTTGTGTTGATAATCTTTCGTCCCAAAGAACAATTTCAGCTGAGCATCTTTGTTCTAATAGTACTTTAAAATCTTCACTTATTTTTCCTCTGATTCCAATATCATTATTCATATGCTTTGGAAATCCTAAAACCACAATTTCGATCTTGTTTGATATGACAAGTTGAGAGACTTGATCTGCAGCCTCTTCATAATTATTTTCACTAAATCTTAGTGTTGTCAGTGCATACGCAATGACACCGGATTCGCTCATTGATATACCAACTGTTTTACTCCCTAAATCTAATCCTAAATATTTTTTCATAAGCTCTTTCTTATGGTCTCTAATGCTTGATCAAGATTTGATAAATCCTGTGTTCCACCTTGAGCCATATTTGGTTTTCCACCACCTGATCCATTAGTAAGGGATGCAGCTAGTTTAACTAAGTTACCTGCTTGATCCAATGAGCTTTTGCAAAGGAATGTTGCTTTGCCTTCTTGGATGTTCACAAGAAATAAGGTTTGCGCTTTTATTTTATCATAAAGTGCATCCATCAATTGCTTTAAAACTTTAGAATCGATATCATGTGTAACAATCACTTGGTTTTTCGATTCATCATCTTCTATAAAATCTTCTAATCTTTGCAAAACATCTTGTTGTTTTAAACGACTAACTTCTTTTTCTTTTTCCTTGATTAACTCTTTGACTTCAATGATGTAATGGCGCATATTAATGATGTCTTGATAGCTTCCTATAATTTCTGGTTGCTTTGGAATATCTACCTTAATTTCCATTCTACTGATCTTGTCATATAGTGTTTCGAGTTCACGATAAAGTGGCTCTAAAAAGCCTTTTACCTGCTCTTTAACGTCTGTTCCAGTCACACCTTCCATACGATAAATACCAGAACCGATCGATTCATATGATGTAATGGCAAAGTCAACAATCTCACTTGTGTTCTTAACGTGTGTGCCACCACATAATTCTTTACTCCAACCCATATCTACGACTCTTACGATATCGTGATACTTTTCACCAAACAGTGCCATAGCGCCATATTGTTTAGCTTCTTCAAGTGGCATTTCACGAATGATAACATCTAATGGTTTTTCGTGTATATAATGTTTAACTAATTTTTCTACTAAAAGAATTTGCTCATCAGATTCTGTTTCATAGTGGTTAAAGTCAAATCTCCAGCTCTTTGGTGAAACTTGAGAACCTTGTTGATTTGCATGTTTTCCAAAGTTATCCTTAATCGATTGATGGAACAGATGTGCCGCACTATGGTTTCTAATCGTTCTTAATCTTTGGTAAGCATCAACGATAGCAAGCACGTCATCGCCTTCTTGAAAAGCACCTTCTTCTACTTGGTGTAAAAATTGACCATTTGGAAGTTTAGATACATCAGTTACTTTTAGTCCATTAATCGTTCCTTGGTCAGCAACTTGCCCACCACTGGTTGCATAAAATGGTGTTTGATCTAAGACGATACCCTGATCAAAAACTTTGATGACTTTAGCTTCGGTTTGAAGTGTCTTGTAGCCCACAAATAATGAGGGTTCAACAAAACTTAAGAATGCTTCTTCTTGTGCTTTCATGCTGCCATGATTTGTACGAGCAGATCTTGAGCGTTCTTTTTGTTTTTCAAGCTCAAGATAGAATGCTTTCTCATCAACGATAACTTGATGTTCATTTGCATATTCTAGTGTGAGTTCAATAGGAAACCCGTAAGTATCATAAAGTTTAAATGCTGTAACGCCTGAAATAACTTTTCCTTCTTTTTCAATTGCATCAAGTAAATGTTTTTCACCATCATTAATGGTTTCAAGAAATTTTTGTTCTTCCTTTAAGACGATTTTTTGAACAATATCTTTTGTTTCATAAAGATTTTGATAAAATACACCCATCGTTTCTACTACATCATCAACAAGTTGATATAAGAATGGTTCTGTAAGATTGATCGAGCGACCATATTTAACAGCTCTTCTTAACAATCTACGCAGGACATAACCTCTGCCTTCATTAGAAAGCATAGCACCATCACTAATCGCAAACACTAACGCCTTGATATGATCTGAGATGACTTTAAATGCCATTTGGCCAGTATATGTTACACCAGATAATTTTTCAACATGCTCAATCGTAGGATAGAACAAATCGGTTTCAAAATTAGTTTTTGTTTGTTGAATGACACAAGCAAATCTTTCTAGACCAGCACCTGTATCGATATTTTGATTAGGAAGTTCTGGATAATTTTCTCTAGATAAACCAGGTTTCGAATTATATTGTGAAAAAACGATGTTCCAAATTTCGATATATCTTTCATTTTCTAAATCTTCTTCAATCAGTTCTTTTCCACGTTGATCATAGGTTTGCCCACGATCAAAATAGATTTCAGTATCTGGGCCACATGGTCCTGGGCCAATTTCCCAGAAATTATCTGCTCTAGGAATTAAATGTGAAGGTTCAATACCATGATCCATCCAATATTGTCTAGCTTCTAGATCATCAGGATAATATGTCATATAAAGTTTTTCAATAGGAAAACCGAACCACTTTGGATCCGTTAAAAGTTCAAGTCCCCATGCAATAGCTTCTTTTTTAAAATAATCTCCAATTGAAAAGTTACCAAGCATTTCAAAAAACGTGTGATGTCTAGCTGTTTTTCCAACATTGTCAATGTCATTGGTACGAATACATTTTTGAACATTGGTAAGTCTTGGATTTACAGGCGTTTCACTACCATCAAAGTATTTCTTTAATGGGGCAACACCAGCGTTAATCCATAATAGCGTTGGATCATTTTGAGGGACTAAAGAAGCAGAAGGTTCAATCTTGTGCCCTTTTGATTCAAAAAACGATAACCAAACTTCTCTAATTTCTGCTGCTGTCATAAATTTCATAACAATTCCTCCATATGAATAAAAATAAAAGTCCTTAGAAATTGTCTAAGGACGTATTTTATACGCGGTACCACCTTAGTTCTAGAGAAAATCTCTAGCACTCTTTAATCGTTAAGGCCGATATACCTTTTGCTCCCAGATAGCCTTCATAATATTTCTTCTTCGTTTTCACCAACCACGAAGTCTCTTTAAAGAAAATAGTTACTACTCGTTCTGTTCATTGCGATTACATTTTAACATAGTTATTGCTCATTGTAAAGGTATTTAGTTTGATTATTGGTTGGAATGAACCATCTCATAATGCAAGATATCTTCTTCTAAATAAGGGCCTTTAACTATTTCAAAACCTAGATGCTCATAATAGTCTTTCAAATAGGCTTGTCCTGATATTCTGATCGGTTCACCCTTCACATCTTCTAGTGATACTTTAATCAATTGAGTTGCAAGACCATGACTTCTATAGTTAGGATCTGTTGCAATTCTGCTTAGAGCAAATTCACAAAATTTGACACCTTTAGGAATTAACCGGAGATAACTTACGATCTGATCACCATCTTTGATGAAATAATGGACACTCTTTACATCTTTATAATCTGTATCCACATATAAAATCTGTTGTTCCATCACAAAAACCTTGAATCTTAAATCAAGGATTTGATAAAGCTCTAAATTGGTTAATTCATCAAATGATTTCTTAATGACGTTTGAAAACATATTTAAACACGAGGGGTGCACCAACCGCAGCCCAAACTCCAATCAATAAGTATCTGAAAAAGTCGAAAATTAAATCAAGTGTCGTCGGATTAAATTCTTCATCTATTGAATATGGAAGAATCAATTTCAAACCTTCTTTTAATGCAATCGCTATAACGAGTCCAATAACCACTTTTAAGACTTGTTTCCAAAAATCAGTTTTAACATCATATTGAACATATTGTTTTTCCAAATAGTAACCAACAGCAAATCCAACAAATCCACCAGCTGCTACATATAAATCACTATTTTGAACAAAGAATAATGATAGAACAAAGAGTGGTGCGAGCATCAATGTATAGATATGTTCATTATCACCCATTTTATCAACAAGTTTAAAGATATAATGTGCTAAGATAAAGCTTAATGTGACACCAACGATAACATCAGATAAGAAATGCTGTCCAAGATATACCCTACTGAATGGAACTAAAACCATAATGGCAATGCCAATATACCAAATCCATTTTTTTGAAAGTTTTTTTGAAACGTCATATGCCATATAACCTAGAGCACCTGCTGCTTGAGAGTGTCCACTAGGAAATGAGTAACCCGACGTTTCCCATCTAGGTTCAGTTTGTATGCCATCATAATAAAATGGTCTGATGCGCTGAACTATTTCTTTAATACCTGTATTGACGATTGCTGTAAGCATGAAGGTAAATACAAATTTGTGGGCGTATTTCTTATTGACTGTCCAATAAATCACAGCGACCAAAGCAATAAAGAAATATTGATCACCAATTTGAGTAATGATATAGAATAACCAGTCGAAAACTGGATTTCTTAGCTGTTGAATAATCTTTACAATCTCTAAATCCATAGATTAAACCTCTTCCTTCATTATTTTTTCTTCTTCTCTACTGATATTAACATAGGTATGACCATCTGGTTTATTCCAAGATGAATCCTCTTCTAAATATCCTAAACTCTTTAATTTCTTAATCATGACTTTACCCATCTTATAACCATAATCAGCTTTATCTGTGACGATGTCAGGTTTAAAGTCTAATATGTCATAAGGGATGGTATGAAATAAATAGTGTGTTTTCAAATTGATTAAAAGAATATTTTCTTTTTGAAACTTTCTAGGTCTAAACCAACCATCAATGGGCACAGCAATCACGATATCGCATCCTTGATCGAGTAATGGTTGTATTGGACAGTTGTCTAATGCACCACCATCAACATAATGATCGTCATCAATCGTTGTCGACCCAAAAAGTACAGGAATTGATGCACTCGCTAAAACTGCTCTATGTGGATCTTTAAAATCATTTAAGTGGAAAACTTCTTTTTCCATACGATGAATCATCACTTGATCGATTAGGGAATCTTTACGTATTTTAGCAGATGTTGCATATCCTTGTATTTTACTATCTCTGATTTCCGAAAGAGAAACTTCTCTTGTTAAGACATTAAAAGCATCTTGTAAACTGAAAATACCTAACCGGTCCATCTTAAACCGATCAGGTCCTGAACCATAGATATCCGTGTTACCAATTTTCTCCCAAATCTCAATCATACGCTCATAGCTGAGTTTGCCCATAACCATAAGTGTATTGATTGCTCCAATGGATGTTCCTGATATATGATGGATATCTTTTAAAATGCCTTCTTCATCTAATGCTTTAAGGATACCAATTTGATAAGATCCTCTAGCACCACCGCCACCTAAGGCAAGTCCAATCTTATGTTCCATATGCTACCTATTTTTCATTGATTTCTTCATGCGTAATTGTTGATCTTTTTCTTTAAGGGATTCACGTTTATCATAATCCTTTTTACCTTTTGCAAGTCCAATTTCAACTTTACATAATCCTTCAATTAAATAAACTTTAAGCGCAATAATTGTAAAACCTTGCTCTCTCGTTTTAGAAAAAAGTTTAACGATTTCTTTGTGATGCAATAAAAGTTTACGTGGTCTCGTTTCTTCGTGATTGAATCGGTTGCTAAAATCGTATTTAGCGATGTGCATATTATTGACATACATTTCGCCATTCCTAAAAGTCACAAAAGCATCATTTAGATTGACTTTACCCAAACGAATTGATTTGATTTCACTGCCCAACAATTGAATGCCAGCTTCAAATGTTTCTTCAATGAAATAATCATGTCTAGCCTTTTTGTTTTGGCTTATAAGCTTCATGTTTTTGTACCTTCTTGTTCTTATTCTTATCAACGATGACAAAATCCATTTTCTTAGTTCCTAGATCAACATCTAAGAGCTCAACCTTAACTTTATCGCCCAAACGATATTTTTTGCCTCTGTTACCGATGAATGTTAATTGCGCTTCATTATACATATAATAATCATCTAGTACTCTTAAAGGAACAAATCCTTCAATACCATTGGAGAGTTTAACAAACATTCCAGAAGGCATCATTTGTGTAATCATTCCTTTAAAGAAGTTACCAATCTTGTCAGCCATATATTCACAGCTCTTTAATTTAGCAACATCGCGTTCCATTTGTACAGCTTTTCTTTCTTGGTCAGATGTATGCGTAGCAACTTCTGGCATGATTGATTCAAAATGGTACATATCCTTCTTAATGTCCTTGGATTCTCCTAGGACTAAAGTATGGACTAAGCGATGCAAAATTAAGTCTGGATATCTTCTAATTGGAGAAGTAAAATGAGCGTAATAACTTGCACCTAAGCCGTAATGAGGTGATAAAACTTCACTGTATTTAGCTTTTTGCATGGCACGAAGCAGCATCATATGAATGATGTAACTGTATGCTGTTCCTGATGAATTTTCTGTTAGTACCTGCAAAGGTTTAGGGTTACCCAACTGTTTCATATTCACAGGGAAACCTAATCTTGAAACCATGACTAAAGCGTTCTTTAATTTAAGAACATCTGGTCTTTCATGGATACGATATAAACATGGTAGACTCGATTTATTCATGTGATATGCGACAGTTTCATTTGCTATCAACATGAATGATTCGATCAGTTCTTCAGCATCATCTGTTGATCTTTCGTAAACATCAAGCACACGTCCTTGCTGATCTACGATAAATCCAAGTTCACTACTTTCAAACTCGATTTCTCCACGTGCTTTACGAATGACTTTAAGTTTTTGTGATAGTTCATTCATCGTTTTGAGCATGTCTTCAACAGGTTTATCGTGTAGTGAAACATGATTTTTTAGAAATTGATTGACCTCATCATAGTTTAGTCTTCTATGACTTTCAATATAGCTTTTTTGTATCTTATAAGAAACAACTTTACCTTCCATGTCTAAGATCATATTGCAAGATAGTGTTAGTTTAATCTCATTAGGATTTAGGGAACACCAATCATTCGATAGCAGATGTGGCAACATTGGAATGACACGATCAGCCAAATAAGATGATGTGCTTCTGTTATATGCTTCTTGATCTAACAATGAATCTTCTTTAACATAGTGACTAACGTCTGCAATATGAACACCTAAATGATATTGATTATCTTTGATTGTTAAAGATATAGCATCATCTAAATCTTTAGCATCTTTACCATCAATTGTTACAATAAGTTCTTTGGTTAAATCAACCCGTTCTATCTTTTCTTGATTGATATCAATATGAATATCTTTTAAAGAATTCATAACTTCATCTGTGAACTTTTGTGGCCACTCGTAACCGAAGACAATCTTTAGTGTATTGATATCAGGATCATTAACGTGTCCAATGATTTTCTTCACATGAGCATAGATACCAAAATGTTCAATTGATTCAACTTCAAGCATCACAACATGACCAGCAACTAAGCCTTCTGTGTCTTCTACTTCAAGTCTTCTATCAATATATGTGTCCGGTTCAAAAAATAAACCTCTTTTAGTTTTTTTAACTGTAGCAATGATGACTGTTAATGCTCTTTCAACGACTAAAACGATTTTCGGTTCAACACCTTCTTTAACCAAAACAATATCATCATGCATCGCGTCTGATAAGTATCTTTGGTCAATATAAATATCGCCTAACTCTTGTCTTAAAAATCCAAAAGTCTTTTTATGATCGAGTCTACCAATCAAAATATCTGGTTTCAGAGAAATAGACTCTGAATCCATATCTAAATAAGGATATTGATTGATATCGATATCCACATAATTTGACTTCGCTAACTTTCTTGTTTGTTGATTATAAAACTCTAAATACATGTTCTTCATAATATTTACCTCATACATATTATATCATATTTTTACACATGGATTTCATCTGCCATCATAATCTGGGATATGAGCTAAATATCCTTGTGATTATTAATTTATAACACATTTTTTATAATATTTATTTTTTGAAAATTGCACTTGATTCATTCTATATAATTAGTGCTATAATGATTACACGATATTTCAAATATCTTAATAGAAGGTAGTGATTCATTATGATGAGTACAAGCAAAAATAAGATTATTGCTATTATGGCAATAGCAAGTATGGCTGTCTTTCTTATAGCATTAACTATGCTATTTTTAGGTGATATTCTAGATCAAATGTTTAACGTTATTGGAATCAGAGTTGCAACATTATTCGTTGCATTTGCATCATTTTTTTCTACCTTCTTATTTAGCTTACTTATTCTTCTGCATAACAAGACCGTCTATAAGATGAATGATGATACCAATCGTCGTGCAGAACTATTTAGAGAACTTCAGTTTGCTTCTACAAATTATTCAATTATCGAATTTATGGATCGTATGCTGATTTATGGCGAATCACAACGTTATATCGATCGCTTAATCCAAAGAAAATCAATGATTTTTCACATGATAGAAAATCAGATCAACGTAGATGATATTTACCTACATCCTGAAAATTACCGATTTGTATCTATTAAAATTCCTTTCCGTGTCATTGAAGGAAGAACAGTATCCAGCATTAAATTTGATAAGCTCAGATTTGAAAGAACTGGATCAAATTACGAATTCGTCACACCTAAACCAGAACATGAAACAAGAGCATTCTTGCTCTATAATGAACATACAAAAAGAAATAATGTCATTGTCAATCTGATTATTAGAACTGATAGTGAATTTTATGATCCAAATCAGATTAATGTCTTTTCTAAAATCAAGATCTATATTAATATCACAAGTCTGTTAGGTGTTACTGTCAAGGGGAATACTGAACTCTATTTCACTAACCCTGAGCAAATAGAAGGCGATGGTACAAATACTTATCGTATCAACTCCGCAAATTTCACATTAACAGAAATGCCAAGTATTACAAAAATTTAAATTCAAACACTCAAAACATATAAAAAGCAGAAACTAGGTCCTAGTTTCTGCTTTTTTGTTTTTTCCTATTGACTCCAAATATCAATCAAAACGGGCTCTTGACTTGAAAGGATTAAATTTGCATCAAGAATGATTCCACTATTTTGATAGTGCGTCAAAGATTTTTGATATGCAACTTTCTTTTTATTGACAAGCACCGCTTCTTCACCTTGATGGTACTGAATCCTGATTTGCTTATCTTTAAATACATAATCAACGACTAATCCATCTAAATGTTGAGGAAGGACAGGATCTAAAAGCAAATGACCATGATCAAGACGAATACCTAAAATGTTTGAGATTAATTGGTTAATATAGATACCAGGTCCGCTTGAATATAATCTCCATCCGCCTTTGACTAAGATCTTTTGATCATGTATTTTCTTAAAGTCTCTTCTTGATTCATATCGATCCTTAAACCATGCATCAGAACTTGAAAAATAAACATTGCTTTGTCTATAGTAGGCATTTTTAACTGTTTCTTGAATTAAGATTGGATTGATAACAAACAATCCATTATATGCATCCTTAGCATTTCCAATTTTTGCCATAGCTTCAATGTATCTGATATGAGCATGGACATATTGAAGACCTATTTCTCTACCAAAGTTTGCTGCTGTTTCTGCGCGAGCAAAGTATGTAGTTTTACCACCCTGATATTCAACTGTAGTATCCATCAGTCTTACCCCATCAGGATGCTTCAAATATTTATCAATAATCTTAGAGTAACTATCAACTTGATTTTCATCTGCCAATTCAGCAATCATTGATCTGATGAATGGCAATAACCGGTAACTTAAGCCTGTTTTTAAATCTCTGGGGTGTAGCAGATAAGTCAGTTCATCTCCGAAAACAACAAAGCCAGCTGGTATATCATCAACAATCATATATTTCTGATAATCTTGTTTAATTCCATGAACTAATTCGTGCATCTTTTTAGAAAAATCAATTTGAGCAATTTCTAATTCATCTGCAAGTACCAAACATGCTTCATAAAGTAGAGCTACTGTCCAACCACTGACCATTTTTTTAGTTAAATCATGATTTGCAGGCTGAAGCGTATCATCCCAATCTCCACCACCATAAGCTGGCAAGTGAGTATCTTTGATGAAAGATAATTCAATTGCCTCAATTTGTTTTTTGAGATGATGCATTAAACTTGTTGGTTTAGTGAATTCATTACTTTCTTTTGACATATAAGTAACTTGTTCATCAAGTATTGAAAAATCACCTGTTTCTCTTAAATAGTAAGCGAGTGCTCGCATTGGCCAAATAATAATATCTCCATGTGATTCATGTGCCTGGATTTGATAATATAGATCAAACATATACCACTGAGGGAAATCTCCTGTTTCTAAAAATTGTCGACTATATGTTTTGAGCAGAATTTCTCTCATTAAATGTGTATGTTGAGTTGCAGAGAAAAGTTCCATTGGTCCTTGGCAAACATCTCTTGTTCCCCAAGCAGCACCATTATATTGTTCAAGTCCATGTGGAGATGCATAATGAATAAGTGCATTATGGGTATACCAAAATGCAATCAATTCTAATCGATCTACTTCATGTTGGTAAGTAGGGTGAGTGAGTGTCAGGTTACCTGAAAAAGTTTTAAAATATTTTGTTCCTTTAAGATCTGCTTCCTCATATGAGAAAAGGATTGGTTCAAATATATGACCATCTATAGAAGCAGATAAATTAATTCTTAAACTTGAGACCTTGCTGAATGACAAGATTAGAAGGCCATGTTGATTTTCACAACCAAATGCTGTTTGTTCATCAATGATCGAAAATGGTGTCTTTGTTTGAATTGAATATGTTAGATTAGGATACTTTTCACCTACCATTGATTGTTTTGGTGCAACAAAACTAATCGTTTGAT